>NPIE01000621.1_pt2 | contig 155270 bp, 144 predicted proteins | sample 8637661 | NCBI WGS metagenome assembly NPIE01 (sample SAMN07420842, study PRJNA396082) | bioreactor metagenome | isolation source: sample BA12 brine-fed electro-methanogenic bioreactor BA | place: Japan: Kochi | collected 2016-12-09
GTCAGGCCTACGCATTTGACTAAATGGTGAAGACTGAAGATTCTCCCGGTTCTTTTGGTAAAAAATTTGATTTTGGCAAGGATAGCCCTTAGTTTAGTAGTAGACAAGGGTTGATGATGCCGCATCAAGGTTGCAAATCCAAATTCTTCGAAAGCGTGGACCATCTGACTTTATTGCTACCCGGAGGGTAAACATGAGCGATCAGCATGATGATCTCCTGGCCAGAGAGCTTGCCAAAATCGGGGGTATTGGAGGTGCGATCGGTGGAACCTTCGGTGGTTCGCCAGCTGGAGGAGCTGGAGGGGCTGCGGGGGCACATTTTGCAAACCGCTTTTTGCCCACCGAAGGATACCAGAAACAAGTCAGCGTTTCGCAGGCTGTTACGAAAGTTCTTGCCGAACTGGTTTCCTTCTTAAAGAAAGAAGGACGAACCTCGAGCGTATGCGAAGTGGACGAGTCGGAGCATCCGAAAGTATCTGCTGTCCTGGGGTCAGGTTTTTTTAACATGAACCCCACGCTGGTTGATGTAGAAGTGCTTGATGGGGACGACTATTCTTGCACACTTCTGGTCAGCGGTGCTGCCAAAGAAGGCCTGATAAAGCAGCGGTCTGCTCAAAAGGCCGTCAACAGAGTTGTTGAGTTTCTTGAAATGGTTTAATTACAAGAAACATAACTCGAAGAGCTCATAGGGGTCAGGCCTACGCATTTGACTAAATGCTGAAAAAGGGGAAAAATCAAAGGCGGCAACTCGCCAGACAGGAGGGTCCCCCATTGGCCAGACCATTGAGGATCGAGTATCCTGGGGCTTTGTATCACGTTACATCACGAGGCAATGACAGGAAGGATATCTTCAGGAGCATAAAAGACAGGGAGAAGTTCCTGACCTACCTGTCGTCGGCTGTGGAGAGGCATGGCGCGATATTTCACGCCTGGTGCCTCATGAGCAACCACTTCCACCTTATGCTGGAGACTCCCCTCGGAAACCTCTCGCGGATCATGAAGCACATCAACGGGTCCTACACCACCTATTTCAACGTCAAGCACAAAAGGGCGGGGCACCTTTTGCAGGGCCGCTACAAGGCGATCCTGGTTCAGGCCGACACATACGCCGCGGAGCTTTCCCGCTATATCCACCTGAACCCGGTCAGGGCAAAGATGGTTTCCTCTCCTGAAGAATACCAATGGAGCAGCTGCAGCCGATACCTGGAAGGTGCTGAACCATCCTGGCTTTCGACAAGCCTTGTCCTGGGGTATTTCGGTATGGGATTTGAAGACCGCCGAAGAAACTACAGGGACTACCTTTATGATGCCATTGGCAAGAAAAGCCTGGATCCCCTGGCAGATTCTGTGGCCTCGACGATCCTGGGCACCGAAGATTTTGTCAGGGAGATCAGGGAGAAGTACCTGGAAGGGAGGAAGAGCGATCGTGATCTTCCGGCTCTGAGGGATCTGTCTCGTGGTCCCGGCGTTACAGAGATCAGGGCGTTATCAGAGGAGATATTTCCGGAGGACGAGAATCTGGCGAGGAGAGCGGGGATCTATCTCTGCTGGCGGTTCAGCGGCGCGAAGCTGAAAGAGATCGGGGAACTTTACGGGATATCCGAATCCGGGGTAAACCGTGCCTGTGGCAGGTTTGAGAAGATGATGGAAAGGGACGAGGTTCTGAGTGAAAGGCTTAAGAATCTGACAGAAAAGCTCAAATAGTCAAATGCGTAGGCCTGACCGCTATAGCTGCGTGACCCCTATAGCTGCGCAAAAAATCCTAAAAGGGAGGAATCAGAATGAAAAAGGAAGAGATTCTCTCAGCGGTAGCGCCTTGTGGTATTGCTTGCAGCCTTTGCCCCGTTCATGAAAAAATGGTTACCCCGGAGGTTCAGGAAAGGCTCGGGGCCATGCTTGGTCTACCGCCGGAAAAGATCACCTGCAAGGGGTGCCGCTCCGACGAGAGAGCGCCAATATGTCCGGCCGACTGCCCGACCTTGAGCTGCTCCAGGGAAAAGGGTGTGGAGTTCTGCCACGAGTGCTCCGATTTCCCATGCCAGATGCTCAATCCGGCCGCCGACAGGGCCGACAAGCTTCCTCACAACCTCAAGGTCTACAACCTCTGCCGAATGAAGCTCATGGGGGTGGAGAAGTGGCTGGAAGAGGATGCAGGACCGACACTGGCAAGGTACTACAGGGGGAAGATGGTCATAGGGAAGGGGCCCCAGATGGAATAAGTTCCCATAAGGGCCCGCGCTTTTGACGAGGGGGTACCTCTGCGCTGTGGTGAAAGAGCCGTGAATTGTGATTCATGAATTGTGAATAGTTTGGACCGACACTGTTTGCCGTTCACCGTTTACGCACTTTTGAACTTTCGAGCTACGAAAGAACAGATCCCTCCGCTAGGGTCGGAATGACAGCCAACAAGGGCGTGAACAGTGAACAGCGGGATAGGACTGAAGAGGCAAAGACGGAAGATGTGCAGAGATAAAAATCTGTCATTGAATTACAGGAAAAACCCCGATGCCGTAAAGGGGGATGTTGATCAGCCAGCCTTCGTCCCTGAAATCGGACATGGATGTCCTGATACAGGTTTTGGGGGAGTATTTGTCCTTGAATATTTTCATGCTTTTGGATCTCAGATTTTCGGCGGCCTTGACCTCTATGGGAACGACGGTGCCTTTTGTCTGGACAAGGAAATCCAGCTCCGAAGACCCTCTTTCCGACGACCAGTAAAAGACCTGTATTTCTCCATGGGAAAGCAGCTGTTGTAGAACATACTGCTCTGTCAAAGCCCCTTTGAATTCCTCAAAGATCCTGTCCCCATCAAGCAGCGTTTTTGCATCCAGTCCCGCCATCGCCCCCAGCAGGCCCACATCAGACAAAAACAGTTTGAAGGCACCCGCATCTTCGTAGGCTCTGAGGGGAAGCCCCGGCTTGGCAACTCGGTTCACTTTGCGGACCAGGCCGCAATCATGCAGCCACGTCATGGCCAGTTCGTATTCTCTGGCCCTGGCGCCCTGCCTCACGAGACCGTAAACGAATTTCCTGTTCTCCCTTGATAGCTGCGAAGGCATAGATTCCCACAAAATCCTTATTCGGGGAACGGTTTCATTTGGTGCGTGTTTCGAGAAATCCTGTTCGTAGGACGAAAGGATCCTCTTCTGTATCTTGCGCGCGTTGCCATGATCCCGGCCTTCTGCAAATGCCGCTACGACTTCGGGCATGCCTCCCAGAAAGAAGTACTGCTTCAAAAGCTCAGAAAGACTGTTTCTGAAGGTCGAAACCATCCCCCAGTCACCTCGCCGCATCAGATCGACAAGGTCGCCCTTGCCCATCGCCTGGACGAATTCAAAGAAATCCAGCGGATGCAGATCGTAGAAATCGACCTTACCGACAGGGAAGGAGGTACCGGGGTGAAGCGCGACACCAAGCATGGAACCGGCCGCCATGATGTGGTACTGGGGAAGGTTTTCCTGAAAATACTTGAGGCTTGTAAGGGCCTGGGGTATTTCCTGGATCTCATCAAGGATGACAAGGGTTTTCTCAGGCTCTATCCTGCAGTCTGATTGAAGCCTCAGGCCGGCAAGAATGCGTGAAACATCCAGATCAGGCTCAAAGAGCATTCGCATTTGCTGATCGCCCTCCAGGTTGATGTAGGCGCACTCTTGGTATGTGGACCTGCCGAACTCTTTCATAAGCCATGTCTTGCCGACCTGGCGCGCACCGCGCAAGATCAGGGGCAGACGGTTCGGTGAGCTTTTCCAGGCAAGAAGGTCTTCCATCGCTCTTCGGCGCACTTGAATCGCCCCCTTTACCAGGCAATAATAGCAACAACTATCACATTATTCAAACGATAAAAAGGTTTTTTGATCACATTTTACGTACTTTAAGTGAGAGGGGGAACGAAATAACAGATTCCGCCAGAAGGCGGAAGGGCAAGATCCGTGAATCGTGAATCGTGAATCGAATGAACAGCGTGGATTGTGGCTAAAACTCTCCTGCGAACTGATTTCGGTATGGGAATAGGCCGAAGGCCCCTCCCGTGTGAATGAAGAGGATCTTTTCTTCATCTTTGTAAGTTCCCTTTGCTATCTCTTCTGCCAGGCCGAAGAGGGCCTTGCCGCTGTAGGTCGGGTCGATCAGCAGTGCCTCAGTGCATGCGACGTCTCGTATAAAATGGATGAGTTCCGGTGAGGCCTTCCCGTACCCTTCCCCAATGTAACTGGTATTTACCGAGAAAATCCCCGCTGGAGAGGGAAGGTCCGGGATATATCTCTCCCTGAAGCTGGAGAAAACCTCCTCAATTTTTCCCACGGCCCATTCGGAGGAGAAGGCTACGCTCATGGCTGTGACGTGGCACTTCAGGCCGTGGACGAGGCAACCGGCGACTATCCCCGAGAGGGTCCCGCCGGAGCCTGAGGCAAAGACGACATGGTCAAAGTTTGTCCCCATCTCGTCAGCCTGGGCTTTTATTTCGCCCATGGCGTCAATATATCCAAGTGAACCAAGTGCGTCGGAGGCACCCAGGGGAATTATAAATGGCTTTATACCCTTCCTTCCGTAGGACTCGGCGACATCATCCATTGCAGACGATAGGTCCAGGAGAGCGGCTCCGGGAGCGAATGTGACTTCGGCCCCCAGGAGAAAGTCCAGGAAGAGGTTGCCTTCAGGGAGGTCTTCGGGGTTGCCCCCGAGTACGAGGTGGGAACGGAGTCCCAGCCTTGCCGCCACGGCGGCCGTTCCCCTTGCGTGATTGGATTGTGGCCCTCCGCAGGTAATAAGTACTCCGGCTCCCTGCCTGATTGCTTCTGCCGCGCAGTATTCCAGCTTTCGGACCTTGTTGCCGGAGATCGACATACCCGTGAGGTCGTCCCTCTTTACAAATATCTCCGGGCCGCCAAGTTTTTCGGAGAGTCTTTTCGCTCTGAAGATCGGCGTAGGCAGTTCGGCTATTTTGATCTTTTCGGCAAAATGCTTCATTGGTCCACCCCTTTTTCTGAGCCAGGGGCCCAGAAAGATTGTGAAAAATTTGTCTTTTTTGACATAAAACACCGAATATTGCATATTATAGCAATTCCATACATAGTTACGCGCTTTGGCCAAAAAGGTCCATCGGACCAGAGTATCATTTCTGACAGAAATTTATCTTCGGGGGAGGCTGCCTTATGCAGGGCGAGGCAAAAAAGGGAGATTGGGTACAGGTTCACAGCATGGTTCTGGAAGTGGGAGAGAGAGCTCCGCAGGTACCGGAGGATACAGCTATGGTTCCCCTGGAGATGAAGGTAAAGGGGAGTCTTATTGAGGATTTTGCCGTGACAGGTGACACGGTAACGGTCGAAACGTCCGTCGGAAGAAAAATCACCGGGAAACTTGTTGCGGTTAATCCCCCTTACGAAGTAGGGTTTGGCGCTCCTCCTGTCGAACTCAGGACGGTAGGTTCGGAACTCCGCGATATCCTCATTGGGGATAAGGCCTGATCATGAGCAAAAATAACGACTACACTTCGGTGATGGCCCGCAGGGGCGAGATCATGCGCCGCTCGGTGGGAATAGACTACGATTCTTTCACTACTGGGAAGATCGCTTTTGATTACGAGAAAATGATGGCCGAGACGGGATATCCCCTCGAAGAGGTTAAAAAGATCCAGCGGGAGTCCAACGTCGGCAACACCCCCCTTATAGAACTTAAAAATCTTACCCGCCTTGTCCGCAAATTTTCCGAGCCCGGAAAGGGCGCGAGGATATTCGTCAAGGACGAGGCCAATAACCCAGCGAGGTCTTTCAAGGATCGCCGGGCCTCTCTTTCGGTCCATAACGCGATGATGAAGGGATACAAGGGTGTGGTGGCCGCCACAAGCGGAAACTACGGTGCAGCCGTCGCAAGCCAGGCCGCGAGAAAGAACCTGTCCTGCATCATTGCCCAGGAAGTGTTCGACAGCAGAGGTTTCGAGCAGCCGGAGATAGCGGAAAAGGGTCGTGCCTGCGAGGCCTACGGCGCCGAGGTGCTGCAGTTGTCCGTCGGGCCGGAACTCTTCTATGTGTTCCTTCTCGTCCTTGAAGAGACAGGATTTTTCAATGCTTCCCTCTACACTCCCTTCTCGGTGGCGGGGATCGAGACCCTGGGAACAGAGATAGTGGAGCAGTCAAGGGAACTGACGGGCAAAAACCCCGATGCCATAGTGAGCACCCACGCCGGAGGGGGAATAACCACCGGAACGGCGCGTGGTGCCATAAGAGCCGGGAGTCCCGATACTCTTATCATCGGAGCGAGCGTCAACCTTCAGGGACTTCACATGGCCTCTGATAATGACTTCAACCGCAAATCATTTACCACGGGGCACACCGGATTCGGGTTCCCCTTCGCGATCTGGCCGGACCGCTCCGACGTTCCCAGGAACGCGGCAAGGGTCCTAAGATATCTTGACCGCTACGTAACGGTCACCCAGGGGTCGGTCTTTTACATCACCGAGGCTCTTGCCCAGCTGGAAGGGCTGGAACGGGGCCCCGCTGGAAACACCTCCCTTACGGCGGCTTTTTCATTGGCCCAGTCCATGGAAGAGGATGCCGTTGTTGTGGTGAACGAGACGGAGTACACCGGGGCGGGCAAGCACCCCTATGCCCAGATCAACTTTGCCAAAAAAATGGGTGTGGAGGTCTTCAGGGGAGATCCCTCCAAAGAGGTTCCGGGCAAAAATATTGTGATCCCCATGCAGCCGGGACAGATAAGGGCGGAAGAGGTCGACATTGACAGGCTTCGTGAATCCTACATGCGGAACGCCTGCAAGAGCCTTGGAGAGAAAGCCGCCATACAGGAGGCTGACATCAGGTTCCTCTGCGAGGATACAAGGCTGCCCAGGGAGAGAACGGAAGAACTTTTGAGAGAGAACGGAGTAGATTTCTAAAAGGGAGATGGTGTTTATGGCGTGGCGCCCCACCAGGATGGAAGTCAGTCTCGATAATCTCCGGTACAACTATCGTCTCATCAAAGAGCATGTCAGGGGCGCCAGGGTTATCGCCGTGGTCAAGGCCAATGCCTATAATCTCGGGCTTATGCAGGCGGCATGGGCTCTGAGGGGCGCCGGAGCCGACTTTTTTGCCGTTGCCACGCCTGATGAGGCCATCGAATTAAGAGAAGGGGGAATAACAAGCCCCGTGCTTGTTCTCGGCACGTCCCCCTACTCCGTGGCGGGAGAATATGTCCGTCTCGGGATTAGAGCCGCCCTCACCGATCCGTCAATGGCAAAGGCCCTCTCCTCGGAGGCTCTTCGCCAGGGAAAGAAGGCCTTTGTCCACGTCAAGATCGATACAGGCCTGGGCAGGATAGGGTTTCTTCCTGGGTCCACTATGGCAGAAATTGAGGATCTTCTGTCACTTCCGGGAATAGAGGCCGAAGGGGCCTTCACCCATTTCGCGACGGCGGACACAGGAGAGATGGAATACACACGGCAGCAGTACGGACGCTTCCTTGCCGCGCTGGATGAACTGGGGCAGAAGGGGATTCACTTTGCGATCCGTCACTGCTGTAACTCCGCAGCCACCCTTGAGGCTCCCGAAATGGCTCTCGACGCCGTCAGGCCTGGTCATATTATCGTAGGTATGTACCCCTCCCCGGAGGTGAAACGCTCGATCATTGTCAAACCCTGTTTCGAGTTCAAGACCGCGATAGGACTGATAAGGGAGATCCCCGAAGGGACGGGAATCAGTTATGGACTGAATTACACTACTTCCGGCACCGAACGGATCGCCCAGCTGCCGCTGGGGTATGCGGATGGGTATTTCCGGGAACTCTGGAACCGAGGAGCCGAGGTTCTCGTAAGGGGAACAAGATGTCCCGTGGTTGGGCGGATCTGCATGGACCAGATGATGGTCAATGTGAGTTCCGTTCCCGAGGCAGAGGTAGGAGACGAGGTGGTCCTTATAGGAAGGCAGGGAGGAGAGGAGATACCCCTCGACGAGATAGCCGAAAAAATGGGAACCCTTGCCTGTGTGCCGCCGACCCTCATCAGTAAACGGGTCCCAAGGGTATACATAGACAGGGAATCTGAAAATATATGAGTATTGAACTTAGTTTTCGTGATATCATGGCAACAAATTTTTCTGTGTGAGAGGCAAGAAGGAGGTTGAATGAATGCTTGCAATAATGAACACCAGGCTCTGGAGAATTCTAGGTTTCCTCCAGAAAATCATCATGGTCATTTCGTCCATGACTATTCTTACCCTGGTCCTTGTTCAGGTTCTTCTCAGGTACGTATTCGTGATGCCCCTCATGGGGGTGGAAGAAGTAGCCACCATGGTGGGTTTCTGGCTCTATTTCATGGGTGCTTCCTGGGGTACCGCCGACAGGACACACATCAAGGCGGATGTCATGCAGGCAGTTATCAAGGACCCCAAAAAGCTCATCTGGGTTAAGGTCTTCACGTCCGTTCTTTGCGTGATACTCTCCGGAATGATGGTCTACTGGGGCTGGGGTTACACAGTCTGGGGCTATACCAGGATGCAGGTTTCCCCGACATTGAGACTCCCGATGATCTACTCCCAGGTAAGTATCTTCATTGGAGCGATCCTTATGTTCTTCTATTTCTGGGTTGAACTGATCGATTATTTCCTCCAGGCCACAGGCAAGATACCGCTCCAGACGGGTGGCCCTTCCTGCGAGCCCGTTGATGCGCAGGTGGTTTACGATGCGAAGTAAGATGAAAAAGAAAAGTTCGGGGAGTGGTAAATAATGGTAATAGCGATAAATCTCGCCCTTCTTATTGGCCTCATCGTCATAGGGCTCCCGGTTCCGTTCTGCTTCATGTCGGCGGCCATCTATATGGGGATAGTCTACGATTTCAGCTTTTCGTTCCTTCTTCCCAGTGGTTACTATGCTCTCAACTCGCTGACGCTGCTTTCGGTGCCTTTCTTCATCATGGCGGGGGCTCTTATGTCCTCTTCGGGTATTGCCGAGCGACTCACCGACTTCGCCCAGGCCTTTCTGGGGCGTATGCGGGGAGGAATGGGAGCCGCGACGATTGTTGCCTGCGCCATCTTTGGAGCAATCTCGGGGACATGCTCATCGGCCGTGGCGTGCATCGGCGGCATAATGATCCCGCGTCTCGAGAAACTGGGCTACCCCCGCTACTACTCGGTTGCCATGGTGGGATGCGCGTCGGTTCTGGGACAACTTATACCGCCCAGCGTACCTATGATCCTCTATGCCTGGGTAACGCAGCAGTCGGTAGCGGCCTGTTTCCTCGCCACCGTCGTTCCGGGTATCCTTACCACCATCCTGATGTGCGTCGTCAACTGGTTCGAGGTCAAGAGGATGGGGACCGTTCAGGTCGAGCCCCAGATCCCCTTCACTGAGAAGATCCAGGTCATCGGAAAGGCGACCAGGCATGGAATGTGGAGCCTCCTGATGCCCGTCATTATCCTGGGCGGCATCTACGGTGGTATCACGACACCCACAGAATCAGCTGCTCTGGCGGTTTTTTACGCCATCATTGTAGGTTTCCTGATCCATCGCGAACTTACTCCCAAAGTCCTTGGTGATGCCCTGGTCAACTCCTCCACGACGACGGGTGTGTGTGTGCTCATGCTCTTCTTCGTCTCGATACTCGCGAAAATCTACACGATGCAGCGCATCCCGCAGCAGCTGGCCGACTTTATGATGTCCGTGTCGAGCAACAAGATAGTTCTTCTTCTTCTCGTCAACGCGTTTTTGATCATCATAGGCATGATGATGGATGACTTCAGCGGCACCATGCTTTCCGCCCCCCTTCTTCTTCCGCTGATGGTCACCATAGGTGTGCACCCCGTCCATTTTGCCGCCATCATGGGCACCAACCTGGGACTCGGCAACGTTACACCTCCCTGTGCTCCCATACTTTACCTTGCGGGAAGGATAGGAGGAGCTTCGGTGGACGAGTATTTCAAACCGGCTCTCAAGTTCATGTTCTTCGCCCAGGTTCCCGTGATCCTCATGACGACCTATTTCCCGGGGCTTTCCATGTGGTTGCCCGGACTCCTCATGGGGGTCAAATAGGGATAGGAATTAGTTTGAGGTTTTTGTCCATGCCCGTCATTTATTGAAGGGAGGTGGCAAAGGCAAGGAAACAAAATGAACAGAGCCAGAGTTCACAGGCAACAGAGGGAAGTTTTTGTGAGGCACTAATGAAACACAATCTTTAGAGGAGGTGTTTTCAAGAGATGAGAAAGATAGTTGCTCTTGCGCTCGTCGTCATGATGGTCCTCGTCCTGGGAGCTGCGGCTTCCGCGGCGCCGAAGTGGACCTTCAAGATGGGTCACGCCAACCCTGCGGGGACTCCATATGACGAATCGGCTAACAAGTTCGCGGACCTGGTCTTCGAGAAGACCAACGGTCAGGTCAAGGTCAACATATTCCCCAACAACCAGCTGGGGGACTGGACCGAGACCTTTGAGCTTATTTCCCGCGGTGTCGTCGAAATGGGTTTCCAGATCGCCAATGCCCAGTATGATCCCAAGCTGAACTTTGCCTACTACATGCCATACGTTGTTCGTGACGTCGCTGAGGGCAAGAAGGCCTACTCTCCGGGCGGATGGGCTTTTGACATCATCCGTGAGCTGTGGAAGGAACACGAAATCCAGCCGCTCGCTGTCTGGCCAGTCGGAACAGCGGGAATCTCCCTTAAATCCATGCCCCCATCGCCGGGAGATCCCGATGTGCCCAAGGGTATGAAGGTTCGTGTCATGGGAATTGAAGCATGTTCACTTACCTATGAGGCTCTCGGCTACATTGCCACCCCGATCCCCTACGCCGAAGTCTACACCGCTATCCAGACCGGCATAGTTGAAGGGCAGCAGGGTGGACCTCCCTTCCAGGCATGGTCATTCCGCGACGTCAATAATGTCTGGATCCAGTACAATGACTACTTCGAAACCCATTGGGTAACGATCAACAAGGGTGTCTGGGATAAACTCCCCGCCGATGTCCAGGAAGCCATGCAGGAAGCCGCCAATGAGGCTTCTGCAATCAGGTGGGGCCAGGTCGAGACAGAGGATGAGGAATACAGGAACATCCTCAAGAACGACTTCGGCTGGGAGATCGTCATGCTGACCGACGAGGAGCTTGAGGCTTGCGCTTCCAAGGTTCGCAGAGAAGTATGGCCGAAAATGAAGGAGCTCCTTGGCGAAGACCTTTACACCAAGGTACGTCTCCACGCATTGAGTGAATAGTTTCTTTTTGTGATTCATTTCTGATCCATTTGCAGCGGGAGAGGGGCGGGGGATATCTCCCCCGCCCCCTTCATTTATCAGGATGTGATCTCACTGCCTGCAAACCGGAGGTGACGGGGATGAAAAACCATGTAACCAGGCTGTATATGAACGGTCGTGTTATGACCATGAATGATCGAAAGCCGGAAGTGGAGGCCTTCCTTGTTCGTGGGGGCTTTATAGAGGCCGCAGGTGATATGGGTTATCTCTCTTCCTTGCCGCTGGGGCAGGAAGCGGAGATGGTAGACCTCGGGGGGCGCAGGGTCATCCCGGGCCTGATGGATGGACATCTTCACTTCTCGGCCTGGTCGGACAGCAAGAGGGCGGTGGACCTTTCTAGGTGTCGCTCAATGTCCGAGGTGGTAGAAAAGCTTGCGGAAAGGGCCTCAACTCTGCATCCAGACGCATGGGTAAGGGGAATGCATTTTGACCATTCCCGTTTCGCCGAGAATCGCCTCCCTGACCGATCCGACCTGGACGCTATCAGAAACCCCGTTCTCCTGACAAGGATCTGTTACCACGCGCACTGCGCAAATACGAGGGCCATGGAACTGGCGGGTGTTTTCGGTATCAGGGATTTGCCCGGGGGATTTGTACTTGACGGCGCTGGAAACCCTACGGGGGTTGTTCTGGAAAGCGGAGCCGATATTCTTTTCGAGGCCTTCAGGAAAGAGACCCAGGTTGGAGATGATACTCTGCGGGGATTATCGGAGTGCATGAAGGAGATGGCCTCCTATGGAATAACGTCGCTCAGCACTACCTCGGCCGAGCACATTGGCGTCTACGAGTCCTTCGGCCCCTACCAGGAACTTCAGCGTCGTGGCGAACTGCTTCAGAGGTTTACCATACACTACAATGATCTTCTTCCCTTTGGAGCCTCTTCCTTCCTTGGGGACGACCATATACGCTACGGGGGCCTCAAGCTCTTTGCTGACGGCGGGTTCTGCGCCAGGACAGCGGCAATGTCCTTTGAGTACAGGGGGATGAAAGGATACAGGGGAGATCTCAATTACGATCCCGCTGTCTTTGCCGGCCTTGTCATGGATGCTCATTGCCGTGGAGTACAGGTTGCCGTGCACGCCATAGGGGACAGGGCTATGGATATGGTCCTTGACTCCTTTGAGGCCGCGATTTCGGCATATCCACGGCCTTGGCTGAGGCACAAGCTCATACACTGCTACATAGTCAGGCCGGAACAGGCCAGGAGAATGGCGTCCCTGGGTCTTGTGGCGGAAGTCCAGCCCGGATTTCTCGCCGACGAGATAGACATAGCCGAGGCAAATATTCCGGGGGAGATTTTGCCCATCTCCTATGCCTGGAGGTCTCTGAAGGATGCAGGAGTCCTTGTCGCGGCCAGTTCGGACTGCCCTGCCGCATCCCCGGATCCATGGAAAGGGATAGACGCGGCAGTCAACCGGGTCAGGGCAGAGGAGAGGACCCCGATAGGGGGGTGGTTCCCGGAGCAGAAGCTGGACCTGGACGAAACATTTGAGATGTTCACAAGGAATGCCGCTTTTTCCGTGGGAATGCAGGAAAAACTTGGTACCATAGAGGCCGGGAAACTGGCCGATTTTGTTGTGCTCGATGACGATCCCTGGGCAATGCCGCCGGAAGACCTGGCAAAAACAGGAGTGGCGGCAACATTCAGGGGAGGAGAATGTATCTACGGCAAAATCTAAGGAGGCGCTTTTAAAAAAATGATACAGTTTGACATGAAAGATATCCCTTCCCGCGAATGTGTCCCCGGCGTACATGGGAAGTTTGCCCATTCACCGAACATGACCATGGCCTGGTGGCGGATAGAGGAAGGGGCACAGATGCCTGAACACTCGCACGAACATGAGCAGGTGGTCAACGTCGTTGAGGGGACTCTGGAAATTACCGCCGAAGGTAAAAAATGGACCCTTGGCCCTGGTTCGGTCCTTGTGATCCCCGGTGGTGTTCCCCACCTTGCCCGGGGCGTCACCGAGTGCAGGGTGATCGATGCTTTCTACCCGGCCAGGGAGGATTATAAGTAAATTCCGTAAATTGTGAACGGAAAACAAAGGCGGCAGGAAACTGGAGACGGGAAACTGGAAGGGCAAGGGCGAGGGCAAAAACAAAGGCGTAAACGGTAAACGGTCAACGGTCAACGGTCAACCGTGAACGGTGAACAGGATGACAAACAAAAGCAAGGAGAGATCCTTTTGGATGGGATAAACTTTGTTACCCTGATACCATACGTTTTCATCACATCCTTTACACCGGGGCCGAACAACATCAGTTGCGCTGCCATGGCGGCACGCTGGGGCATGAGGCGGACCTGGGGGTACCTTTCCGGTATAGGGGCGGGTTTTTTTGTCCTGCTTCTTTTCTGCGGTGCCTTTTCTGGGGTCCTGATGAAACTTCTCCCGTGGTTGCAGAATTACATGAAGTGGGTCGGGGCCGCATACATTCTCTGGCTTGCCTGGGGCATCGCCACCAGTGACAGCCACGGGAGTGTAGAGGAAGGATCTGTTTCATTGAGGGGTTTCGTCAAAGGTTTCGCCCTTCAGTTCGTCAATCCCAAGGCCATTCTTTATGGTGTTACCCTTTATACGGCCTTCCTGGGCCCCATACTGGCACGTCCGGTGCCCGTCTTTGTGTGGTCCATTTTTCTGACGCTGATAGGATTTTCTTCCATCCTTTCCTGGTCCCTTTTCGGCCTTGGCATAGAAAAATTCCTGCAGAGCCCTTTCCAGAGAAAACTTCTCAACGGCTGTTTCGCCCTGCTTCTTGTCTATGCCGCCCTCGGTGTCGCAGGTCTGATCTGAAAGAAAAAGCCGGGGCAGAAAGCCCCGGCTTTTTTGTTAACGTAAACTACCTGGGTGTGATAATTTCGGGATCGGTGATCTCGGCAAAGTACCTGTACTCGCCCATTTTGATTATCTGGACCTGCACGGGTTTTACGACTTCGCCGATGGGGGTGAATCCCTTGATGACGCCGGTGAGTCCGTTGAAGTCGCTAGTAGCCGCTATTGCGTCGCGAACCTTCGCCGCGTCGGTGGTACCGGCCCTTCTCATGGCATCGACGATAATCATCAGTCCGTCATAGGCCGAGGCTCCGACCATGTCCGGATCGATCCCGTAGCGGGCCTTGAACTCCCTGATGAAGTTCTGCACGACGGGGCGTTCGTCATCGCGGTTGAGGTTGGTGACGATCATGAATCCCTCGGCTGCGGATGGTCCCGCGATCTCCACCAGTTTCGGTGAATCGGCTCCCTCTTCACCGAGGATAAGGGCCTTTACACCCATCTCCTTGGCCTGTTTCAGGATAGGGCCTGTCTGGAAATAATAACCGTTGACCATGATAAGGTCCGGAGCAAGTTCCTTGATCTTTGAAAGATAGGGTTTGAAATCCTTTTCCGGGAAGGGATACGCCTGGTCGTAAACGACTTTGACATCAGGGGCATACTTCTCGAGATAATCCTTGAATCCCTTCGAAAGGGTCCTGCCGAAGTCGATATCAGAATACAGGAGAGCTATCGTTTTGGCCCCGAGAAGTTCCGTGGCGACCTTTGCGGCGGCCTTGCCCTCCACATCGGCCAGGAATCCGTTCCTGAAGCAGTAGTCACCGGCAGTGGTGACATCCGGATGAACTGCGTATGCCGCTACAAAAGGCATCTCCTCTTCCTGGAAGATGGTCGCGACGGCCCGGCTGGGCATACTGTAGGAACCGCCGACAACCGCAAGGACCTTGTCCTGGCCGATCAGTTTGTGGGCCAGCGCTACGGCTTCCTTGGCATCTGCGCGGTCGTCATAATAGACCAGTTCCAGTTTTTTGCCGAGGATCCCTCCCTCGGAATTGACGGTGTCGACAGCGATCTTCATGGAGTTGAGGGCGCTTAGTCCGTCAGCAGCCGCGGCGCCGGTAAGAGGGACAAGAGTCCCTATCTTGACGGTATCGGCCGAAAAGGCCGCTCCCGCCGCAAGACCAAGAACAACGGCAACAACTGCCGCAACACGAATGAATCTTCCGAACATTTGATCCACCTCCTGAGAAATTATATTAAACCCCAACTTATTGTACCCCTCTTATTGATAAAAAACCTCAATTGCGGAGAGGTAATTACGCTCCGAGATATGCCCTTTTTACGTTCGGGTCCTCCCGGAGGGTGCCGGCTTCTCCCTCAAGGGTAATGGCTCCCGTTTCCAGGACGTAGGCACGATGAGAGATCGAGAGAGATGCCAGGGCATTCTGTTCAACGAGAAGTATAGTCAGGTTCTCCTCCTCGTTGAGGTGACGCAGAACTTCAAAGACTTTCTCCACAAGAATGGGCATCAGGCCCATTGATACCTCGTCTACGAGAAGAAGTTCCGGTTGTGAGACCAGTGCCCGGGCTATCGCGAGCTGTTGTTGCTCTCCACCCGAAAGGGTCTGGCCGAGTTGCCTGGAACGTTCCTTCAGGACAGGAAAAAGTTCGTAGATCCAGGAAAGCCTCGAAGGGACATCGGTACTTTTTCTGAGGCCGTAAAGGCCGGTCATGATGTTCTCTGTAACAGTCATGAGAGGGAATACCCTGGCCCTCTCGGGGACAAGCCGAATGCCGAGCCGGGCCCTTTGGTGCGAAGGGAAGGAGGTGATATCCTTGCCACGGAAAAGGACGCTTCCGCTCCTCGAAGGTGTGATGCCCATGACAGAGTTCAGTATGGTTGTTTTCCCTGCTCCGTTGGCGCCGATTATGGAAACCAGTTCTCCTTCCTCCACGTGGAAGGAGACGCCGTGGACTGCCTCGATGTCCCTGTAGGAGATACGGAGATTATCGGCCTCAAGAAGCATTTTCAACACCAGCCTTCCCAAGGTAAGCCTCGATCACAGCCCGGTTTTTCCGTACCACATCAGGGTTACCCTCAGCGATCTTTATCCCATGGTCCAGTACAACCATATTTTCGGAAAGAGACATGGCAACCTTCATGTTGTGCTCTATAAGGAGGATCCCTGTCCCGTTGTCCCTGATGGATATGACAAGCTCGGAAAGCCTGTCGATCTCCTCGTGCCTGAGTCCGGAGAAGGATTCATCCAGAAGCAGCAATTCGGGGTCGAGGGCCAGGGCTCTCGCTATTTCCAGTCGCCTGAGTTCACCAAGAGGAAGCATCCCGGCTTTACTGTCGGCCCTGTTTGCCAGGTGAACCTGCTCGAGAATGTTTATTGCGCTGTCAAGGGTTTTTTTCTTGTTGTGGCTGCCCCATCTGGCAAAGAAGCCGGGGTAAACACCGACTCCCAGGGCAGCGATGACATTTTCCAGAACCGAAAGGGACGACAGGGGACGAACTATCTGGAAGGTCCGGCCTATCCCGAGGGATGCGATGCTGTGGGGCGGCAGCCCGTCAGATCTTTTTCCCTTGAAGAATATCTCGCCGGAAGTGGGTTTGTAGACTCCGGAGATCATGTTGAATGTTGTCGTTTTCCCGGCACCATTGGGGCCGATGAGGCCAAGGATGGTTCCTTTTTCAAGTTGAAAAGAGACTTCCTGGACAGCTTTGAGGCCGCCGAAATGTTTTGAGAGGTTCACTACCCTCAGAAGAGGTTCCATCAGGAGGACCTCCTTCCGACCAGTTTTCTGGTGAGGTTCCTGAAAACGCTCTCCTCACCAAGAAGACCTCCGGGCTGGAAACGTATCATCATCAGAAGCAAAGCCGCGTAAAGCAGCATCCGGTATTCCGTCAGGGGGCGGAACACCTCCGGCAGGATAGTCAACAGAAGGGCTCCAAGCACAGGTCCCCAGAGGGTGCCCATGCCGCCCACCACGACCATTGAAAGGATCATTACCGAAACGGGGAAACCGAAGTCCGTCGCGCTTATGAAACGCATGTAATGGGCGTAGAGACTGCCCCCGACACCCGCCATGGCTGTACCCGACATAAAGGCGATCAGCTTGAAAAGCACGGGGGATATCCCCATGCTGGAGGCGGCTGTCTCGTCCTCGCGGATAGAAAAACAGGCCAGCCCTGTCCACGATCTTGCGAACCACCAGGAACACAGTATCGAGAGAGCCAGCAAAGTTCCTGCCAGGGCAAGGAACCCGGGCTCGCGGAGCTTTGTGCCGAAGAAGACTATTCGGGATATCCCGCCGATCCCCAGAGCTCCGCCGAAGAAGGGGACGTACATAAAGATAGACTCAACGATGAAATTGATGCCTATCGTCGTTATGGCCAGGAAATCCTCGCGTACCCTGAGGCTGGGAAGTCCGAGAAGAAGACCCACAGTCCCGGTAACAAGTATAACCACGGGCAGGGACATCCAGAAGGAAAACCCTGCTTTTGTCGCGAGAAGGGCGGCCGTGTATGCTCCTATGCCGAAAAAGGCGGCATGCCCCAGCGATATTTGCCCGGCGTAACCCACGATAATATTCAGTCCGCAGGCTACGATCCCGTTGATTGCGATAAAGATACCGAGGGTAAGGATATAGTTGCTCATCAGGTCTGTCCCCCGTTCTACTTTCTGCCCAGAAGCCCCTGGGGGCGCCACATGAGAACAGCTATCATGGCGATGAAGGCCAGAGCATCCCTTGGCAGGGGGATGTGTGCATAGCCTATCAGGAGGGTCTCTGAAATACCCAGAAGAACCGAGGCCAGAACCGCTCCTGGAACAGAGCCAAGGCCTCCGACCACGATCAGTGCGAGTGTCTTGTACGCAGGTACGGCCCCCATGGTGGGATAGACCTGGTTGAAGTAGATCCCCACCAGGATCCCGGCGATCGCAGCTGTTGAAGAGCCTATGGTAAAGGTAAGGCTGATTATTTTAGAGGTGTTGATCCCCAGGGATCCGGCTATCTGCAGATCCTGCGAGGAGGCCCTCATCGCCAGGCCCAGTTCTGTCCTGTTGGAGATGAACCACAGGGCGGCGAGAACCGCAGCGGTTACGACGTAGACCGTCACCAGAATAGGGGAAAGCGTGACTGGTCCGAGGGGGACAGGCTCGATGGGTATCTCGGCGGGAAAAGCATGAATGTAGGGACTGGCTGCCAGCCGAAGTATTTCCTCAATCCCGATAAGCAGCGCTATGCTTGCTATTAGCGGAACGTACGGCGGGTATTTAAGCAGCGGGAAATAGACGAATTTCTCGATAGCCACCCCTACCAGGGAGCAGACGGCCATGCTGACGGGTATGGCGGCGATCAGGCTTCCCGTAAGAAGATAAACCCCCAGCCCCACGTAAGCGCCGAGAGCGTATATTGCGGCATGAGCCACGTGGAGTATTCGCAGTATCCCGTAAACGAGGGCCAGTCCGGAAGTTATCAGCGCGTAAATAAAACCTATGGCAATACCGTTGAGAAGCTGTTCAAGAAAAAGTTCCAATGATCGTCCTCCCGATGGAAAAGATAGAAAGATCTTTGTCAGGGCCCTTCAAGGAAAGAGAACATGTATCGGGCACTTGATAATAATAAACCATTTTATTCTGATCTTGCATTCTGATAGCAAGGTTTTTTTTGAAACCGGAAAAGAGGATCATCCACGTTTGGTCCCTCCCGAAAAAAACGACACAATGTATCATTTCTCCTTGACTCATTCCCTTGTTGCCCTGACAATAGGCTATATATTGTAAGCGGCTTTTACGTATCTGCCTGGGGGAGAGCCGATGCCGGGAAGAGGACAGGTCACGCTTGATCTTGAAGACAGCCGCATCGTCATACCAACTGACCGCCGTCTCCGCAAGGTCTACCTGGAGTTCAGTTCCCGGTGCAACCTTAACTGCCCCATGTGTTTCCGTGAATCCTGGACCGAACCCCAGGGAGACATGGATCTGGACCTTTTCCTGCGCATTTTTTCGGGCCTCGGAGATTTCCCCGGGCTTGAGACCGTCCATTTTCTCGGGATAGGCGAGCCCTTCTGCAATCCGGGACTTTTCGAGGCAGTCAGGATGCTGAAATCGCTAAACCTCCAGGTCCGGATCACTACCAACGCCACAATGATAGACAGGGCCGTAGCCGAGGATCTTGTAGCCTCGGGTGTGGATATTCTGGACATTTCCGTTGAAGCGGAGAATGTCCCCTGGCCTGGCAGGGCAAGCAGTCTCGATATCCTTATAGGAGTCGTGGAGGCACTTTCCGGAGCAAAGAAAAGGGCAGGTTCTTATTTACCGGATATCCGCGTGGCTCTTGTAGTGACGAGATCCAACCTTTCCCGCATACCCGACATTGTCGGTGCCATCCGCGGAAAGGGAATATCGGCCGCTTCGGTGAGCAACCTTCTGCCGACGGATATGGAAGCCGATAAAAACAGGCTTTACCCCGTTTCCCTTGAAGAGGAAGTAGCGATAAGGTCGAAACTCTATACCCTCTTCCAGTATTCGGGGATCAAGCCGGAACTCCCGAGGTTCGCTCTATCGACGGAGCGTCATTGTGCTTTCGTAAAATACGAGTCCTGTTTTATCCGCTGGGATGGTCTTGTGTCCCCATGCCTTAGATTGAGCCATGGATACAGTGAGGTCGTTCTCGGGAGAAAAAAGGAAGTTGTCCCGTGGTTTTTCGGAGATCTTGGCAATCAGACCCTTTGCGAGATCTGGGATGGTTCCGAGTACACCAGTTTTCGATGGAGGTTGCGCAGGGCCCTGTACGCGTCCTGTCTCGACTGTAACCTGCTCAGGTCCTGTGAGTACGCCAAGACCACCGAAAGCGACTGTTGGGGAGACTCCCCCGGCTGCAGCGACTGTCTTTGGGACAGGAACCTCATCAGATGTCCTTGACGTTTAAATCCCCGGTGATGGAAGGAGAGTGATAGCAGAAAAGTGTCTGAAACGGAAACGGCCATACCCGAGAATAGAGAGCCTACAGAGAAATGAGCCTGGAGGAAGCGTTAAAGACAGTGAATATCAGAGAGGAGGAAAGGGCATGGCAGAAAAGAAGGTCCTGAGGGTCAACCTCACAAAAGGGGCGGTAAAAGAGGAACCGTTGAACAAGGAATGGATGAAGCAATTCGTCGGAGGGCGGGGATACGCCACCAAGATGCTCTACGAAGAGCTCAAGAAGGGGACGGATCCGCTCTCGAAAGACAACATCCTGATTTTCGCCAACGGTCCTCTGACCGGCTCCAACGTCCCCACCGGCGGCAGGTACATGGTGGTTACAAAGAGCCCCCTCACCGGCATGATCGCGTCAAGCAACTCCGGTGGCTATTGGGGCAACGAGCTGGCCAGGGCGGGGTACATGTTCCTCGTCTTTGAGGGAAAGGCCGAAAAACCGGTTTATCTCTGGATCAACGACGGCAAGGCCGAACTGAAGGATGCCTCTTCACTTTGGGGCAAGGATACCCATGAGACGACGGACATGATCCTCAAGGAGATCGGGGATGCAAAGGCAAAAGTAGCCTGCATAGGTCCTGCAGGAGAAAAACTTTCGCCCATTTCCTGCGTCATCAACGACAAGCACCGCGCGGCGGGAAGAAGCGGAGTAGGCGCCGTGATGGGCTCCAAGAACCTCAAGGCCGTGGCAGTAAAGGGCAGCGGAACCTTCAAGGCAGCAGACCCGGAAGGGCTCAAGGAGGTTCTCCGCGCGGGGATGCAGAAGATCAAGGAGAATGGTGTCACCGGGGAAGGACTTCCGACCTACGGAACGGCGGTCCTGGTCAACATCCTCAATCAGCTCGGCAGTTATCCACACAAGAACTTCCAGGAATCCATGGATGATCAGGCCGAAAAACACTCCGGCGAGAGGCTCGCCGAGACCTTCCTTACCGGCAGGACGAACTGTTTTGCCTGCCCCATTGGATGCGGCCGGGAGACCGCCCTGGACGGCAAGAAGGGTGAAGGCCCGGAATACGAGACTATCTGGGCCATGGGGAGTAACTGCGGTATTGCCGATCTGGAACCGATCATCCGTGCCAACTACCTGTGCAACGAACTGGGCCTTGACACGATAAGCGCGGGTGGGACCATCTCCGCCGCGATGGAACTTTATGAAAAAGGGTATATCAAGGAATCCGAACTGGGTCGCGGTCCCGAACTGCGGTTCGGCTCAGGAGAGGCGCTGGTCTACTGGATCGAAAAGATGGGCAAATCCGAGGGCCTGGGGGAGAAGCTCGCCATGGGCAGCCACAGACTCTGCGAGCATTACGGGCATCCGGAGTTCTCCATCACGGTAAAGAAACAGGAACTGCCCGCCTATGACCCGCGTGGTATCCAGGGTATCGGCCTGACCTATGCCGTCAGTAACCGTGGGGCCTGCCACGTGAGGGGTTACCTGATATCCCCTGAAGTTCTTGGTATACCGGAGAAACTGGACCCGTGGGAGATCGACGGAAAGCCGATGTGGGGCAAGATATTCCACGACCTCACGGCCGCCATCGACTCATCGGGTATGTGCCTCTTCACATCCTTCGCCCTTGGAGCGGAGGATTACGCCGCAATGCTCAAGCACGGCGCCGGTTTTGATATCTGTCCGGAATCACTCCTCAAGATCGGTGATCGCATCTGGACACTGGAACGTCTTTTCAACCTCAGGGAGGGGCTAGATCCTGCGAAGGACGACACTCTTCCAGTCCGGCTTCTCAAAGAGCCGATCCCCGACGGGCCGGCAAAAGGAAAACTGAGCAGGATAAAGGAAATGATCCCGGAGTACTACAAGATCCGCGGCTGGGACGCAAAAGGGGTCCCGACCAAAGATACGCTTGTGATGCTTGGGCTGAACTAGGATAGTACAGGTATGACAAAGGTCTCCTTCTTCGGCATGGTCCGCGACATTATCGGAGAGAAGGAAACGCAGGTAGAGGGTGGCTATTCTGTCGAAAGCCTTCTGGAAGAACTCTCTCTGAAGTATGGCCTTACTTTTGGGGAAAAAGTCCTGAAGATGCCCGAACGCGACATGGACCTGATCATTCTTCTTAACGGCAGGCATATAGAGCATGTAGGAGGTCTGTCGGCTCCGTTGAAAGAAGGAGACCATCTGGCGGTTTTCCCTCTCGTTGGAGGCGGGTAACCGTTCCGTGTGAAGATCGTGTTCCACTATGATCCAGGGGGCCCCTCTGCGATAATGCGGGGGGGCCGTTTATTTCGTCCCTGGGGTGATCTTGCTTCATCCGGGAGGAGGATTATCTCTTGAGGAGAGAGAAGATCGAGATGCGCGGCGTATCCCTGGATGAGATCTCGTCCCATTTCCGCGAAACGGGGTGGCAGGAGGTTTCGCCTGGCCTCTGGCAGAGGGATTGTGACAGCGTGGAAGCGGGACTTCAGGAGGAGGTCTCCCTGGGATCCATCCGGCTCCCTTCGGTTACACTTGTCTTCAGGCTAGGGAGAGGAGATCATGAAAAAGTGTTATCCGCCTTCCGTTCCAGATTTCTGAAGGCGGGAGGCTAGTACGTGGAGGCTGATAGCGTGGTCACAAGAAAGATTGAGCTCAATATAGGTATTGGGGCTCCCGGGGTCGGGTTTGAAAGTTCTGCCATTCCGACGGAGGCTCACCGCAGGATCATGGGGCACTACGCGTCGCCGCTTCTCCTTGGCCCCGACCCGTCTCAGGATCTGCTCGAGATGGTAATGCACATGTTCTCCGATGAAGAGGCCCAGGTTGCGCAGTATCTCCCTCCCCTGAGGCCGCGGACGGCGGAGGCGGTCTCCGCCAGGGCGGGGCGAACTCTTGATGAGACTTCCCGTATACTCGACTCCCTTGCACATAAAAAACGTGTCATCCTTGCCAGCGGAAGCCCCCGCAAGTACACGATACTGCCCATAGTTCCCGGGACCTTCGAAATGGCCCTCATGACCCCCGACCTTTCGACGAGGACAAGGTGGCACGCCGATTTCGCGAGGCTGTTCGAAAAAATATGGGACGAGGGGTACATCGTCCGCTACACACGTTCGATACGCCCCGGCATCAGGTATCTCCCGGTTCACAATTCTGCCCCGTCACTACTGAAGGCCTGCCCCTCGGAGCGTATGGAGGAGATGGTGCGCCCCTACAGCGACTTTGCCGTCGGTATGTGCCAGTGCCGAATGGCGATGACCCTTGTCGACAAGGGTTGCGGCCGCCCGATGGAGAACTGTGTGGTGATGGGACCGGGGGCGGAAAAATTCATCGCCGGAGGGCTGATGCGCCGCACCGATGCCGCCGAGGTACTGGCGATCAAGCGCCATGCGGAAGAGAACGGATGCGTTAGCTGGTCCATGAGCGACATAGGGGGCGAGCCTCGGGGGAACTCGAGCTGTTCCTGCTGCGGATGCTGCTGTCATGCCATGAGGAGCATAAGCCAGTTCAACTTCCCCGCCATGATAAGTCCCCCGGCCTTCATGCCGATCCTGGATCCAGCAAAATGCGTCAATTGCGGCGCATGCGTTTCCGCCTGCCCGATGAACGCCTGGTCTTCCGACGGAAGTTCCCTGCTCTTCGACCCGGCGCGGTGCATAGGATGCGGACTATGTGTCGTCGCCTGCAAAAAGGGGGCGATGACCCTGGGTGAGTCCGGGAAAAGGCTGAAAAACGCCCCCGGATGGTTCGGCTTTTTCCTGGACAACGCTCCGGGTTATCTGTTGAACGCCTTCCGCGTCTGGGCACGGAGACACCTTCAAACCTGATTGTCCTCATACAGAACTGAAGCGTATATACTTTTTACAGGGAGGTGGATCAAGTGAAGGATTTCGAAAAGATGGGCTCTTTCTACCTGGGTAAACGGGTGGACGACGCCTCGGGATCGATGACAGGGGAGATGATCCTCTACGACGCCAAGGACCTCACGACACATGGCATCATCATTGGAATGACCGGAAGCGGAAAGACAGGTCTCGCCCTTTCTCTCATCGAGGAGGCCCTGATGGACAACATCCCCGTTATAGCCATCGATCCCAAGGGGGACATCCCCAACATTCTTCTGACCTTTCCGCAGTTCAGACCCGAGGATTTCCGCCCATGGATAAGCGAGCAGGAAGCGGCACGAAAGGGGCTCTCCCCCGACGAATTTGCCGCGAAGACGGCCTCGGACTGGAAGAACGGCCTCGCCGAGTGGGGTATAGATGGTGCCCGGATCGAGAAGATGAAAAACTCTGTGGACATGACGATCTATACTCCGGGCAGCTCCGCGGGGCGGATGGTGAGCATACTGCACTCCTTCGATGCACCCCCCGAAGCGATAAGGTCCGATGGGGACCTCTTCAGGGAGAGGGTCCAGACAACAGCATCGAGCCTTCTGGCCCTAATGGGGATCGATGCCGACCCCCTCACGAGTCGGGAGCACATCCTCATCTCGAAGATACTCGAGGAAAAATGGAACGCCGGCCAGTCGCTGGACATTCCTTCCCTGATCGACCTTATCAGGGTCCCCCCCTTCAAGGGAATGGGGGTCCTCGACCTGGAGACCTTCTACCCCTCTTCTTCGAGGATGGATCTTGTCCTGCGGCTTAACAACCTCGTTGCGGCGCCTTCCTTCGGGCCATGGATGGAGGGAGAGCCCCTCGATGCGGCGAAATTTCTCTATACGGCCGACGGGAGGCCCAGAGCCTCGATATTCACCATAAGTCACCTTTCGGAGAGGGAGAGGATGTTCTTCGTCTCCCTGTTCCTCAACGAGATACTGGGTTGGGTAAGGACGCAGCCCGGGACGTCGAGCCTGCGGGCCATCCTCTACATGGACGAGATATTCGGCTTCTTCCCGCCGGTGCAGAATCCCCCGTCGAAGACCGTCCTGCTGACCCTTCTCAAGCAGGCCCGGGCCTACGGACTCGGGGTGCTGCTCGCTACCCAGAATCCCGTCGATCTCGACTACAAGGGTATATCGAACACCGGGACGTGGTTCATCGGGCGCCTCCAGACGGAACGGGACAAGGCCCGGATCCTGGAAGGTCTCAAGGGGGTCTCGGAAAAGGGATTCCCGGCCCAGGAACTTGACAGGATGATATCAGGGCTTGGGAAGCGCGTCTTCCTGCTGCACAATGTCCACGAGGACGAACCGGTCCTTTTTCAGACGAGGTGGGCCATGTCCTATCTGGCAGGACCCGTTACAAGGGAGCAGATCCGTATGATCGAGGGGCCTCCCCCCCCAGTCCCGACACGGGAAAGGGGAGAGGTCAGGGCTCCTTCGGTGTACGCCGCTCCAAGACCAGTCCAGGAGATCATTCCCTCGGACATTGTCTCTGTTTTCCTTCCGGTCTCCCCCGGGATCGACGCGGAATATGCCCCCTTCCTGGGAGGGTTCGCGAGGATACACTTCAGGGATTCGAAGCTTGGGGTCGCCGAAACCAGGATGGTTGCCTTCGCGACAGAAATGAGCGAAGGGCCTCTCACTGTAGACTGGGAGAGCGCCTTCGAGATATTCGTCGACCCCGCCGTCCTTTCACAGGGGATGCCCCCTTCGGTAATGTCACCGGTTCCGACAGCAGGACTTGATTCGAAGTCCTACACCAAGTGGGGGAGAGATTTTCTTAAGTGGCTTCCGAACAACAGTATGCTGACGGTAATGACATGCCCATCGATGAAAGAGGCGGCAAGGCCCGGGGAATCGAAAGCCGATTTCGCGGCGCGCCTGGCGCTTTCACGCCGGGAGAAAAGGGATGCTGCCGTCGAGAAGATCCGCAAAAAATATGCCTCGAAGCTGACGACTTTGCAGAACCGCCTGATGAGAGCGGAGCAGGCCTTTGAACGGGAAGCGGAGCAGGCCAAAAGCAGAAAGATGGATACGGCGATATCTTTTGGGACAGCCATCGCCGGGGCCTTTCTCGGCAGGAAGGCCAGTGTCTATTCTGCGTCTCGAATGGGAACGGCGGTCTCAAAGGCCGCAAGGCTGAGCAAGGAGTCCGGTGACGTAGCAAGGGCGAAGGAGACCGTGGAGTCTGTAAGGCTCGAAATAGCAGGAATGGAGCGCCAGCTCGAGGATGAGATCAACGCCACCGGTTTCGGGGAAATTCTCGAGACGGGGATAGAGGAGAGTTTCATCCGCCCAAAGGCATCTGATATGTCGGTTGTCCTCTTCGGTCTGCTGTGGCTTCCTTACGCAAGGAACCCGCAGGGGGGCTTTTCGCCCCTGTGGGGAGACTGAATGAAACGGGAATATGTTCACAGTCAGTGTTATCATGAAACGCCAGGTAACAAGTTCGAAGAAAAGGAAGGAGAATGAAGATCGTGAGGAAAACAGTTGCAACAGACAAAGCTCCAGCAGCGATAGGTCCCTATAGCCAGGCTGTATGGGCCAACGATATTCTCTTCGTATCGGGGCAGATACCCATCGATCCGAAAAGCGGGGAAATGAGCGGGAAAACTGCGGCTGAACAGGCTGAACAGGTTCTGAAAAATGTTGGAGCCATATTGGAATCCCAGGGACTTTCATTTGCGAGTGTGGTCAAGGCGACGGTTTTCGCAAAGGACATGAATGATTTCAAGGCCGTTAACGATGTTTACGCCAGTTATTTTACCGCTGACCCCCCCGCGAGGGCCTTTGTAGAGGTGGCAAGGCTTCCTAAGGATGCCCTGGTCGAGATAGAGGTCATCGCCGTAAAAGGTTGATGCATTGACAAACAGACCAAAAATACGTACTGTTTTATCAGCCGGTTAAATAGACGGCGGATTCTGCTTTCTGGGAGGCATTATATCTATGCAGGGAACAGTCAAATGGTTCAACGAGGCCAAAGGGTACGGTTTCATCACCCCCGACGAGGGCAACGATGTGTTCGTGCACTTCAGCGCGATCCAGGGCGATGGATTCAAGACGCTTGCCGAAGGACAGCGCGTTGAGTTCGAGGTAGTCCAGGGGGACAAGGGCCCCCAGGCGGCCAATGTAGAGAAGATCTCCTGAACGTCCGGGATCTTTTCTTCACGGGGAGATAGTTTTGCGGCGACTCCTTCTCCGAAGGGGTTCGCCGCTTTTTTCGGGAATGATCTCCTGTTCGCGGATTGAGCCGGAGCCTTGCTTTATCTCACGGCTTGATGCGATAATCCCCTGTAATGACAAACTTCTGGAAAAGGAGGGAAGGATTTGAATAAGAGCGAACTGATCCAGGCGGTTGCCAAGTCGGCGGGACTGAGCAATAGCAAGGCGACCCAGGTGGTTTCGGCGGTCATCGAGGAGATCGGCGCAGCGTTGGCCGGGGGCGACAAGGTACAGGTTGCCGGATTCGGTACCTTCGAGGTTCGGCAGCGCGCGGCGAGAGAGGCCCGTAATCCGCAGGATCCCACGAAGAAGGTCAAGGTTCCGGCGAGAAAGGTTCCTGCTTTCCGCGCTGGCAAGGCACTCAAGGACAAGGTCTGCTAAATGTCCGTCTTTTTGACGTAATATCGGCCGCCCCGCAAGGGGCGGTTTTTTTTGGGTCCGTAAACAGTAAATAGTAAACAGTGAACAGTAAACAGTGAACAGTAAACAGTGAACAGTGAACAGTGAACAGTGAACAGTGAACAGTAAACAGTGGGCTTGTCATTCTGAGCGGAGCGAAGAATCTGGGTTTGAACTTTCGGTTCACGAGTCACGGGACCGTGCTCCTGTTCTTCCGGTCGCCAGTCTCCAGACTCCTGCTTCCTGGGTTTTTAGAGTCATGAAAGAAAAGATCCCTCTTCATTTCATTCCTCAGAACGACAGGCAAGTCAAGAGCGTGAACCAGTAAACAGTGGGTGGAACCAACAATCCGGGCCCTGAGTGGTTCTAACAATAAATAGTATTTCAGGTTTTCTCTCTCTTGCCCTTCTCTGTGTTTTCTGTGGTGAGAAGATTTGGAACGGGGTCCGGGTTTTGGTTCTCCCAAAGAAAAGGTTTTCTCCGCGGTGAAAGAGCCGTGACGCGTAAATCGTGATGCCGAACATCTGGACTGCTTCGGCTTTACCGTTTAAAATTTAAATGCAGTACATCACACTTCAGGATGTGGATCGATGCCGGAATGGACAGGCCCCTCCTACGACTCTGCTCAGGCTCTTGAAGGAATATCCAGGGATGTTGTTTTCGAGCATTCCGGAGCCGCCAACATGGTGGTCGCCTCCGACACGACCCTTCTGGCCGTAAACAGCCGGTTTGAGGAGCTTACCGGCTTCTCAAAGGGAGAGGTCGAGGGGAAGATGAGCTGGACGAAGCTTGTTCACCCCGATGATCTTTCCAAAATGATCGAAAACCACCGCCTCCGGCGCGAAAACCCTTCACTGGTGCCAGCAAGCTATGAATATCGCTTCATAAACGCCGACGGCGGGATCAGGTGGGGTCTGCTTACCGGGGCTACCCTGGCAAACGGCTCACGAACCCTTATCTCGGTTGTTGATGTGACCCCTCTCAAGGAAAAGGAAGCCGCCCTGTCCCGAACGGAGAACCTCTATAAAGACATCGTGCAGACCCAGACGGAACTGATCATGAGGTTCACCCCGGATCTGGTTCTCACCTTTGTCAACGATGCCTACTGCCGATATTACGGAGAATCCAGGGAGTCCCTCCTCGGAAAATCCTTTGTTTTTCACGCTCTTCCCGAGGATGTGGAAGGACAAAGAAAATACTTCCGCGGCATAACGCCAGATGTTCCTGTCCGGGAGATCGAGGAGAGGACGATCCTTCCCTCAGGTGAGATACGATGGCAGCGCTGGCTTGACAAGGGTCTCTTCAACAGGGCAGGCGAACTGGTAGAGATCCAGTCATCGGGGAGAGATATTACGGATCTTTACAAGACAAGGGAAAAACTTGATTCGACCATAGAAAAACTCAAGAACTCCTTTGCTCTTTCCATAGAGATGGCGGGGAAGATCATAGAGGTCAGAGATCCATTCACGGCTGGACATCAGCGGAGGGTCGCAAGGCTCGCGAAGGCCATAGCCACGGAGATGAGTCTTGACAGCGACTCGGTAACTGCAACGGAACTGGCTGCCCTTGCCCACGATGTGGGAAAGATCCATATCCCGAGCGAGATCCTCAGCAAGCCAGGCATGCTTCAGCCGGCTGAACGGGAAATAATCAGGCAGCATCCAAGGTACAGTGCTGCAATACTGCAGATTCTTGAGACTCCCTGGGACATCGCCCGGATTGCTCTTCAGCATCATGAGCGTATCGATGGCAGTGGTTATCCCGATGGGCTGAAGGGCGACGATATCAGTATAGAGGCTCGCATACTTGCAGTTGCCGATGTGATAGAGGCCATGTCTTCCCACCGCCCCTACCGCGCGGGTTTCGGGATGGAAATTGCCCTCAATGAGATAGAGGCCGGAAGAGGCAAAAGATACGACAGCGACGTTACGGATGCGGCGCTGACACTTTTAAGGAAAAAGGAGTACAGCCTGTGAAAAATTCTCTAGGGAGCAGACTCGCCGCCGGCGAAGTGGTTATCGGTCCATTTGCGGGGCTTAACTGTCCGGACCTGGTCGAGATAATGGGTATTGCCGGGTGTGATTTCTGTGTAATAGACACTGAACACGGCCCGATGGACCCGGAATCGATCCAGCACATGGTCCGTGCTGCCGAGGTCGCCGGGTTATCCCCCATCGTAAGGGTCCCCCGTGCCGAAGCCGTCGATATCCTCAAGGTGCTGGACATAGGGGCCCAGGGGATCCATGTCCCCCAGGTAAACAGCCGCGAGACTGCCGTGGATGTCGTAAAGGCCGCAAGGTATCACCCCGAAGGCATGAGGGGAGTTGCCGTACCAAGGGCCCTTTCCTATGGTCTAAGACCCCTTGGGGAAGCTCTCGCGGAGGTTAACAGGGAGACCCTGGTGATAATACACTGCGAGAATGCTGACGGGCTGGAAAAACTTGACGAGATAGCATCTGTGGAAGGTGTGGATCTGGTCTTTGTCGGACCCTATGATCTGTCGCAGTCTCTTGGGGTTCCGGGGGATATCTTCCATCCATCCATGGTGGAAGCAGTGTCGCGGGCTCTCAGCCTTATTCTGGAGGCAGGAAAGCCCGCGGGTATATTCGTTACCTCGACGGACGAGGCGAAACGCCGCATCGACGAGGGATTTCGTTATATAGCCTACAGTATGGACAGCCTGATATTCGGCAGTGCCTGCAGGGAGGCCGTCAGCATCTTGAGAAGCCACAGGCAGGGCATTTGATGCACCCCTCCTGGCGAGCCATCGAGGCGCCGCATACCGGACACATGTCCGTTTCGGAGAGGGATTCCATCATTCCCTTCTCTTCGAGATCCAGGTAACCCATGCTCATCAGTCCGTAGGAGATGGCATCGGGTACCGACATTATGACCCCGTTGTCGTGCCATACCGGCTGGGATCCCCCGATACCCTTCATCTGCTTGATTATCCCGTGGATCTTGACCCCGCTCCTCAGGGCCAGGGATATCAGCCGACCCATCGCCTCGGTAAAGGCCATCGTCTCATGCCCGGATTTTCCCATGGTGGTGAACACTTCTACGGGTCTTCCGTTGACCTCGTTGACGGTCAGGTAAAGGTTGCCGTAACTGGTCGGGATCTTGGCGGTTTTTCCTCCCAGGATGAAAGGACGATCCATCGGTCTCTCGACCTCTGATACCTGGGGGATGGGTAGTGTCTGCTGCTGGGCTGTCTTCTCGACGTAAAGCACCTGCCCGGAGCGACAACCGTCCCTGAAAACGGTAATCCCCTTGCAGTGGCTCTGCCAGGCCATGAGGTAGGCTTTTTTTACGTCCTCAACGGTCGCTGTCGAAGGCAGGTTTATCGTCTTGCTGACGGCGTTGTCCACGTGTTCCTGGAAGGCGGACTGCATGCGGACATGCCACTCGGGAGCTATCTCGTGGGCCGTCTTGAAAACTCTTTCGATCACGGAAGGGGATTCGCCGCTCTCCAGGGCTTCCGCATAATAGCGGTTGCGATAGGTGAACTGCTTCCCTTCCAGAACCTCCTTGGTGAATTCGAGGGCGAAAACCGGCTCTATGCCTGAAGAGCAGTCGGCTATCATGGATAGGGAGCCCGTCGGGGCTATCGTCGTGATGGTGGAGTTCCTCATCCCCGAACCGGGAAGAGCGGGGCATTCCCCCCTGGTACGGGCCAGTTCAACACTCTCCTGCCTGCCAATGGAGGTAACAGAGGACATGATCTTTTTGGCCAGGTCCAGAGCCTCGTCGGAGTCGTAAGGGATCCTTAGCCTGAAAAGCAAATCTGCCCACCCCATGATGCCCAGGCCTATTTTTCTGGTCTTTTTCACCATTTCCTCTATCTGGGGAAGGGGGTATTGGTTGACGTCGATCACGTTGTCCAGGAAGCGGACGGCCAGCCTGGTGGTCAGGCGAAGTTTCTCCCAGTCGATATCATTGCCGGAGACCATATTGGCCAGGTTTATGCTCCCGAGATTGCAAGCTTCGTATGGAAGCAACGGCTGCTCACCGCAATTGTGAACCACCATGCCGTTTGCGTCGAAAGCGTGTTCACCCGGCACCATTACGTCAAAAACTTCTTCTTCGCCGTCCGGGTAAAAACCCTCCACGGTTGCTGTGAATGTCTCCCTGTTTAGATTTCGCTTGTAGCCTTCCAGCCGGGTTTCAAGTCTGGTCTGTTTGTCCGTGTCCGTGAATCCGATCCTTTCATGGAACAACCGGATATTTTCCCTGGTGATCACAAGTTCGTGCTGTGCCTGTATTGCGTAGATTTTTCTGCCCCCTTTGTCATCGGGGAGCAGGGATGATCCTTCAGGGCGCCGGTTGGCGTATATAGTGCTTGCTATTCCCAGTCTAAGCAGCATTCTCTGAACCGATTCAAGATTGGGCAGCGAACTCTGGCTTAGTCTTATGCTTATTCCTTTACTTTGATCCCCCTGAACCGAACCGTCAGCGTCGAAAATTCCTCTGAGAAAGCCCTTTACGAATTCCGAGGATCCGAAAGTCTCCAGTTGAGGATTAATTGATTTGTTCGAAGGAGAAAGGCCCACCGATGAAGCAAGTGCCTTCAGGGACCCCGATGCCATCCGGTACTCATCCCTGTCCTTGACGGGGATCCAGCCCTGGAAATCGCTACGATGTGGCATTGTAGATATGGCCCTCAGGGCCTCCGTCATGACCGCTTTGGGCCCTTCATTGAATTTTTCGCCACCAGAAGCTTTTTTGCCGGTGACCCAGACCGAAAGAACTGTCTTGTCGGTTTTGATCGTTCCGTCTCCCACAAGCAGGCCGATAAGGTAACCCTGTTCAGCGTTGCCCGAGCCGGGCCAGTTGGGCGAATTCCTGTGGTCGTTCAGGGCTATTCTGTCACCGGACTTGAGAGAACCTGCATTTGTCCAGGCTGTTTTTTGAGTGTACCGGGTGCTTTTAACGATCTTGAGCACTGGGTGATCCGCTGTGATTCTGACGGAAAAACCTTCCTGGGTCCTCAGAATGAAAACAGGCTTGACCCCTGTGGAAAAGAATCCTTCATCGGAGGATGTCACCATTTTCCCGTTAAGGAGGAGAGTCACTTTTTTCCCGCAGAGATCCCGGGCCTTCCTCGGCCCTTCGGCTGTTTGAACATAAGTATCACCGCAGACACAAGGGTTGGTGGAAGTTATGTCGCCAAGATGTTTCAGGTTGTTGTCCTTGTTTATCTTGTCCATGAAGACCATTCCGGGGTCGCCCGTTTTCCAGGCCATTTCGCATATAGTGTTGAAAAGGTCCTTTGCCTTGACTGTGCGGACATATTCTTTGGTTCGGGGGTTCAGGAGGTCCCAGTTGTCATCGTTTTCGACGGCCCACATGAATTTTTCGGTGGCTCCTACGGAAATGTTGAAGTTTTTCAGTTTCCCCTCTTCGGTCTTTGCCTTTATAAAGTCGAAAACGTCGGGGTGATCGACGTCGAGGATCCCCATGTTGGCGCCGCGCCGCATCCCCCCCTGCATGACAACGTCCGTGGCCTGGTCGAACATCCCCATGAAAGAAATGGGACCCGAAGCGACTCCGTTGGTGCTTGATACGATATCCCCTTTTGGCCTAAGTTTACTGAAGTTGTACCCTGTGCCGCCACCGGATTTGTGGATGAGGGCCATGTGTTTGAGGGAGTCGAAAATACCCTCCATGCTATCTTCTATAGGAAGCACGAAACACGCAGCGAGCTGTCCCCCACGACGTCCGGCGTTCATGAGGGTTGGGCTGTTCGGGAGAAAGTCAAGCCTGGCCATCATGTCATGAAACATCTTGACTATAGTATCGTCGGCTGGTTCCTCCTCCGAGGCGGCAACGAACCTGGCCACACGCCAGAACATCTCGTCCGGTTTTTCGATAACCGCGCCCTCTTCGTTCTTGATCAGATACCTCTCTTTGAGAACCCTTGCTGCGTTTTCCGAAAGGGGCAGTTCTATTCCTCGCGGTCTCTCCGGCTCGTTCATGTCCTTGTCTCCTTTGGATTACATTCTCCCGAATATACTTGATACGGGGTTAATCTTTAAATGAGGCTCTATATATAGGGTATCATAACGTTGGAAATATTACACCCCGTTCAAAGGATCCGAAGATCAAGAGTATCAGAGAGGATTTCCAGGGCCCTTATCCCCCCTATCGAGTTTCCCCTCCCATCGAGCGCCGGGCCTACGGCAGCGACGCCACCTCTTCCATGTATGGCCCCGGTAATTCCCCCGCCGACGCCGCTCTTCGCCGGAAAGCCGACCCTCACGGCAAAGTCTCCGGACCCGTCGTAAAGGCCGCATGTGGCCATCAGGGAGCGAAGAATCTCCGATGTCCTCTTGCTGAAAACCTTCTCCTTCGAGACGGGGTTGACCCCTTCGTTGGCCAGGGTGGCGCCCATTACTGCCAGGTCCTCGACGGTTGTCTCTATGGCGCACTGGCGAAAATAGGATTCCAGAATGTTTTCGACATCTCCCTGCATGGAGCCGACGCTTTTCAGGAAAAAACCGAGGGATCTGTTCCTGTCGCTGGTATCTCTTTCGGAAACGGCGACTCCTTCGTTGACCCTCAGGCGGGGGTTGGCCGTCAAAAGGCGCATGGTCTGCAGGACCGCCTCCAGCCTTTCATTGCTGTCGCCAAAGGGCAGGAGTGAGAGCACCAGGATCGCGCCGGAGTTTATCATCGGGTTAAGGGGTCTGTGAGGCGCGCGCATTTCCAGGCGCATGATGGAGTTGAAGGGGTCCGCGCTGGGTTCTACACCGACCCGGGAGAACAGGGTCTTTTCTCCAAGGAGCGAGATGGCGAGGCCCAGAGAAGCCACCTTTGAGATCGATTGAATTGTGATTTTGGTTTCTTTGTCGCCTGAAGCGGCAGTTGTTCCGTCGATGCCGCAAAACGCCGCGGCGAGAGCGCCAGGATCCGCCTTGCCCAGTTCGGGTATATACATCGCAACGGCGCCGTCTTTGAGGACACTCCGGCCGGATTCAACGGCCCGGCCTATGATATCCTTCAAATCATTCCCTCCTTTGCGGAATTCTTCTGGTGCAATGTGAATTATACTTTGAAAAAACATGCCTGTTTCGGGTAGAATCGCTTGTATGCGCAAAATAATAAATGATTTCCCCGAAAATGATCAGCAGGACAAGAAAATGTTCTTTCGCTCGATTTTCCTTTCCGATCTTCACCTGGGGGCCCGATGGAGCCGCCCTGAGCCACTACGCGAATTTCTGGGCAAGGTCCAGTGCGATTTCCTGTATCTGGTAGGAGACGTGATCGATGGATGGAAGATCTCCAGCCTCTCCAGCCTCAGTGAATCCCACAGGGAGATACTTCGCCGTTTCGGGACCATTGCCAACAGGGCAAGGGTCACCTACATACCAGGCAACCACGATGATTTTCTGGATCGCTTCCTTGGGGGGAGTATCGGGAAAATCCTCTTCCGTGACAGGGTCTTTCACAGGACCGCCGATGGAAGAAAGTTCCTCGTATCCCACGGAGACGAGTTTGACCGTTCTCTGAGAATATCACCCTCGCTCAATTCGTTGGCAGAGAGGTCCTATGATCTGGCCCTGTGGCTGAACGCGGGAGTCAACGCAATACTCCCCCTCGTGGGAATGCGGAAACGCCACATGGCGGCGTTCCTGAAAAGAAAATTCAAGGGTGTTGCAGGTTTTTTCAGCGGATTCGAGAGAAGGATCACCGAAGAGGCCAGAAAGGCAGGCATGGACGGAGTTATATGCGGACACCTTCATAACCCCTTCATCAGGAACGTCAGGGACGTTCTCTTTTGCAATTGCGGTGACTGGGTGGAGAATTGCTCGGCCATTGTGGAGCACATCGACGGAAGACTCGAGATGCTAAGGCTCGACGGAGCCGGTCAACTAAAGGTATCAGACCTACACTTTTGACAAAACGACCGTTGTCAAAAGTGTAGGTCTGATACCCAATAACCCGTCAGTCAGGACAGAAGGATTCAAGCATCCTTCTGAAAACCGCCGTATCGGTTTCTTCTTCCGGTGGTTCGGGCCTGGGTGGGTCGTCGGTGAATCCCGTCAGATCCTTTTTCATCATCCGGAAAGTCAGCCTGATGCATTTACCATTCCTGAAGGCGGCATATTCCTCGAGAAAAAAACGCTTCCCTCCCATGTCGGCTTCCCATTTTATTCCCCGGTTCACGAGATATTGAACTCCGTTGACCTTTATGCTCTCTGCTTCTTCGAAGCCATCGAAACATTCCTGGGTAGAATCACATTGCGGTATCATGATCGTCGCGCTGCGCTCGACCAGCATGGTTCCCGGAGTCCGCGGCAGGTCTATTCTGGTTGAGAGAGCCGTGAAGGATACCGAAGAATCCCTTGGGGAATCTATTTTGAAACCCTGTCCACTTATAGTCTGCCATTTCTCGATAAAAACCCCCTTTGGTGAAAGGGTTTCATAAACAGTTTCTTCCCCGTTTTTGCCCGGTATCAGGTGCAGGACCCTTCCAGGATCTTCCGGGGCCGGAAAGTGGAAAAGAAGGTCCCGGGGATCGGTCTCCGGAACAGGTCCAAGATCTTTAAAACCAGCCTCTTCCAACAGGATGACGTTTTTTGAAAAGGTGAAACCGGAACCCACCATTGTCGCAAGGAGATATGTCGTTTCTTCCAGTTCCAGGGGGAGAAGATCTCCGACCACGAAAGGGGGAGTTTCGTCGTGTGGTCCATCCCTCTTCATTTTCCCGCCGACGATGGAGAATTCAGGGCCCGCTGTCAGCTTTTCATTTTCAAGGATAAGGGTCAGATAGCGGCTTGGGCTGACATCGGATTGGCTCCTCCATACAAGGACCGACATGTTGCCGTTGTTCAGAAGATCGCCAGCGCATATGACTGAATCGGCGGGACAGAAACCCGGGTCGACCAGCCCCAATGAACCCTCGTCTGTCCAGAGGAACTTGCACCCTGATTCGTCAAAATCCCAGATTCCCAACCACAGCGGCAACGGCCCATCGGCTGGTTTCTCATCCGGTTTATGGTAGGCAAGTACAAGTTTTTGCGACGGGTCTCCACCATCCTTTAAAGAAACGGCGGAGATGGTTTTTTTGGGGAAAAGAACATAAACGACGGGTGATATCCTTTGGTCAAGATCCAGTCTGACAAGAAAGCCCTCTGTAAAAAAAAGGATCTCGTCAAGGCCGTCACCGTCGATATCTGCGGCCAGCCATGGAGTGCTTTCGAAGAGGGCCCCCTCAACTTCAAAAGATTTATTGATCTCCCAGCCAGAATTTCCCAGGTCGAAGAGCCTGAATGCGGGGCTTGAATCTTTGTCCCAGACGAGGAGGGATGATCTTTCCCGGTTGAGAAAATTGCCCGGCAAGGTCATTTTTCCCGAAATATCAGTCTCAAGGATCCCCCCGGATGTAACGTTCCAGGACCACTTTTCATCAGCGGCAGCGTTGAATGCCAATGACAGGAAGATGACAGTGAGGAAGGAAATAGCGATCCCGGAGAAAAAGGAATACTTTTTCATCAGATCACCTCTTTTTCAAAATAATTATACCCCACCCTGCCACAGAGAAAACCTTTTTTGAGAACCGGCACCTAAAACAGATTCTTCGTCATTTCATTCCTCAGAATGACAAAAAAGCAAGGAGACTGGCATCTGGAGACTGGAAAAGCAAGTGCCTGTCATTCTGATCCGCCCACTGGCGGAGAAGAATCCGGGTTGCTTTGTGTTTTGAACTGTCGATTCACGACTCACGATTTACGATTCACGGGCCCTTTCAATTCACGGGTCCTTTCTTGACTCCCACCTGTAAAAGTGATATAAACCTCACCAATACATAAAAGCGGAGGCAACGATGAAAAGAAACGTAGCAGTCTCCTGCAACTTCGGATTCGTTTATTTTTACGCCAGCGTGGGACCCCCTCTGAGGGCCGGCGCCTAGGCGTCTATGCCTTAAGAGGCCGGGGTCCCAAAAGGGGACCCCGGCCTTTTTTTATTCATTTTCATCATATTTCAAAGGAGCTGGGTGCAGTGAAGAAAGCAGAGAGACAGTCGAGCGGTTTGATCAGATCGGTAAGAGCCATGTGGGAAAAGGTCCCTTTTTACAGGTCCCGAATGGAGGATATGGGAGTTTGCCCGGAAGATATAGGTTCCGTGGAGGATCTTCACAAGCTCCCCTTTATGACGAAAAGTGATCTCAGGGACGCCTATCCCATGGGGATCCTTGCCTGTGACAGAGATGATGTTGTGCGCGTACACGCTTCTTCCGGCACGACCGGCAAACCCACTGTTGTTCCCTATACGAAAAATGATATTACGACCTGGGAAGAATGCATGGGGAATTGCCTCAGGACCGCGGGCGTAACCAGGGGTGATGTTTTCCAGGTCATCCTGGGATACGGCCTCTTCACCGGAGCCCTTGGTTTCCACTATGGAGCGGAAAAACTCGGAGCCATGGTCATTCCCACCGGCGGAGGTTTCACGGGGCGCCAGCTGATGCTGATGGAGGACCTCGGAACCACCGTATTCACGAGCACCCCATCCTATGCCCTTCACCTCTGCGAGGAGGTGCGCAAAAGCGGCCTGAGGGAAAAACTGCGCCTGCGCCTCGCGATCCTGGGCGGAGAGGCCTGGACGGAGCAGATGAGGGACCGCATAGAGAACGAACTTGGCGTTATTGCCCTGGATTCCTACGGATTGTCCGAGGTCATAGGCCCCGGGGTGGCAATGGAGTGCCCCGAAAGGGCGGGGCTTCACCCCGACTGGGAGCACTTTATTTTCGAGATAGTTGACCCCGAGACAGGTCGGGTTCTTCCCGAGGGAAAGGAAGGAGAGCTGGTAGTGACCTCCCTCACCAAGGAGGCCATGCCCGTTATCCGGTATCGTACCCGGGATCTTACCCGATTTTTACCCGGACGGTGCCCATGCGGACGGGATGACATGCGTCTTGAAAGGATAAAGGGTCGTTGCGACGACATGCTCATCATCAGGGGGGTCAATGTTTTCCCGTCCCAGGTTGAGGCCGTCCTCGGGAAGATCGAAGGTCTCTCCCTGCACTACAGGATTGATGTGTTCCAGCCCAACGGGCTCAAGGAATTGAACGTCCTTTGTGAGGCTGGACGGGAACTTGACGAGGTCGCCATGGGCAGTATGCAGAAAGAGGTTACGAAAAAACTTCACGAGAACCTGGGAATAAGGGTCGGATTCAGCCTGCTGGAACCGGGCACGCTCGAGCGCTCGGCAGGCAAGGCTGTAAGGGTGACCAAAGTAGCATAAAGAACTGAAGGTGCTGAAGGTGTCAGACCTACACTTTTGACAAAAACGATATTTTTTTGCACCGAGCGTAACCTGAGGCGAGTTTTGTCAAAAGTGTAGGTCTGACACCTATTACAAGGAGGAGAGAAAGATGCAGGAGAGGAACAAAGAAGAGAAGAGACAGGGATGCTGTGTTGCGTGCGGAGGGTTAGATACGTCCGTCAAGCCCATCGACATTGATGTCGATTTCGAGGGGCTTGCGATAGCCTGGAAGCAGGTCAACGAATCATCTGAAAGGCGGCGTTGAAACGTTCCGGTTCAATCCATGAAAGCGTTGAAGAGGACCCCGAAATCGACGGAACCGATCACGATATTGTGGTAGCGCTCATGGATCCCCCTGCGCCCCTCCTCCAGAGCCGGAGGGCGGATCCCGAAGCGGATCGAAAGCGCTGCCTCCGCCATTGCGGCAAGCTTGTCGCAGGCATCTATGATCAGGCCGTCGACGGGGTCCCACCCGCCGCCGTTGAAGTGGGAGTTCATTTTTTCGGGGGTCAATCCTGTTTCTGCAATTCCCGAGGCGATATTTCGGGTCCGGTTCGAGAACTCGTCCTCCGTGAGGTAGCGTATCTCATCTCTCCATTTTTCGGGGAGCAGGGGCAGGAGCCTGTTCTCCATGGCCTCCTGTTCGTACTCCTTGATGAGCCCCTCAAGCCCCCCCACCGAGCGTTTTACGGGGGAGACTATATCGCGGGTGAGAACCTCGGGGAGGTCGTGAAATAGCCCTCCGAAGAAGTCGTTTCGAAGCCTCCGGGGAGAGGCTCCCTCCTCCAGGGCAGAGAAGAAGGAGAGGGAAGCCACAATCAAGAGATGCCCCAGGACCGATGTTGCGGGAACCCTCGGTATCTGGGCCCAGCGAACCTGGAACCGGAGCTGTCCGCAGAGGTCGATGAAGGCGAACACTCCCTTGTCGGCCATTCCCTGGCGCATGAGGATCTCCTTCACTCCCGATAGATCGAGGTGCTCATTGACCTGATCCTCGATCTCCTTTCGTGTTTCCTCGATTCCCCACAGCATGTTGTTCTGTGCGTATATCATGCGGAATTCCCACTGGGTGGCCAGGTAGTGTGCGGCCCTTAGTATGTGTTTTTCGCGCGCCGAGAACCCGGGTTCTTCCAGATAGCGGCGAAAGCGCGCGAAAAACCCCCCTGAAAGAGGTGAAAGATCGTGAGCCGTCTTCTCGATGACCCACTGATTGAGTTTGGGTCCGTGATTTGCCATCATTCTGTGAAATACCGGAGGTTTTATGTCTGTCAGGATGACCCTCTGGAAAAACTCGAAGAGTCCACCCTCAACAAGGGCGACCCAGTCAACGGTTTTTCCGTTGTCTTCCTCGCAGCGTGCGATGGTCCAGGCTATGGTCATCTTGTGAGCCTGCTTTGCCAGTTCGGTGAACTGCGGCGGGCGGGCGTGGTCGTTCCACCTGGTCATGGAAGCGGCCGAGAAAAGTGTTTCGACGAGCCCCGGAGTTATCATCCTTTTACCCCTTCCTGTGGTCCGATTTCTGTAGAATATTATCGTCATGATTGTATAATAAGCATCACAAATTATCCTTGCCGGTGAAAAGATGAGTATTTCAGGATGGTTCGCGGAATTCAACCTGGAGGTCGACCTGATATTTGAATACCTCAGGCGGGAAAGGAACCTTGATTTCTCCGGTTATAGCCCCCTTATGGTCGAACGCTGCATAAAAAACCGCCTCGAGGCTTCTGGAGCCTCCGACCTGACCGGATATCTTCTGATGCTTGAAAACAACAGAATGGAACTGGATTCCCTCCTCGATTCACTTACCATCGGTGTGAGCGAGTTTTTTCGTGACCCCATGGTTTTCTCCGCCATAGAAACTTTTGTCCTTCCGACAATTTTTCGAGACAAGGTTGTTTCCGGAGACCACAGCATCAGGATATGGTCAGCGGGCTGCTCCACGGGGGAGGAACCCTATTCGGTGGCCATTCTATCCAAAGAATCCCACTTCCCGGGAAAGTTGCCATTCGATATTGACATTTTCGGTACCGATATCGATGAAAAGGATCTGGAAATAGCAAAAACGGGAGAGTATCCCATGGAGAGGCTGAACAATGTACGGATGGGTCTTTTCGGAAAATATTTCGAGCCCCAGGTTGATCGTTACAGGGTAAAAAAAGGTATTCGCGATATGGTCTGTTTTTCCTGCCATGATCTGCTTTCGCAAAAGGAACATGTTCCGGGGATCAGCGTCTTCGGTGCTTTCGACATGATCTTATGCCGAAATGTTTTGATCTACCTCGACAAAAAATACCAGGAGATCGTGCTGGAGAGGCTTGACCGTGCCCTAAGGCCGGGGGGTTTCCTGGTGCTTGGAGAGGCGGAATCAATGGGCTTTTCCAGAAGAACGCGATATCGGCAGGTCTGTGATTTTTGTAGCATCTTCCAAAAAGGATATGGTTCATCCATGCAGGGAGGGTCTTAAGAGATGTCCGACAGATCGATGTTCCGGGGCATAGCAAAAAAATTCCTTTTCTGGTTCCTGGTGGTTGCCGTTGTCCCCCTTGGGATATCCCTCTGGGTTATAACGACACAGATGACCACATCGGCCCGGCAGAACGTATCGGAAAACCTGGCAGCCATAAGGGACATGAAGGTATCCCATTTTCGCCAATGGCTGGATAACAAACAGGTCAACGTAAAAGTTCTTGCCGAAGATACGGCGGTCAGGGATCTTGTGGAGAAAATTGAGACGGGTCAGGGGAACAGGGAGGAACTTCTGCAGAAAGCAAGGGAGGTTCTAAGAAGGCAGCTCTCTCTGAAGCCCGATTTTCTTGATTTTTTCCTGGTCGATAGCGGGACCGGTGTTATATTTCTTGCTACGGAGCCATCAATCGAGGGGCTCAACCGATCAGGAGACACCTATTTTACAGGCCCCCTGGAGAAGAACGGGACCTACATCAAGGATATCTACCGTTCCGAGGCCCTTGGGGGAGAACCGACAATGACCATATCTACTCCCGTTTACTGCCATCAGCACGGAGGAGAGCACATCACCGCAGTGCTTGTAGGGAGTCTGGATCTGGAAAATTCCCTCTATGCGTTGCTCCGGTCCAGAGAGGGTCTGGGCGAGACGGGGGAAATGGTCCTTGTCAACAGAGAATCAATAGCCCTGAACACTCTTGCAAAGGCCCCCGATGCGCCCCTGAGGATCAAAATCACCGCCGCACCCGCCAGACTCGCGGCGCAAGGTGGGACCGGAGTAGTCGAGGAGAAAGATTACGCGGGGAAGCAGGTCCTTTCGGCCTACACACACCTTCCCGAACTAGGGTGGGGATTCGTTGTAAAGATAGACCATGCAGAGATTTACGGCCCGATCGCGGCCATGGTACGCAGGATCCTGATCACGGGTCTGGTATTTTTCCTTTTGATATCAGTCCTGGCTCTGGCTGTATCACGAGAGCTTGCCAGGCCCCTTGAGACAATGGCGAAAATATCCGAAAAAATTGCCGGAGGCGAACTGGATGCCAGAAACCCCGATGTTGACCGGGACGACGAGATAGGATACCTTGCCGGCTCTATCAATACCATGGCAGAAAGACTCCAATACCGTTTCGATCTTCTTGAGGGCCTGTCCAGTGTAACCGAGGCCGCGGTGGGCAGTTACGACAGGGAAGGCTTCGCCCGGGCTGTTTTTGAAGTGCTTATGACCAGGATCCATGCTCACATGGGCGTGTTCTACGTCCTTTCTGGCGATGGCAAAACCCTTGAGCCTTCCTTTTCGGCGGGGATGGAACCGAAAGCGAGGAAACCTTTCGACCGCGATACCTTTGAAGGAATCCTGGGTTTTTCATGCCTAAGGGATGATGTGACGCTGATAAGGCAGGTCGCCGATGCCTCGCCATTTGTTTTCCGGGGGCCCGGCGGCGTCGTGGAGGCGAGGGAGATAATGGCCCTGCCCCTTTTGGTCTCCGGGAGCCTTGAAGGGCTTATATGCCTTGGTTCTCTTACATCTTTCCCGGAACAGGATGAGGAACTGGCCAGGGAGTGCAGGCACGCTCTGGCAACGGGTCTCGACAGGGTACTGGCATCGGAGCGGGTCCAGGATATGACAACCCAGCTCAGGTCAAGGAACGAGGAACTGACAAGCCAGACAGAGGAACTCAAGCGTCAGTCGGAAGAACTTCAGGAGCAGAACCTGGAACTCGAGCATCAGCGCAAAATGATAGAGGAGGCCAATCGCCTCAAGAGCGAATTCCTCTCGAATATGAGCCACGAGCTCCGCACCCCCCTCAACTCCATACTTGCCCTCTCCAGGGTCCTTCAGCGAAAGGGGGACAAGCAGGGGGAGGACGAGGCAAAATATCTGGACGTGATAGAGAGGAACGGCAGGCAATTGCTGGATCTGATAAACGATATCCTCGACCTCTCGAAGATAGAGTCCGGGAGGGTCGAGATAAGACCCACGTTCCTTTCTCTCCGCGATATGGTTACGTCCCTGGTGGAAACCTTGATGCCCATAGCCGGAGAGAAAGGGATCTTTCTCGAAGCGGATATCCCGGAGGACCTGCCCGCTATAAAAACGGATGATGCAAGGCTTCGCCAGATACTCAGGAATCTTCTCGGAAACGCCGTCAAATTCACTTCCGAAGGGGGCGCGACCATATCCGCCCAAAACGAGGAGAATGAGTTTGTCATCAGGGTCAGGGATACCGGTATAGGCATACCCGCCGATGAACTGCCCTTCATTTTTGATGAATTCCGGCAGGCAGACGGGTCATCCTCAAGGCAGTTCGAGGGAACCGGTCTTGGCCTTGCGATAGCGAGAAAATCGGCATGTCTGCTCGGAGGGGATCTGACGGTCGAGAGCAAAAAAGGGGAGGGATCCGTCTTTACGCTCAGACTTCCTGTGGAATGGGATACCCCCCTTGTCAAAGTTGATGAAATCCCCATTGCGGTCGGGGGTACAGGGAAAAAAGTTGTCGTAGTGGAGGATGACGTATCAGCAGCCTACACCATCTCTTCCCTCCTTTCCAGGATAGGCTACGAGGCTATAGTCGCAAGGAACGGCCATGATGCTCTTCGCCTGGCTCGCCAGGTTGATCCCGTGGCCATGACCCTTGACATAATAATGCCCGAAATGGACGGATGGGAAGTCCTTCAGAAGATCAAGGGAGATCCGGAGACTTCCGCTCTTCCTGTTGTTATCATTTCTGTCTGTGACGAGGCGGATACGGCAAAGGCACTGGGAGCCGATGGATACCTCTGCAAGCCGGTACTTGAGCAAAACCTGGCCGCCGAGATCCACCGGGTTTGCGGCAGAGCCAGCGGAAGGGTTATCGTGGCCGGGGAAGATGGGGCTGAATATGGGGCCCCTCGCAGGATCCTGATGGTGGAGGACAATGATATCGCTGCAAGGCAGGTGAAGCATCTCATCGAGGATGAGGGCATCGCCACCGTTGATGTGGCTTCAGGGGGAGAGCAGGCTCTGGAATACATGAAAGAGAACACCCCCGACGCCATTATTCTGGACCTTATGATGCCGGGAGTCGATGGCTTCGCTGTTCTTGACAGACTGCGCGGCAGGGACGAAACGTCAACGATCCCCGTCCTGATAATGACCGCAAAAGACCTGACGCGGGAAGATCTTTCGAGACTGCGAAACAACAATGTCCAGCAGCTTGTCCAGAAAGGGGACGTAAACAGGGAGGAACTCCTCAGGAAGGTCCGGCTCCTGTTCGGGGAGACCACGGCGGGAAACGGGGATATCCGACCCGATGTACTCTATATCGAGGATAACCCGGACAACATGACCACCATGAGGGCGATCCTGGGAGCCGGTTACAGGCTGACCGGTGCTTCCAACGGCAAAGAGGGACTGAAAAAAGCTGCGGCCATGCTGCCGGGAGTCATTCTTCTTGACCTTTCTCTTCCGGATATGGATGGTTTCGAGGTGCTTGAAAAACTGAAAAGTGACGCGGCCACGAGAGATATTCCCGTCGCGGCCGTGACCGCAAGGGCAATGAAGGGTGACCGCAGGAAGGCTCTCGAAGCGGGGTGCGCGGCATACGTAACAAAGCCCGTCGATCCCGACGAAATGCGTTCTGTCATGGAGCGCCTCAAACTGAGCTGAGGGGGAAAGCGCAAGTGATCATTCTTTCTATCGATGACAAAAAAGACAATCTCGTAACCCTTGAGGCGGTCCTTGGGGACCTTCTCCCCGAAGCGGAGGTGGTGAGCGTTCAGGGCGGGGCAGAGGGTATCGAAGAGGCTCTTTGCCTGAAGCCGGACGTGATTCTGCTGGACCTCCGTATGCCCGGAATGGATGGATACGAAGTGACAGCGAGGCTAAGGGAAATGAGCGAGACCAGGTCGATACCGATCATCGCCCTCACGGCCCTTGATACTTCTACGGAAAACAAGGTCAAGGCTCTTGACGCTGGTGTGGATGCCTTTCTTGTAAAGCCTCTGGAGGAGACGGAATTGATAGCGCAGTTAAGGGCGATGGCCCGGCTTCGTGAAAGCGAGGTCCTTCTGCAGAGGGAGAGGGACATGCTTGAGGAGAAGGTACGCGACCGGACACGGGAACTTGAGGAGAGCGCGAGGGCGATAGAGAGGACCCTGGAGGAGACAGTCTACGTCCTTGCCAAGACCGTGGAATCCAAGGATCCCTACACTTCCGGGCATCAGAGGCGGGTCGCGGAGTTGGGAGAACGGATAGCTGCCAGGCTGGGCCTGGATGATTATGTCCGGAAGTCTGTCTTCATGGCCGGTATGATCCACGACATAGGAAAGATACAGGTCCCGAGCGAAATACTGAGCAAACCCGGAAAGATCAGCATCGCGGAGTTTGACATCATCAGACAGCACCCGGAGATAGGCTGCAAGATCTTGAAACCCGTAAATTTTCCCTGGCCGGTGGCGGATATCACACTGCAGCACCACGAGCGCATGGATGGTTCCGGTTACCCCAGGGGCCTTTCAAATGGGGAAATAATGCCCGAGGCGCGTATCCTTGCCGTAGCGGATGTTGTGGAGGCTATGTCCTCCCACAGACCCTATCGCCCCTCCCTTGGTATCGAACAGGCTCTGGGCGAGATCAGGCAGGGGTCCGGCACCTTCTACGACCCCGATGTTGTAGCAGTCTGTCTCGAACTCTTCGAAGAAGAGGGTTTTGAGTTTCCCGAAGAGGTTTCCCTTTGAAGAAGACTAACGCGGCGAGGATTCTTGAGAAATCGGGGGTGGATTTCGAACTCTGGAACTACGAGGTGGATCCTGCCGATGTCAGTGCAAGGGCCGTTGCCGCAAAGATCGGGTTGCCTCCGGAGCAGATATTCAAGACCCTCGTCGCGAGAGGAGACAGGACGGGCATCATGCTTGCCTGTGTGCCGGGGGATTCGGAACTGGATCTCAAGGCCCTTGCCGCGGCTTCCGGCAACAGAAAGGCCGAGATGGTCCACCTGAACGAAGTCCAGCCTCTGACGGGCTATATCCGGGGTGGGGTTTCACCTGTTGGGACAAAAAAAACCTACCCGGTCCTCATCGACGAAAGCGCCTTTGGTTTTGAACGGATATGTGTCAGTGCCGGGGCAAGAGGGGTCCAGGTTTTTATCAGGCCTGGGGATCTTGCCGATGTCGTTAAAGCGAAGCAGGCCCCGATAGCGAAGCAGGAATAGAAATAATTTTAACCGCCAAGATAGACTCTGCGGATATCCGGGTCATCGGAGAGTTTCGGCCCGGGACCGGACTTGACTATACTGCCGGCCTCGATAACGTAACCCCTGTCGCTGATCTCCAGGGCGCGCGCGGCATTCTGCTCCACAAGAAGTACCGTGATCCCTTCGTCACGGAGCCGGACGATGGTCTCGATTACGGTTTCCACGAGAAGAGGGGCCAGTCCAAGGGTAGGCTCGTCCATCAGGAGTATCCCCGGGTTGCTCATGAGTGCCCGGGAAATGGCAAGCATCTGCTGTTCACCGCCCGAAAGAGTTCCCGACCGCTGTTTGATCCTTTCTCTCAGGATCGGAAAAAGATGAAAACACTTCTCCAGAGACTCTTTTTCACCCCTGTCTCCCTTCCGTCGATAGGCTCCCATCACCAGGTTTTCCTCCACGGTCAGGGAGGAAAAGAGCCGACGTCTCTCCGGAACCAGGGCAAGGCCCTGGGCGACTATTTCGTGGGGTTTTGATGGCCTGGGCTTACCGAATAATTCTACGGTGCCTTTTGAAGACGGGGTTACCCCCGCGAGGGTCCACATGATCGTTGATTTTCCGGCTCCGTTGGAGCCGACTATAGAGACTATCTCTCCCTCATCCACGTGGAAGGAGACTCCCCTGACAGCGTGGATCGTTCCATAATGGACGTGAAGGTTTTCAACCCGCAGCGCGTTCATTCTTTATCTTGCCTTTCCCCAGGTATGCATCCACCACAGCCTGGTTTTCCCTTATCTCCCCGGGTGTACCGGTTGCCAGGAGCGTCCCGAAATTCATTACGATAACAGGTGAACAGATGTTCATCACCAGGTCCATGTGGTGCTCGATCAGCAGTATGGTGATTCGGAACTTTTTTCTTACCTCGGAAATAAGCCTCGCCAGGTTTCTTGTCTCTTCGGGGTTCATGCCGGCGGCTGGTTCGTCCAGCAGCAGGAGCGAAGGTTCCGTGGCGAGAGCCCTGGCTATCTCGAGTTTGCGCTGAAGGCCATATGGAAGAGTCCCTGCCTGGCAGGAAGCGTGCCTCTCGAGGCCGAGTTCCGAAAGGAGTTCCAAAGCCCGGTCCCGGAGTTTCCGATCCTTGTTCCTGTTCCCGGGAGATCCCGCCAGTGCCCCAAGGAAAGAAAAATTCTCCCTCTGCATGAGTGGAGTAAGGACGTTTTCGAGACAGCTTCTCCTGTTGAAGAGGCGTATATTCTGGAAAGTTCTCGCTATCCCCATCCTCACGATTTTGTCGGGCCGGAATCCACCGATATCCTCTCCGCAGAACATTATGTTTCCCGCGGAAGGGCGGTAGATGCCGGTAACGAGGTTGAAGACCGTTGTCTTGCCGGCTCCGTTGGGCCCGATGATGCCCGTGATAGTACCTTCACGCACATCAAAAGAGAAGGAATCCACGGCTCTTATTCCGCCGAAATCCCTCGAAAGGTCCTCCACCGAAAGAAGTGGGTCCCGCGGGTTCATCGCGCCTCACCCCTTTTCAATATCCTGCTGATGAGGGTTGACAGTTCCGAATAGCCCATCAGCCCCTGGGGGCGGTAGACCATGATCAGGACGAGCAGAAGACCGTAGGCGACAAGGCGCCACATCTGTGCCACCCTGAGAGCCTCCGGCAGGGCGATGAAAACGAATGATGCGATTAGGGGGCCGGATATGCTCCCCATACCACCGGCGATGACGGCGGCCAGAAGCTGGGTTGACTGGAGAAGGGTGAACATGACTGGCTGAATAAAGGACAGGAAGTGTGCCAGAAGGCCACCTGAAAGCCCGCAATAGACGGCGCTGACAACGAGGGAGAGGAGTCTCGTACGGAAAAGCCTTACACCCGCCATTTCTGCCGCTACGGGGTCTTCCCGTATCGCTATGCAGGCCGCGCCCCAGCGTGAACGGAGGAAGTTCCTTGCCACAAAAACTCCTGCCGTAAGGCAAACCAGGACTATCGGCAAGGTGGTGAAGCTTTCAATTCCCGGAAGGCCCCTTGCTCCATTGGTTATCTCGAAGTTTTCGAGGAGCACCCTCAGCGCCTCCCCGAAACCGAGTATGGCGATCGCGAAATAATCACTCCTGAGTTTTGCCCGAAGGGTCGGGATACCTATAACAAGGCTTACAGCTCCTGCGGCGGCTGCCCCCGCGGCAAGGGCCAGGATGAAAGGGACCTCGTAGTAATAGGTCAGAATGGCCGAAGTATAGGCTCCCACAGCCACAAAAGCCGCGTGCCCCAGGGAGAAAAGCCCGGTGAACCCTGTGAATATGGAAAGGCCGAGAACGGCGATCATGTTGATGCAGGCAAGGATAACGATAGAAAGGATATAATCCATGTCTAGACCTTCTCCTCGCTGTCCTGTCCGAGCAATCCGTTGGGGCGGAGGACCAGGAACAGGATCAGCAGGGTGAAACTGAATACGTCCCTGATAACGCTCGAGACATAGGTGGAGACGAAAGTTTCCACGACCCCCAGGATAAGTCCTCCTGCAAGTGCTCCGGGAAGACTGCCGAGCCCCCCAATTACGGCGGCTATGTATGCCTTGTTGGTTACCCAGCCCATCGTGGGGTAGACAAGGTACTTAATCCCGAGAAAGACTCCGGCGACACCCGCGAATCCTCCTGCCAGGAGGAAGACTACCGCTATAAGCCTGTCGAGATCGACTCCCATCAGGGAGCACATTGTCATGTCCGAGACTCCGGCCCTTATGGCTATGCCCGTCCTTGTCCGGCTGATGAAAAGGTGAAGAGCAAGTATGGCCGCCAGAGCGAACAGAAAGGCCGCCACATCAAGAAGGCTTATGCTGCTGCTTCCCAGGTTGATAATCTGTCGTCCGAAGAACTCCGGAAAGGCATAAAAACGGGAACCGATCGTGGCGTAGACAAGGTTCTCGAGAAAAACGGCGCAACCCATGGCACTTATCATCAGGTAAAGGGAGGGTGCCTTGCGCTTGCGCAGGCTGGAGTAGGCAAGGCGCTCGTTGAGTACGGCGATGATCCCCGCGGCCGCAATACTGCCCGCCAGAACCAGCCCGAAACCCAGGCTCAGTCTGGTCGCCAGGGCAAGACCCGCGTACGCGCCGAGCATTATCACGGCACCGTGAGCGAAGTTGCTGAAATTGAGAACGCTGAAAACGAGGGAATATCCCACTGCCATCAGGGCGTAGATGCCACCTATCGAAAGACCCGTTATCAGAGTCTGAAGAAACAATCCGGCCTGCACATCCTCTCCGGGTCCCCGTCCACTGGAAGGGTATCTGAAAGGGGGAGCCGGGCCCTTTCAGGTCGGCTCCCCGATAAAAACCTCTTTCTATTATTCCACAGAAACGTATTTTTTGACGAACTTGAAAGTCTTTCCGGGAACGTCGACCTGCTGGATCACTGCCGGCTTGTCCAGGGGGTTGTGGTTCTCGGGGTCTATGGTCACGATCCCGCTTGTCACAGTCAGGTCTTTAGTTGTGGAAAGGGCCTCCGCCATTTTGGTCCCGTCGGTGCTTTCGGCTCTCTTTATGGCGTCTACTATCATGATCAGGGCGTCCTGTGCCATGACAGGGTTGGGAAGTACCGGCTCCTCGCCGAATTCGGCCTTGTATTCGGCAACAAAATCCTGAATGTCGGGGTCGGCAAGGTCCGTCAGGTTGACGAAATAGCCGCCGTCGATGGCGCTGCCCCCGAGTTCGATAATGTCCGGGCTACCCCAGTTGTCGGTCCCGAGGAGGGTCGCCTTGATGCCGAGGTCCCTGGCCTGCTTTGCTGCCATTGCGGCCTCCTTCTGGCTCGTGGGGATGAAGATAACATCCGGGGCGAGGTCCTTCATCTTGCCAAGCTGCGCGCGGTAATCGAGCTCGTCGGTGCGGAAAGCCTCCTTGGCAACTATCTCGCCGCCCTTGTCTATGAAAGCCTCCTCAAAGTAACGGGCCAGCCACTGGCCGTAATCGGAGCCCACGTCATAGAGGATGGCGCCCTTCTTTGCCCCAAGGTCCGTTATGGCAAAACGGGCGGCAACAGTCCCCTGGAAGGGGTCAATGAAGCAGGGGCGGAAGGCGAAGGGGCGCACCTTGTCGGTTTTCTGATCTATGGTTACGTAGGGGTTCGTGGCCGTGGTAACGACCATGGGTATCTTTGCCTTTTCAAGGACGGGCGCGGTGGCGATGGAGTTGCCGCTCTGTGCCGGGCCTATTACGGCGACCACCTTGTCAGACACAAGCCGCCTTGCGACGTTCACGGATTCCACAGCGTCGTTGCGGTTATCATACCGCACGATCTCGATCTGCTTTCCGAGAACTCCTCCCCCCTCGTTGATCTTCTTCACCAGCATATCCAGGGCCCTGGCCTCGGACTGTCCCCACATCGAGGCTCCCCCGGTCAACGACACCGTATGTCCGATCTTCACCACGTCCGCCGCCATTGCCGACCCCGCGAGGGTCAGAACAAGCAGAACGCCCAATACCGCTACGATCTTCTTCAATTCTTTCTACCTCCCTTTTTCTCTATGTATAATTTCCCTGAGACAGGATCCGTATCCTTTTTTAACCGGGTTCTGAGTCCCTGTTCATGGACCACCCCCCGGTCTGGCAAGTTCTCTCATATGGTCTTTCCAATAGGTGCGGACGTCCCTGATGATATTGTCGATATGAAGTGCCATGGCGGCGGCGGCCGCATCAGGGTCGCCGGCTTCAATGGCCCGGAACACGGGCTCGTGGTCGGATCCGACCCTGCTGCCGACCCTTGTCCTGATATACTCGAAGAAAGATGCTCCTTCTCCGCTCTTGCGGATGATCTCGATGGCCGACTGAAGGACCTTGTTGCCGGAGATCCTTGCCACCTCCTGATGGAATTCCGGGTCCGTGGAAGCCATTGGTTCGCCTCTGGAGATAAGGTCGTTCTGGCGGTCGAGGATCTCCCGCAGCGCGGCGATGTCCTTTTCAGAACGTGATTCCGCGGCCAGAGCCGCCAGTTCTCTCTCGATGGCCCGTCGGGCCACCAGGATCTCCAGAAGCATATCTTTCTCGCGGGATTTTACGGCCTCCAGAAAAGCGCCCGTGGAGACGATCTTTTCTCTCTCGGAAACCAGCTCGCCGAGGCGTTCCTCACCCAGGAGAGTAAGCACTCTGCCCTGGAATCCGACCCTCTCGGTAATTCCCCGGTTGTCCAGGTCCCGAATGAAACGGCCCACCGAGGCCTCGCTCATATCCATGCCGTTGCGGGCAAGCTCCTCTTTAATGGTTCCTGCGCCAAGAGGCTCTGCCGAAACCGAAAGAAGGTGGAGCACAAAATACTCCTGTTCAGCGAACTCTGGACTCATGAGGCCTCCTGAAGAGCGCCGGTCATCACTGATGAGCGACTTTTCGCATCAGTTTATACCTTTCCCCGCATTTGTCAAACTTGATCGGGAAACGGCTCGTTCGGGAATCGGGAAGGCAAAAAACACAGGGAGAAAGGAAAAGCATAAGCATAAGGGCTTTGTGGCTCCTGGTGTTACAGGGTTGACCTTGTTGTCGTTGGGATCAATCCTGTCAACAGGGACAATCCAGTCAACTTGGTCAAAAGGGCCTTGTCATTCTGAGGACCAGCGGGACGAAGCGGAATCCGCCAGCAGGCGGACGTTCCGCGCCCTTTGCCTACCGGCGGGGATCTGGTTCAATTCCATCAGGACAATGAAGGCCCGGAGTGAAGTCTTTCCCGAGAGGCAACTCGCCTGAAAGCGTTCGTTTCTCCGCCTGCTGCGGGGCGATCGCCCAGTGCCGGTAAAACCTCCCCGGCAGGTGTGCTTTCCCTGCCCCTCCGCGACGGCTGCGAAACTCACCGGCTCCTGAGCCTTCGGTAAAGACTTCCCTCCGGCCCTTGCCCTTGTTTTTCCATTCGTCTCACGTCTAACGTCTTACGGCTTTTTTGCCCTTCCAGTTTCCAGTCTCCTGTTTCCTGCCGCCTTTGTTTTTCGTTCACTGTTGACCGTTTACGCCTTTGCTCCTGCTGTCATTCTGAGCGTAGCGAAGAATCTGTTTTTTCGTGAATCGTAAATCGAAGAGTCAAGGAGACTGGAGACGGGAAACTGGAGACAGGAAAACCTAAAAGGCCAATTCAGATTCTTCACCCTTCGGGTTCAGAATGACAAATCTTGGGTCCCCGGGTTCCCACCAAAAAGGTTTTCTCTGCGGTGTATCACCCTCTGCGTCCTCATGTGGTTAGAAAGGTTTGACGGGCGTCAACGCTATCACCAGTAGTCGCAGGTTCTGCCGGACTCTTTTGCCTTGCTGGCCCAATCCGGTACTGGCGGGACACATTCTTCCGGGGATGGAACCACCATTTCAAGGAAAGCCGGTCCACTGGTCTTGAAAAGTTCTTCCAAGGCTGAGATAAGCTCGGCGAGTGTGGAGGCCCTGTAACTCTTAATACCGAAACTGTCCGCCAACATTACATAGTCTATTTTGCTGAAGGATGGCGAGAAATCCGGGCCGCCGAAGCTGAAATGGTTGGTGCCCCGTATCCACCCGAAATTGCCGTTGTTGAAAAGTATCACCTTGATGTTTTTTCCCAGCCTCGCAAGAGTTTCCATCTCTCCCGCGACGAAACCGAAACTGCCGTCACCCATAAAGTTGAGGACCGTCGATCCTTCGGGGAGGGCGAATGATGCCCCGATGGCCGCAGGGAGGCCGTAACCCAGGGCGCCCATGGCGAAGTTGCTCAGGAAGAAGCGGCCCGCTTCAGGGATCTTCCAGAATGCGGCAGGATACACGGCGCTCATTCCCGGATCCGCTACGATGACTGTCTTTTCGGGCATCAGTTCTGATATGGCTTTAATCGCTGCCCTCGGGTCGATGGGGCCTTCATTGCCGAATGCCCGCATTTCAGGTGTCGACCTTCGATCCAGGATCTCCTTTTGCCGATCTCCGGCAGGCAGGAACTCTCTTTCAGCGAAGTCCAGAATGGCCCGCAGGGTGCTTTTTACGTCTCCGTGGAGAAGTATTCCCTCGCCGAAAGAATTACCAAGCTCTTTTTCGCTGATGTTGAGGTGGATAAATCGGATTTTCCCTGTCTCCCCGGGCAGGATACCCCCGTTCGTGCCGACGGAATCGGTGCTGCTGCCGACGAAAAAGACAAGGTCTGCCTCCTCCAGAAAGGAGTTGGAAAAATGAGTGCTTCCCCGTGCTCCGATTACGCCAATGGAGAGAGGGTGCATTTCCGAGATGCTCCCCTTTCCGTTGATGGTAGTCCCGACAGCAAGTCCAAATGTCTCCGCCGTCGCTTTAACTTCGTCCCAGGCTTTGGAGGTCAGTGTGCCCTGGCCGCAGATCATCACGCCCTTTTTGCTTTGAGTCAGCGCGCGGGCTGCCTTTTCCACGTCAAGGTGTTCGGCAACGGGGCGTGTTCCCGGGCATTGTGCAAAACGAAACTGGGCCTGTGGTAGAGAGGAAGAGATCTCCTGAGTCAGGACATCCATTGGCAGCCTCAGGTGTACCGGGCCGGGGCAGCCCGAAACAGCCACCCTAAAGGCTCTCTGTACCAGGAATGGTATTTCGCCTCCTCTGAAAGCCGTAAGGCTCTCCTTCACGAATGGAGCGAAGAGGGCGGTCTGGTCGAAGCCGGTGAGCATGTTGTGTTTTTCCATATGCAGGGGTATATCGCTGGTGATAGCTATCAGGGGCACACAGGATTTCATTGCCTCGACTATACCTGGGATCATGTGGGTGGCCCCCACGCTGGGGCCCTCGCAGACCCCGGGTTTGCCGCTGATCTTTGAGTAACCGTCTGCCATGAAAACGGCATGCCGTTCGTCTCTTGCCATTACGTGTTCTATTCCTTCAAATTGTTTCCACTCGTTATAAAGACCGAGGGTTGTCTCGCCGGGGAGGCCAAAAACGTATTCAACTCCGTATCCTCGCAACATTTCCAGAAGGGCCCGAGCAGCTTTCATTGGCGATATCCACTCCCGTATCGGATATGGTTCAGTTCATGTCTGTTTTATTGTCTTGGTCAGACGTTTCCTGGCCATGGAAATATTTCTTTCCCCATTCGGGAGAGAAAACCGTCTCGGTAATGCTTTTCCGCTCCCTGGGAGCGACCTCGCGTTCCAGCAGATCTTGTGGAAGGGTCTTCGGGTCCCCTGGTTTTCCTACGACGAAAGCAACGAGGGGGTCGAATCCCTCTGGTACTCCGAAAATCTCGCGAACCCTGTCAGGGTGGAATCCGGCCATAATATGGGTGCTCCACCCCATTGACTGGGCCTGCAGGGCCAGTTGCCCCATCGCGAGCCCGCAGTCCAGGTCTGACCAGGGGTTCGGTTTCCCATTGTATTCGAAATTCTCGCTCGCAATGAGAAAACCCAGAACAGGGGCATTCTGCGCCCACGAGGCATTCTGTTCTCTCAGGCAGGAAAGGGCCTTGCCGAAAGTGTCCGGATCATCCGCCCTGGAGACGATGAAACGCCAGGGTTGTCCGTTGAAACATGAAGGAGCCCAGCGGGCCGCTTCGAAGATCGATGCCAGTTCTCCCGCGGAGGGGATATCTTTGGTAAATGCCCTGGGACTCCATCTCTCGGCAATGGTTTCGAGGATCGGATGGGAAGGGGTCGCTCTTTTTGTCATTTTATCCACCCTTTCGTCACGAAAATCAGAGGCTTTTTTGTGTCGCAAGTTCATTGTATCAAAACATGTTCCGATGGGTCATGATGTCGAAGAGGGTTATAATATCAGTGCGCGGATTCAGGAAAAATCTCAAGAGGTGAGACAATGAAATATGATGTGATCATTGTGGGAGCAGGGCCTTCCGGCCTTTTTGCGGCCCGTGAGCTTGCGGCGAAGGGCAAAAAGGTGGCAATTATCGACAAGGGGAAAAAGATCAGCGAGCGAAGCTGTCCCCTGAAGGAAGGAAAAACAAAGACCTGTGCCCACTGCAAGCCCTGTAACGTAATTTGCGGCTGGGGCGGCGCGGGATCCTACAGCGACGGCAAACTTACGCTGACCCCGGAATTCGGCGGCAACCTCGAAAGTTATATAGGCCGCAAGGAGTTGCTTGAACTAATAGATGTGGTTGACAGGGAGTTTGTCAGGCATGGTGCCAGCATGGAGCTTTTCTCCCCCGATCCTGACTTTGCCAGAGATGTCGCCATCAGGGCAAGCACTGTGGGGCTTCGAATAATCCCTGCGAAAATCAGACACATGGGTACCGACAGATCCAAAGACATTCTTCAGAGCATGTACGAAGAGATATCCCGGTCCTGTGACGTGATCATGGATACCACCGTGGAATCGGTGGTGCTGAAAGAGGGGAGGGCTGCCGGGGTAACTCTTTCTGGTGGAGAGACCCTGGAATCCCGGGTGGTGCTTATGGCCCCGGGGCGCGAGGGCTCTTTCTGGATGGAAAAGACAGTCAAGTCCCTGGGACTGAAGATAAAATCCCTGCCCGTCGATATCGGAGTTCGTGTCGAGATACCCTCTGGGATCGCGGAGGCAATTACAGACCAGTTCTACGAGGTCAAGGCCATACTCGACACTCCCACCTTTGACGACCAGGTCAGGACCTTCTGCATGTGCCCCCGTGGAGAAGTGACGACAGAGTATCTTGCCCAGCACGATATCCTTACCGTCAACGGGCACAGCAACCGCGACGGGAACGGCCAGACCGGCAACACCAACTTCGCGATCCTTGTCTCGACTGACTTTACCGAACCCTTCAAGGATCCCAACGGTTACGGTAGCCACATCGCAAGGCTGGCAAACATGCTTGGCGGAGGTGTCATAGTGCAGAGGCTCGGGGACCTCAAGCATGGAAGACGATCCACCCCGGGCAGGATAGAAAGGGGGCTCGTTGACCCTACCCTCAAAACCGCGGAACCGGGAGACCTCTCCTTTGTTCTGCCCTACAGGCACCTGAAGGGAATATTGGAGATGATACAGGCCCTGGACACGATCATGCCTGGAATAAATGGAAAAAACACACTGCTTTACGGGGTGGAGGTCAAGTTCTACAGCCTCAAGCTGGATCTTGACGCCGACCTCATGACTAATATTCCTGGTCTTTTTGCTTCCGGCGACGGCGCAGGGGTGACCCGGGGAGTAATACAGGCATCAGCAAGCGGGATAGTCGCGGCCAGGGGGATACTGAAAAATTCGTGAATCGTGAATCGTGAATCGCGAATCGCGAAAAGACGTGAACGGTGAACGGTGAACATTGAACAGTGAACGGTGCGGAGCGGGAAAAGCAAAGGCAAACCTCCTTCCGGGAAAGACCTCCCGAAGGTAAAAAGGGCAAGGGCGTGTCTGCTTCTGAACTTTCGATCTACGGTTTAGGACTTGCGAATTACCATTTTCGACCAAAGATCCAACACCCACATTCCTCAACTGGCCTAACGAACAAAACCTGTCCCAAAAGGAGGTTACGCCATGAAAACCATAGGGCTTATGGGGGGACTGACCTGGGAATCTACGATCGAATATTACCGGGTGATAAATGAAGAGATCGGCAGAAGGCTGGGGGGAGTCCACTCGGCGAAGATCATTATGTACAGTTTTGATTTTCAGGATATTGACACACCGATGCTTGCGGGGCACTGGGAGGATATAGGTGAAAAGGTGGCCGAGGCCGCGCGAAGGCTGGAGAGGGAGAGTGCGGATTTTTTCCTGATATGCTCGAACACCATCCACAAGGTTGCAGAATATGCAAGTAATGCGGTAACCATACCAATGCTGCACCTTGTCGATGTAACGGCGGGATCTGTCAGGGATCGGGGGTTCAGCAGGGTGGGCCTTCTAGGGACCATCTTCACAATGGAGCAGGAATTCTACCGTGGAAGGCTGACAGATAAGCATGGGATCGAAGTTCTTGTACCTGAAAAGGAGGACAGGGACTTTATAAACCGGGTTATAAACGAGGAACTTACCTTCGGCCAGATCGAAGGATCTTCCCGAAGCCGTTTTGTATCGATCATTGAGGGACTGGCATCCCGCGGAGCGGAAGGCGTAATTTTGGGATGTACCGAAATACCGCTGCTTGTTCAGCAGGAACACACAAAGGTTCCCGTTTTTGACACTACCCGCCTGCACTCTATCGCTGCTGTCGATGAAGCTCTGAGGTAGTAAAGGCTCCCTGAATAAGGCCGGGGTGATCTCCCGACCCTGTTCTCGCCGAATATTTTCAGGAAGGTCATTAGTTTATTTGGCTAAAAAGCCCGAAAAATGAAGAAAATCGCTCAAAATTCGTTATATTTGCCACTTTGAAGGAGAATCTACTAACCTTTACTGACCTAAGAAATTGACCTACCCTGACGTAACTTGATATATTCTCTCCATGAAAAATATGACAGGAGGGGATATATATGAGGGGTATTGTTCCGTTCGGTGGATCAAGAAATTCAATATTTGATGATATGGACGAGGTGTTTCGCGGCTTCTCTGACGCTATAAGGCCTATGACCCGTCGTTTCGTTCCCGTCGACCTCTACGAGGAGAAGGATGAACTGGTTCTGAGCGTTGACGCTCCCGGTTTTGATCCCTCCCAGATAGAGATAAAGACTTTCTCCGACAGGGTCGACATAAGGTCAAAGGTAGAGGAAGGGGCGGAGGATCCCGAAGGAAGGGTTTGGCATATTCGCAGGCCAACAAGGGGGATAAATTTGAGCGTATCTCTCCCGACAGAGGTCGACCCCGATCAGGCAGGAGCATCATTCAAAAACGGTGTGATCAGCATAAGAATGCCAAAGAGCAGAGCAGTACAGGGGAAAGTCCTGGAACTCAGGTCAGAGTAAGGCCAACTTGGGCGGTGACCTGGAAGAAGGGTACAAAGAACAGATATACTTGGGGCGGCGGGTGGTCTGCCGCCTTTTTTTGTGTTCGGTTATAATGTCACGATACTTTCCATGGAGGTAGGTCACAAAATGCCAGAAAAAGAGTCCTTCCAGTTCCAGGCAGAGGCAAGACAGCTGCTCGATCTTATGATCCACTCGGTCTACTCTAACCCTGATATTTTCCTCAGGGAACTTGTTTCCAATGCTTCTGACGCTCTGGATAAGTTGAGGTTCGAAGCTCTCACGAACGAGGCCCTCTCGGGGCTTGACGGGAACCCTCATATCAGGCTGGAAGCAGATCCGGAGGCTCGAACCCTGACCATCTCGGACAATGGTATAGGTATGAACCGCGAAGACCTGGTGGAGTTCATTGGAACCATAGCCCGCTCAGGGACCAAAGAGTATCTGGGCCTTCTCCGTGAGAAGGGTTCCTCCGTACTGCCCGAGGACCTTATCGGCCAGTTTGGTATAGGTTTTTATTCTTCTTTCATGGTTGCAGAAAAAGTGGTCCTCCTTACACGAAAGGCCGGAGAAGAGAAGGCCTGGAGATGGGAATCCCCTGGGGACGGAACATATTCCCTCCAGGAGGATGCCCGCGAGGAGCAGGGAACCACGATAACTCTTTTCCTGAAGGAGAGGAGTGAAGGCGGGCCCGAAAAGGATTATTCCGACAGGCAGGTTCTGAAGGAGATCATAGGAAAATACTCCGATTTTGTGGCCTGGCCGATCCGCATGAAGGACAAGGACGGCGCGGAAGAGACACTGAACTCGATGAAGGCCATCTGGACGAGGCCCGAGAGCGAGGTTTCGGAGGAAGAATACGAGGAATTCTACAGACACATCACGAGGGACTGGAACAAGCCTGCCAGGAGGATCTTCTTCAAGGCCGAGGGGGGCATGGAGTTCAGGGCCCTTCTTTATATACCCTCGCGGGCTCCTCTTGATGTTTTCGTCAGGGATATGGCACGGGGGATACATCTTTACATCCGCCGGGTCTTCATAATGGATGAGTGCAGGGAACTTGTCCCCGAATACATGAGGTTTCTCAGAGGGCTGGTGGATTCCGAGGACCTGCCTCTGAATATTTCCCGGGAAATGCTTCAGCAGAGCCGCCAGGCCGAGACTATACGTAAAAGTATTACAAGAAAGGTTCTGGATAGCCTTTCCGCCATGCTCTCCGGCGACAGGGATGCCTACCGTGCCTTCTGGAGTGAGTTCGGAAAGGTCCTGAAGGAGGGCATTTTCTCGGACAGCCGCAACCGGGAGAAAATAATGGAAATATCCCTTTTTGACACGACCACCGCCGAAGAACCTGTCACTCTTGATGAATATGTCTCCCGTATGCCTGAGAGTCAGGATGCTATCTATTACATCACGGCACCAACTTCGGCAATTGGCAAAAACAGCCCCCACCTGGAGGCTTTTTCGGAAAAAGGGTTCGAAGTACTTGTTCTGGCCGACCCAGTCGACGAAGTCTGGACGCCTGCGGTCACAGAATACAAGAGCAGAAAATTTGTATCCGTCGCAAGGGGCGTAGTGGATCTGGGTGATTCTGGAAAAGACGGGGAAAGCCAGGTGGAAAACACCGATGCCAGGTGGGATCCCTTGCTAAAGGACCTGGAAAAGATCCTTGGAGAGGATGTCAAGGGGGTGCGAATATCGGGAAGACTGAAAAATTCCCCCTCCTGTCTGGCCGGAGAGGAGTTCGACCTCTCGCCGCAGATGGAGGCCATTCTCAGGGCTGCCGGGCAGGATGTTCCAAGAGTAAAAAGAAACCTTGAGATCAACCCGTCCCACCCGCTTGTTGCCAAACTCGACCGGATCCACGAAGAAAACCCCGCAGATCCGAAGGTGGCACTGTTCGCTCGTGTCCTGTACGGTCTTGCCTCTATCTCCGAAGGTGGAAGGGTCGAGGATCCGGCCTCCTTCAGCCGAGAGGTCGCGGAACTGCTATCCGAATAAACGGAGGGCAACTTGGGGCTGAGAGTTTATAATCATCAGGGGGGTGGGCTATATGTCCAGGGCCTTTGTCAACGAGGACAGCGAAGCCCTTGTGAACCGTGAGAACATCGAACATGAAAAAAAACTCCGGGACTGGCTCCGCATACAGGAAAAGAAACTAAAATATCTTGAAACGGATCCTGAGGCCGAAAAGATAGACCAGGCTCTAAGGGAAAAATGGATCAGGGAGACCCGCGAGGATATCGACCGGGCTCGCAGGCAACTGGACGGTAACCCCTGATGATGATAATTGTCCGGCTTGTGAGGTTTCTTTTTCCGCTTTTCCTCGGGTTTATCCTTCTCAGGCTTGTTTCCTCGATTTTTTACTCCGGGACATGGCAGAGTGGAAGCAGGAGTTACTCTCCTCCTCCGCCAGGGAGCAAGGCACCCCGAAATCCTTACGAGGTTCTGGGGTGTTCTCCCCGGGATTCCGATGAAACTGTCCGGAAAGCCTACCGTAAACTTGTCGCGAAGTACCATCCCGATAAATTCATAGGCCTTGAACTAGAAAAGGAATTTGTAGAACTGGCCGCAAGGAGGTTCCAGGAAATACAGGAGGCCTACGATCATATTCGGGAGTCCAGGGGGTTTTCAAAAAATTAGTAAACGACCAAGACAACAGATAGTCGAGAGGAGGAGAGAATCCATGAAAAAGTATCTGGTATTGTCGACGGCCCTGGTATTATTGGCTGCCGTGGCTTTTTTTGCCCTTTCACAGAGACATGAAAATATTCTGAATCTGTCGCCCGAGGCGGCCGAAGAGCTTGCGGGGATGGGTGGCCAGGGAATCCTTTCACCCGAGGAAATTTCCAGTGGCTGAGGCCGCACGGTCGTCGCCCTGGTTCGGGGCGGCACTCCAGAGGATACAGGTAGATACAGACTTGTCGAGGGTAACGGGGTACTTCTTTGGGTCGACAGGTCGCTCAGGTTCAGGGGCAGGGGTATAGACCTGGATATCGGATATGCCAGTGAAGGCCTGGTGGTATATGCGACCAATTATGTTCCAGGTCCCTGAAAAGAGGTCTGAGAAAATGGCAGGCAAAAAGAAGGTCCCTGTCGACGGGTCCTCGGAGCCCATCTCCAATACAGTTCTTGGAGACCTCCTCGTTGAAAAAGGCCTGGTAAAAGAAAAAACCGTAAAATCATCGGGAAACACAGGGCAAAAACTTTCTCCGGCAGCGGGCGGAGGATTCCCCGATCTTTCCAGGGTGGGCAAGATAGTGTTGAGGGTCCAGCGCAAAGGAAGGGGAGGCAAGACGGTGACCCTTCTTTCCTGTGCCGGCCTTGCAAGGTCCAGCCTGGATCCTCTGGCTAGGGAGATGAGAAAGGCTCTGGGTTGCGGATCCCGTGTCGAAGAAGAAGGGATAGTGCTTCAGGGCGATGTCCAGGAGCGGGCTTACATCTGGCTCTCCGAAAGGGGAGCGACCAGAATTGTCGGCGGCTCCTGAATAATTCCGGGAGGAACAGATCAATGTCATGGTATGTAAGGACCCAGAAGGGCTGGGGCTTGAGATGGGTATTTCTTGGTGCGTTCCTGGTCCTTCTTTACAGGGCAAGGGTCAGGGCGGGATCGTGGGGAAACATAACAGATTCAGCCGAATTCTGGCCTCTTTTTACCTCGGGGATCATCCTTTCGCTGATCCTTCTGGTCTTCACGGTAATGACCGTTACCGTCAAGGAGAGCGAGATAGAGGTCTCCATGGGGCTTGAACTGATCCGTAAAAAAATCCCCATATCGCAAATACTTTCAGTAACCGAGATGATGATTCCCTGGCATTCGGTCGGTTTCAAGAAGATATCCGGGGGATGGCTTTACAGCGTTGCCGTATCGAAAGGGCTGGATATAACCCTTCAGGGTGGGAGACGGGTCGTCATAGGTTCCGATGATATTGAAGGTCTCGCAGAGGCCATCAGGTCGAGAATGGCCGTGCCTCAATGACCCCGGTACGCGAGCGAAGATTCACTTCTTTAGAAATTTCACTATTTCATCGCCTTCCAGCCTTAATACATGGATATCATCGATGATCCTGGCCCCACTACTGGAATAGTAATCCAGGGAGGTGGTGTTCGTTTTCATGCACCACCATTCGAATCTTCCGCAATTCCGATAGATAGCGACCGATGCGAGCCATTTCATCATCGACGTCCCGATACCCTTGCCGCGCCATTCCGGCTTTATATAAAGGTCATCAAGATGCAGACCCCGTTCGCCGAGAATTGTCGAGAAAGTATAATAGAAAACGGCAAATCCCACATATTCCTCGTTTACGATGGCCATTGCCGTCTCCGCGGCTGGCTTTTCTCCGAAAAGAGTATCGATAAGGCTTTCCTGTGAAAATGAAATGCGGTCCGCTATTCCCTCGTACTCTGCCAGTTCTCGAATGAACTTTGCAATAACAGGGATATCGTTGATCCGGCCTTTTCTTATGAGCAGATTCTTGATGGAATCGCTGTTCCTGATAGACATGATCTCAATCCTCCGTCGGAATTGGTAGAATGATACTCTGGAAGCACGTCATTTATAATTCAAAAGAGCAATTTTTCAAAGGGTTGCAAAAAAACAAAAAATAAAAGAGAAGGAACCTTAGACCTTTACTGACCTTGGGGGTCGCAAAGATGAAATTCTGTTACTTCGATGAAAGCGGAATGGGGGAGGAGCCAATCCTTGTTGTAGCTGGCATAGATGTTGATGCCAGTCGCATGAGGACAACCAGGAAGGACTGGGCCGACTTTCTGGATTCCCTCTCACAGAGGACGGGAAGACCTGTAAGCGAGTTCCATACAAGGAATTTCTACAGGGGGAACAGGCTTTCCCGCACCATCGACGGAAACGAAAGGGCGGAGGTGATCTCTGCTATCCTTGACTGGCTGTCGGTTCGGCGTCACAAGATAACCTACAGTGCCATCAGTAAAGCACGCTTCGAAAGTTCCAGATCCGACCCCAGGCTAAAAGATCTCGAGACTCCCTGGAGTGCGGCCGCCTTCCACAGTGTCCTCACGCTGCAGAAGGCTCACCAGGGCCTGAAGGGTTCCCGAAGACAGACCGTACTTGTCTTCGACAGAGAGGTGGCCGAGGAGGAGCGCTTCAGCGAACTGATTAAGGATCCGCCTGAATGGTCCGGAGAATACTATGGTCAGGAGCATGGGGCGACCCCCCTTGACACCCTCCTTGAAGCGCCGCTTTTCGCTGACTCGCGACTGGTTCTGCTCATACAGGTGGCCGACATGGTCGCCTACCTTCTGCGATTTTATGCAGAGCTTCAGGAGGGACTCTCGAATGAAAGTTACCCGGGAGAAAAACAGCAGATAGAGGAATGGGCAATAAGAATATTCGGGATGTCTCTTCCCGGAAGTTTCAGGTACCCTGAAAAATGCCCCGATGGCCCATGTGGCCTGTTCTGGGAACTTGCGCCCGAGACCCTGAGGCGTTGAAACCGTAAATCCGTAAAACCCGAAGGAGGTTCTCTATTGAAAGAAAAACCCGTTGTGGCTGTGACATGTCCCCCTGATCGGGAGATCTTCCCCCTTTTTGATGAAGTGATAGGGAAACGTGCCAAAGTCTGTTTCATTCACGGTGCGGGCTCGGGAGAAAGGGGAAAAGTCCTTGAAAGGTCCTGTGCTGTCATCACAACAAGTTGTGCCCCCGACGAACTTTCCGGTCGCGAGGCAGGCCTCCTGAAGTCCGGCTCTCTGCTGCAGCTTCTTTTCGCTGGGGCGGACAATGTCCCCTTTGACGTGCTGAATGAAAACACTCTGGTTGCCTCCAACACCGGGGCTTTTGCCGAACCAATAGCCGAACACGTTCTGGCCATGACCCTCGCGCTGGTGAAAAAGATCATCCCGAGGAACGAGGCGCTGAAAAAAGGTGTTTTTGATCAGAACGGTTTCAATGGGACCCTCAGGGGGAAGGTCTGCGGTATTCTGGGTTTCGGGGGTAACGGCAGGGCGATCGCAAAGGTCATGAGATCCATGGGGATGAAGGTGGCGGCGGTCAACAGGAGTGGAAGGACCGAAGAGGACGTCGATTTTATCTGGAAGAACGACAGGCTGAAAGAGCTCCTTGAAATATCCGATGTCCTTGTTCTGGCCCTTCCCCTTACGAGAGATACGAGAGGCATTATCGGAAGTCGTGAACTCTCCATGATGAAAAAAGAAGCGATCCTGGTCAATATAGCCAGGGGAGCTGTAGTGGATCAGGGCGCACTATACAGTCACCTCCTCGACAATCCGGACTTTGGGGCGGCGATAGATACATGGTGGTCGGAACCCTCCCACCATGGGAAGTTCCTTCTGGATCACCCCTTCCCTGACCTGCCCAACTTCGTTGGATCTCCCCACGTAGCCGATAATGTCGCCGGAATGATGCCCGCGGCGACACGTTTCGCGCTTGAGAACGTGGTTGATTTTATGGAGGGTGGAACGGTAAGGGGCCTTCTTGACAGGGCCGACTACACGGGTATGGGCAAACCTGAATGATTTACCCTTTTTTCGGGGTTTCACCGCCGTGTTTCCTGTACCAGTCGAAAAGTGACGAGATAAGTTCTCCCTGATTTTCCCGACGGATCTCTTCATCGAAGGGGAATGTCGCCGCGACTTTTCCAAGGTAGTATGGGTGTCGGCTGATGGGGAAAAAGGGGCCACGGTAAACGATGAAGTCATCGTAGATGATCCATTCCATGATCCCCTGCTCGAGGTCTTCCTCGGCATTCAGGGTTGGGCCTGGCCCGTACTTCTGCATAGTTGCCGCGCCCCTTTCGTCTCCGGAAAAGACGAAAGCTTCGCCCTCGGCTTTCAGGCAGACCAACATGACCTTGCCGCTGTTGTCCACGAAAAGATCATGGAATCCCCAGAAGGGTGGGTCGAACACGAGTAAACGTTTTCCCTGGGCCCAACGAAAATATTCATCCAGGCGTGGAGCGCGCCTGGATATCTCGTCCAGAGACAGAGGCGGTTTCTTCTTTCGGAAGAGAGATCCCAGAATGGTCATTGGTTATTCAGTGTTAACTGGCCAGAAAAGATGATACCTTTTCCGACAACTCGTCCCAGGTAAGAGGGAAGGTCATAACCGAACCGAGTTTTATGCTGTTCTGTTTCTTTTTGTTGAGGCCCCCCATAAGAGCTTCCTTTGCCTGGTCCGTTGTGAAAATGGTGTAACGCCTGTTCCCTTTGGGTTTGGTTATATCCACGAGTATCCACCTGAATGTCTCGGAAGCCATGGCGGATCTTGAGGTGTTCAGTTGAAGAAGTTCCATTTCGGCTCCCGATCCGTTCTGGTCTCCTATTTCGACGGCTCTGGGTTTCGCGCCCATGTACATTTTAAGGTTGAAAAAGACCGGGCGTGTTGTTCCTTCCCTGCTGACAAAGATCCCAAGATCGAACCCGAAATCCGGGAGAATGAAAAACTCGTCTATCTTTTCCTCCTGCTGGAGGGAGGAGAGCATTCCAAGCATCTCCTGGAGGAGTCCCGTCCTGAAACTGTCTTCCGGGTGAGAGCCTTTAATGATGTCCGGTTCAAGGCTGAAAGCCAAGAAAACCACCGTCCTTTCGGGTTTTTCAGAATATGAATCCCCCGGATCATGTTGTTCGGGGGAGGTTCTCTGATTCGACAGATCGGAAAACTTCGGATTCGATTATACCCCAATACAGGTGGGAATGACCTTACGCCCCATCATGACCTATACTTTAGGGAGCCCCACAGGGGGGAAGACGATATTGCACACCAGCCGGGAGGTAATAAAAATGTTATTTTCAAAAACTCTTGTCCCAACGGCCAGGGAAAACCCCAGAGGGATCTCGGACCAGTCCGTGGCAAAACTGGCCAGAGCGGGTTTCGTGGTTCCTGACCAGGAGAGCAGGAGACTGGAACTGCTTCCGATGGGATTTATGCTCTGGAAGAAAGTGATATCAGTTGTATCGGACCTCGCGAGGGAGAGCGGTTTCCAGGTAGTCTCCTTTGATGATCTTGGAAAGGGGTCCGATTCAATTTCGGGAAAGATTGTGACGAGCTATCGCCATCTGCCTCTTTCTTTCATTGGCGGAGATTTCAAAAAACTGGATGCCGCCGGATTTGCCGCGGACAAAGTACTATCGAAAGAGGTTGGAGATGCTTTCATTGCAATTGCGGCTCAAACTGCAGGAATGGCCGGGCTGAAAGTCTTTTTCGGAGAATCTGAAGGGGGAGAGGTGACATACGCCTCTGTCCCTTGCGAAAAGGGATCCTGGCATGGAATAAGCGGTTTTGTCTGTAATTCCTGTTCCTGGTGTGGCGACGAGTCCTCTCCGCTTTCTCTGCCCGAAGCCCCGTCTGGGGGAGACGCGCCTCTTGAGGAAGTTGAAACTCCCGGTGCCGACACCATCGCGGAACTATGCCGTCAGTTGGGAACAGAACCCCGTGAGACCCTCAAGACCATGTTCTACGCCGTTGGAACGGGGGATGCCAAAGATATTGTTGCCGTTCTGGCCAGGGGAGACCATCAGATCAACGAAGTCAAACTTTCTCAAGTGCTTGGTGGAAAGGACGTCCGCTTTGCAGATCCGCTGGAGATAAGGGAGGCCGTAGGCGACCTGGCGGGGTACCTGGGTCCGGTGGGTTTGCCGGGGAGCATAAGGGTAATTGCCGACAGGCATGTCGAAGGTTGTCGGAGACTTGTCGCCGGAGCCAACAGGCCGGGATTTCATATCATGAACGTCTGCTGGGGTCGTGATTTCGAGGCACGGCTGATCGCCGACATCGTAAGTGTAGATGAGTCATTCCCCTGTCCATCCTGCGGCGCTTCCATTTCACCGGCGAACATTGCCACTGTCGCCTCGGCCAGGATCGGAAAGGGAGCCTCACAGCTTTCTTTCCAGGATGACGCAGGGCACTCCTGCCTGGCCACCCGGTGGGAAGGATCGATCAACATGGACCCTCTGGTGCTTGCGATCGCGGGTGCAGAAAAAATACCCTCCGGATTCGCCCCGCTGGATGTGAACGTGGTTATTGCCTCAATGAGGAACGACGATGCCGTTGGCCTGGCGCACCTGATTGCGGAGAAACTGGAAGATCGAGGCCTCAAGGTCCTGATCGACGACAGGGACGAAAGAGCCGGAGTCAAGTTCTCCGATGCAGAACTTCTGGGCATACCGGTTACGATCGTTGCCGGGAGGGAATCCGCTGAGGGAGTTGTAGAAGCCTGGCAGCCCGACGGGACCAGGGGAGAACTGCCCGCCGATGCGGCGATAGAGCAGGCGGTCCGCTGGGTTCGGTAGTTTACCCCATTCGGGAATCGGCTTTTCTACCCATTACCAGGGAAACAGGAGGTCCTAGAATGACCCCATCAGGGATGTTGAGCGAGACTGATGGAGGTGAAAGGGATGAACAAAAAAAGTATTCTTCTGGCTCTGGCGGCGGTTTTCGTAATAGGGGCCGCGGCTTATGCCCATGGTGGCGGCTTCGGCGGAATGGGTGGTTTTGGTCCGGGGATGGATTTTGATGGCTCGGGACGGGCGGCTAAAATGGGCAACCGCAATCTGGACGTGGAGAGAAACTCCCAGAATATCAAGATACCCGATGAGATCCGTGACAAAATGAAGGAACTGCAGAGAACTCATCTCGAAATGAGGCTGGCTCTTACCCAGGAAAAGCCAGACGTCAACAAGGCCAGGCTTCTCTTTGGGAAGGCCCAGAAACTCCAGAACGAACTCTCAAAGTGGCGTTTCGAAGAGTACGTCAAGACCCTGGGCAAGTAGAAAAACTGACCCGGCAGGCGGGGCTCCGTGAGGGGCCCCGCTTTTTTTGTGCGTCTTTCACCCCAAAAATGCTCAGAAACAGCCAAAAAAAAACCAAAATGAAAAATATTTCAGCCCTGTCGCCATAGATCAGGAACAGGTGAATTGCCTGATTAATGTTGACCTATATAATTGTCTCTGTGTTGGTCAATATTAGTCAGGCCAATTGGAACTCATAAAGTCGGCCTGCTTTCAGGGGGGGAAAGTAATGTCCAAAACCGTCGGAATAGATCTTGGTACCACTAATTCGGTTGTAGCGGTCCTCGAGGGAGGTCACCCTACAGTTATTGCAAATGCCGAAGGCAGCAGGACAACGCCATCGGTAGTGGCTTTCACAAAGGATGGAGAAAGGCTGGTCGGCGCGCTGGCAAAACGTCAGGCGGTGCTCAACCCTGCCGGAACGGTATCTTCCATCAAACGCTTCATGGGCAGGAACCACGACGAGGTCGGGGAAGAAATGAAGATAGTTCCCTACACCGTCGTGAAGGGAAGCAACAACTCCGTAAAGATAAAGGTCGAAGGCAAGGAATATGCCCCCGAGGAGATCAGCGCCCAGGTTCTTGGAAAGCTGGTTCGGGATGCCGCGGCCTGGCTGGGAGAAAAGGTCACCGATGCCGTTATAACTGTTCCGGCATACTTTAACGACGCCCAGAGGCAGGCGACCAAGAACGCCGGCAAGATAGCGGGCCTTAATGTGCTTAGGGTAGTCAACGAACCCACAGCCGCCGCTCTGGCCTACGGAATGGACAAAAAAAACAACGAGACAGTAATGGTTTTCGACCTCGGAGGGGGAACCTTCGACGTATCCATACTGGATGTGGGTGAAGGTCTATGCGAGGTGCGCTCCACGGCGGGAGATACCCACCTGGGTGGTGACGACTTCGACAAATGCGTCGTGGACTGGCTGGCAGACGAGTTTAAAAAGCAGGAAGGCATAGATCTCAGAAAGGACAGGCAGTCGCTGCAGAGGCTTTACGAGGCGGCCGAAAAGGCCAAGTGTGAGCTCTCCAGCAGAACGTCGACGGATATCAGCCTTCCTTTCATTACTGCTGATGCCAACGGTCCGAAGCATCTTTCCCTGAGCCTTTCCCGGGCGAAGTTCGATGACCTTACCCGGCATCTTGTTGAGAGATGTCTTGAACCGATGAAGCAGGCCCTCAGGGACGCGAAACTCGAGGCGGGAGACATCAACGAGGTCATCCTGGTGGGAGGCTCGACGAGGATCCCGGCGGTCCAGGAGATGGTCAGGAAATTTACCGGAGGGAAAAATCTGAATATGACCGTCAATCCCGACGAGGTCGTGGCGATGGGAGCAGCGGTCCAGGCGGGAATAATCAAGGGCGAGGTGAAGGATGTCCTGCTTCTCGACGTGACACCCCTATCTCTCGGAATAGAGACTCTCGGCGGGATCATGACAAAGATAATAGAAAGGAATACCACCATACCCTGCCGAAGGTCCGAGGTTTTCTCTACTGCGGAGGACAACCAGCCCGCAGTGGATGTCCTGGTCCTTCAGGGAGAGAGGGAGATGTCCAAAGACAACAGAAGGCTCGGGAACTTCAAACTTGAGGGTATCCGGCCCGCTCCCAGGGGGTTGCCGCAGATAGAGGTGACCTTCGACATCGATGCCAACGGAATCCTGAACGTATCAGCAAAAGACAAGGAGACCGGCCGGGAGCAGAAAATAACGATAAGCAATTCGACCAACCTGGACGAGAGCGAAATAGAGCGCATGGTAGAGGAGGCGCAAGCCAACGCCGAAGCCGATAAAAAACTCAGGGAATGGGCCGATGCCAGGAACGAACTCGAGGCAGTTTCCTACCAGGTAGAGCGGCAGATAGCCGAACTGGGAGAGGCCGTACCTTCCCATGAAAAAGCCAGGGGAGAGGAACTGGTAAAAGAATCCAAAGATGCCGTTTCCAGGGAAGAAGACGTTACCAGACTGAGGTCTCTGACCCAGGACCTTAAACAGGTCGCGGCTGCCCTGTCGCAGCACTCCGGCCCGGTTTCCGGGGAGAGTGGAAGTCCCGGGGCGGATGCCGAAGCAAGCCCCGAAAACGGGCAGAATGGTGACGATGTAATAGATGCAGAATTCAACGAGGGCTGATGCGCTTAGAATATAGCTGTGCCGTTGGCGCGGAGGGTCTGATATGAAGGGCCGACATCGGGGTGGAGGGGTGTTTGAATGAAATTTCGCGACTACTACGAGATACTGGGAGTTTCGAGGAACGCAACCCAGGACGAGATACAGAAGACGTTCAGAAAACTGGCGAGGAAATACCACCCCGATGTCAACAAGGCTTCAGATGCCGAAAAACGGTTTAAAGAGATAAACGAGGCATACGAGGTCCTGAAAGATCCGGAAAAGAGAAAAAAATACGACGCTCTCGGAGAAAACTGGAAAAACGGCCAGGACTTCTCCCCTCCTCCCGGCTGGGACGGAGTATTCCAGTTCGGAGGGGAGGGTGGTTCGGGATCCTTCAGCGATTTTTTCGAGGCCATATTCGGGCGCATGGGAGGTTTCGGCCCCATGGGGGGAGAACCCTTCCGGGGCCGTTCCATGAGGAGACGCGGCAGGGACCTGGAATCCAGGATCGAACTCACCGTTGATGAACTTGTCTCGGGGGGGAAAAAACACCTGGAATTCGAAGTTCTCGAAAAAGATGCCGCGGGAAGGCCCGTCAGAAAGAAAAAATCTCTTGACGTCACGATCCCCCGAGGTGTAACCGAGGGCTCCAGGATCCGGCTGGCCGGCCAGGGGGAGAAGGGTGAGGGTGGAGCATCCGCAGGGGACCTTCTCCTGGAGATCCACATAAAAAAAGACCCATGTTTCGAAGTAAGCGGACAGGACCTTCGCACAACCGTCGACATAACCCCCTGGGGTGCTGCCCTGGGGTCATTCGCCGACGTAAAGGTCCCAGGGGGCTCGGTCAGAATGAAGATCCCCCCCGGGACCCAGAGTGGCCAGGTCATGAGGTTGAAAGGCAAGGGCCTTCCCGGCAAGGGGGACTGTTCCGGAAACATTCTCGTAACGGTAAGGATAGTCGTTCCAAAGAAACTCACCCCCCGCGAGAAGGAGCTCTTCGAGGCCCTGGCCAAAGAATCGGAGTTCAGGCCCTGATCATAGGTGTCAGACCTACACATTTGACAAAACAGTCACTTAAGCCTTTTTTGTTGATAAAAGTTACCATTTTTAACTGGAAAAATCGAAAAAAAGCGAGGCAAGATCAGTTTTTGTCAAATGTGTAGGTCTGACACCTCAAGACAAGGAGGTATCCACATGGACCTTAACAGACTGACACTTAAATCACAGGAGGCGCTGTCCGCCGCCCAGAACATCGCCGTAACAATGGGTCACACCGAGGTAGATGGCGAACATCTGCTGCTTGCTCTTCTGCGCCAAAACGGTGGACTTATACCAGGGCTTCTTTCACGAATGAGCATCTCCCCGGAAAAGGTCGCCGAGGAGACAGAGAAAGACCTTTCCCGCCGAAGCAGGGTCTCCGGCCCCGGAGTCGAGCCCGGGAAGATAAATATTACTATGAGGCTTTCGAAACTTCTTGTGGCCGCAGAAGATACGTCCGCGAGAATGAAAGATGAATATGTATCGGTCGAGCATCTTTTCATGGGTCTTATCGAGGAGGGAGATTCCACCAGCGCGGGACGTATTTTGCGCGGATCCGGTGTTACATCCCAGTCCTTTCTCAAGGTTCTCCGGGAGACCAGGGGGAACCAGAGAGTCCAGAGCGCCGATCCTGAGAACACCTATGAGGCCCTTGGGAAATACGGCCGCGACCTTGTTGACATGGCCCGCTCTGGCAAACTGGACCCCGTTATCGGACGAGACGAGGAGATACGGCGAGTAATAAGGATCCTGAGCCGGAAGACCAAGAACAACCCGGTCCTTATTGGAGAACCCGGTGTCGGGAAAACGGCGATAGCGGAAGGTCTCGCCCAGAGGATAGTCAGGGGCGATGTCCCCGAAGGGCTCAAGGACCGCTCTGTATTCGCTCTGGACATGGGCTCTCTTCTTGCGGGGGCCAAGTACAGGGGCGAGTTCGAGGAGCGGCTCAAGGCCGTACTTAACGAGATAAGGGAGAGCGAAGGAAGGATAATTCTCTTTATCGACGAACTGCACACCATCGTCGGCGCGGGCAAGGCCGAAGGCGCTATCGACGCCGGCAATATGCTTAAACCCATGCTGGCCCGGGGCGAGCTCCACTGCATAGGGGCTACTACGATAGACGAATACCGCAAACATATAGAGAAGGACGCCGCTCTGGAACGCAGATTCCAGCCGGTGATGGTGGAAGAGCCCTCCGTCGAGGATACGGTTTCCATATTGAGGGGACTCAAGGAACGTTTCGAGGTCCATCACGGTATACGTATCCAGGACAATGCCCTTGTAGCGTCTGCCGTCCTCTCCGATCGATACATTACCGACAGATTTCTCCCCGACAAGGCGATAGACCTTGTCGACGAGGCCTCTGCCATGATACGTACCGAGATAGACTCCCTGCCGGCAGATCTTGACGCTGCCACACGCAGGGTCATGCAGATGGAGATAGAGGAAGCTGCCCTGGCAAAGGAGACCGACAGGGGAAGTATGGAGCGTCTCTCAAACCTCCGGAAAGAACTCCAGGACGCCAGGGCGGAGACGGACTCGCTGAGAGCCAGGTACGATTCCGAAAAACAGGGAATAGCAAAACTTCAGAGCATCAGGGAACAGATTGAGAACACCCGACGGGAGATAGAAAGAGCCGAACGGGATTACGATCTCAATAAAGCGGCCGAACTCCGGCATGGGAAACTTCCGGAACTGGAAAGGAGACTCGCTTCCGAGGAAGAGTTGCTGACCTCCAGACAGGGAGGAGAGAAACTGCTTCGTGAGGAAGTCACGGCAGAGGAGATATCACGGATAGTATCAAAATGGACCGGCATACCTGTTTCGAGGCTGCTGGAAGGAGAACGTGAAAAACTGCTCCGTCTCGACGACATTCTTCACGAAAGGGTCATTGGGCAGGAAGAGGCTGTCAGCCTGGTGGCAGATGCCGTGCTCCGGGCCAGATCCGGGATCAAGGATCCCAAAAGGCCGATCGGATCCTTCATATTCCTCGGCCCCACGGGAGTTGGTAAGACGGAACTTGCCCGTACCCTTGCGGAGGCCTTGTTCGATACCGAAGAGAACATGATAAGGATAGATATGTCCGAATATATGGAGAAGCACTCTGTCTCCAGGCTCGTAGGTGCTCCCCCGGGTTACGTCGGCTACGATGAGGGAGGACAGTTGACCGAGGCCGTCAGGAGAAAGCCCTATTCGGTCGTCCTCTTTGACGAGATAGAAAAGGCGCACCAGGATGTCTTCAACGTGCTCCTCCAGATACTGGATGACGGGAGGCTCACGGACAGCCACGGCAGGACGGTGAACTTCACCAATACGATAATCATAATGACCAGCAACATCGGCGCGTCAGACCTCATGGAAGGCATAACAACAGAGGGAAATATTCCTGATGGTGTCCGCGAAAGGGTAATGCGCCAGGTGAGGTCGTCCTTCCGGCCCGAGTTCCTCAACCGTGTCGATGATATTGTCCTGTTCAAGCCTCTGCGTATGGATGAGATAGAGCAGATAGTGGATCTTCTTGCAGCAAGCCTGCAGGAACGACTGCAGGGAATGGGTATTACCCTGGAAATAACCCCCTCCGCCCGCAGGCATATCGCGCGCGAGGGTTATGACCCCGTATACGGGGCAAGGCCGCTGAAGAGATTCATCTCCCGGCAGGTCGAGACGCCCGTTGCCAGGAAGATCATAGCCAGTAGCCTCTCGGAGGGCGCCAGGATCACGGTTGATGAAGAGGGCGGAACGATCGTAACTCGTGGGTCGTAAACTCGTGAATCGTGAATCGAAGAGTCAGGGAAACTGGAGACGGGATACTGGAGACAGGACACAGGAAAACCTGAAAAGGCCAATTCAGATTCTTCACCTTTCGGGTTCAGAATGACAAGAAAAGCCTGTCATCCTGAGGAGCGCAGCGACCGAAGGATCTGTTTTTCGTAACTCGTAACTCGAAAATTCAAATAACAGATTCTTCGTCATTTCATTCCTCAGAATGACAAGCCCGTGCACACCGTGGAACGTTGACAGTTTATGTTTTTTGCTTCACTTGCTGCTCACGATTCACGATTCACGATCACCGTTTTTGCCCCCATCCACTCCGGGGCGGTCATGACGGCCACGATAATCAGCGATACGGGAATGCTCACGAAGAAAGGGTGGATACTCCCCATTATCCCCGGCGCAGCCATGTTCAGTATTCCCTTCGAGGTCGGGGCGTATGCCGCGGCGTACCAGACCATCGCGCTGACCAGTCCGCCCAGGGATGAAGCCCATACCGCCGCCCTGCTTATTCTGTCGCCTATCGCAAGAAGTGCGAGGTATGGAGCAAGGATGGCGGCCGCGATTATCGTCCAGCTCGTGGTGCAGATTATTGCTATGATCTGAAGATTCCTGGTCGCGAAAACTCCGCTCGCGATGGCGCAGAGCGCCACCAGTATCTGCCACTCACGACCCTTGAGTTCCCGGTCAAGGACATCGTGCCCGAAACCGGCCGCGACAATATGCATTAATGCTGAGGCTGTCGAAAGAGACGCCGAGATAATGGCCAGGGCAAAAAGCTGTGCCCCTGCCTCAGGTAGAAGTCTGTTAACCAGAAGAGGTATGATCCCGTCTACGGCGCCGGCATCGGAACCGAGTATTAGCCTTGAAAATGCTCCGGAAAAATATGTCCCGCCGACCACAACGGCTATTGCAAGCATCGCGAAGGGGGCCACCCGGCGTGCTTCCTTCGCGCTCTTGAGAGCGAAATGGCGTTGCACGAGCTGAGGCTGTGCCCAGACGCCGACGGATGTGACCATGACCAGTGAGAGAATGAAGAGCCCCCCCTGACCGGAGCTAAGAGAGGCGAAGCCGTTGTTGGCCTGTGCCGTCGGAGCGAGCGTGGCCAGGGCACTGATGCCCTCAACAGGACCCCCGATAGCCCTTAAAGTGGCTGCCAGAAGAGCTACCGCACCAAGGACCATGATCCCACCCTGCAGTGCCTCCGTGAAAAGGACCCCCCTTAAACCTCCCCAGGAGACGCTGACCGCAACCAGGCCAACAAGTGCCCATAGCGCGACGGTCTGGGAGACGGGGAGAGCGCCAGCCATCATGATCGCGGCTCCCTTGAAAACGGCAGAGGCGTATACGACAAGAAGAATACTTGAAAGAAGCCCTAGATATACCTTGATTCCCGGTGACCCTGTAGCGTTGGAAAGCATCTTTGCTGGTGTCTTCGCGCGGAGCTTTCTCTGCCAAAGCCTTGTGGGCCATGCCAGGAAGCGATAGACGAACCAGGTGCCCAGCCACATGTTCCCCGCGGCGATCAGAACCATCTGCAGCCCCCACTGGTAGCAGAGTCCTGCAAAGCCTACGAGAGCAACGGCCGAAACGTATGTGGCGACGTAAGCAAGTGCCTGGACCAGAACGGAGACCTTACCGGGAAGCAGTACGTCCCTTCCTTTTGAAAGTCTTGCCACAAGAATCAACACAAGAGCGTAGGCGGACCAGATAAGTATTGTTGTCATGACCGCTCACCGTTTTTTGCGATCTTCCATACAGACCAGATCGCTCCCCATATCAGTAGTCCTGTTGCTGCTGAAACCCAGATGTCCATCTGGCTCATCTCTCACTCACCTCCGCAAGATAAAAAAAGGGCCGCCGATCCGAAGATCGGCGGCCCTGGTTCTGCTTTAAAAACTGCTGTTCTCCTGTTAAAGCAACGGCCGACGTACCCCGGATCCGAATGATTGGGGGAGATAGTAATAGCCGTAATAATAGTTGCCGGCAAACGTCGCTGCTGCCTTTGTTCCAGGAACTTTCATGCAAGCCTCCAAGTGTTCTTTAATAATTTCAGAGAGCCTATCAGTAATTTTATGAAGTGTCAAGCGTCTTGAGATTGTTTGTCTTGAGATTGTTGCGTCTTGAGATTGTTTTGTCGCCGGATTGTTGGCTTTACCTGTTACGCCTCGAACTCGAATCCTTTTTCGAATATCTTCAGGCAGGAGGACACGACCCTTTCATCGAAGATATTTCCTGAACCTTCCCGGACGGTATCAAGGGCCTTGTCCAGGGAGTAGGCCGCTCTGAAGGGCCTGTGAGAGTGCATCGCCTCCACAACGTCCGCGACCGACAGTATCCTTGTTTCTTCCAGTATTTCATCCCCAGCCAGTCCGTTGGGATAACCCGATCCGTCCAGCCGCTCGTGATGCTGCCCCACGATCCTGGAGACAGGCCAGGGGAAAGACACCTCCTGGAGGGTCTCCGCCCCTACCTCGGCGTGACGCTTCACGATCTCGTATTCAAGATTCGAGAGGGAAGTCGGCTTGTTGAGTATCTCCCCGGGAATGTAGAGTTTGCCGATATCGTGTATCATCCCCGCTACCCATATCCCCTTGACCCTCTCATCGGAGAATCCCATTTCTTCGGCGATCGCTTTCGCGAGACGGGCAACTCCCTCCTGGTGGTCGGCGGTATATACGTCGCGGATACGCATCGTGCCGGCAATAAGGCGGACCGTATCGTCGAGGGTTTTTTCCAGCTTTTCCGTGCTTTCCCGCAGGGAGTTCTCCATCAAAACCCTGTCGGTGATATCTCGCCCCACCGACTGGTATTCAATAATATTTCCCGAACCGTCGAAGAGGGCCGTATCGATCCAGTGTATCCACCTTCTCTCCCCTGAGTGAAGGGTCATCTCTTCTTCAGCGGTCTTTACGGGTTTTTCCAATGAAAGGCCCCGCAGGTATTCTATAAACACTGCCCTGTTTTCTTCCACAATAAGTGAGAGAAGAGATACTCCCGAAATTACCTCGGGGATGCAGCTGTAATACCGGAAAAAAGCGTCGTTCGCGAAGGTGATCTTCCAGTCGGGAGTGAATCTTACGATGGCATCGGTCTGCTGTTCAACGATAGAGTGGTAACGCTGCTCGCTTCGGCGAAGGGCCTCCTCGGCATTCTTGCGGTCGGATATATCACGGTACATTCCGTAGATGGCAACTGTTTTTCCGTCCTTGAGTATGGGAACGCCGAAAGCCGTTACGTGGAACCTGGTTCCGTCCTTTTTCTGCCGTATGGTCTCGAATGAGAACTGGTCGCCCTTTACGGCATCGGTGGTGCGTCCCGATGCCTCGGCTCTGATGTCGGCGTCACGCGCCACAAGGGAGTCCAGATCCTGGTCCAAAACCTCCTCAAAGCTGTAGCCGAACATTTCGCAGAATGCCCGGTTGGCCTTCTGAACCCTGCCGTCAAGTCCCTGGATCACGACCCCCTCGGGAGAGTTTTCGAAAAGTTTTTCGAAAAAAATGTTATATTCGGGTGTACGCTGATCATCCACCGTCCAGGCCCCTCCTTTGCGGTGGGGTTATTACTGGAATTTAGTATATCATGGGTCGGCTTTGTGTTTTTCTCAAGGCCCGGGAGGTGTTCCATGCGTATCGCCGTTCTTATTAAACAGGTCCCCGATACCGACGAGGTTAAGATAGACGAGACCAGCGGGACTCTTGTAAGGGAAGGTACAGGAACCATAATTAATCCCCTGGACCTTCACGCCCTGGAGTCGGCTTTTTCGCTCAAACGCTTCAATGGAGCGTCTGTCTCGGTTTTTTCCATGGGGCCCATGCAGGCCGAAACGGCCTTGAGAGAATCTTTGGCTCTGGGGGCGGATGATGCTTTTTTACTCAGTGATCCGGCTTTTGCCGGGTCAGATACCTGGGCCACCGCAAGGGTCCTTGCTTCCGCGCTTGTCTCTTTTGGCCCCTATGACCTTGTCCTGGCTGGGGAAAAGGCGACCGACGGAGAGACGGGGCAGGTTGGCCCCGAAGTGGCAGTTATGTTGGGCGTTCCTTTCTCAACCTGTGTGAGTTCTTTCAATATATCCGGAGGTTTTGCGAACCTCGTTCGTACCGTCGAGGAGGGTACCGAGTCTCAGAGGATACCCCTTCCGTGCCTGCTGACGGTACTCCGGGATATCAATGAACCTTCCATGCCGACCCTGGCGGGGAAGATGCGTGCCCGACGCAGCGATATCAGCAAGGTCGATGCCGCGACAATAAACATTGAACGCTCATCCGTCGGCCTGACCGGCTCGCCTACCAGGGTAGTGAAGGTGTTCCGCCCAAGGGTCACCCGTAAAGCGGAGCATTTTGACGCAGATAATATCGACAAGGGTGTAGAACGTTTTATTGAGATTCTCAAAGAGCGTTCGCTGCTGTGAGGTGATGCAATGAAAACCGGAGATGTTATGGTTGTCGGCGAGGTCAGGTCGGGGGTTGTCCAGCCCGTAACGATGGAATTAATCTCAAGGGCAAGGATCCTCGCGGATTTACAGGGGTCGGATGTGGTCGTACTTCTCATGTCCGATGAGCTGGAGTCTGGCCCGGGCGAGTGCGCTGCCTTTGGTGCCGACAGGATATTACTGGCCCTGGCTCCGGAGTTCGGCCTCTTCAACCAGGATATCCAGTACAGAACCGTTGTCCACGCGGTAATGGAGACAAAACCGGCGGTGGTTCTGGCACCTGCTACGACCTCCGGCAGGACCATCATGCCGGCGGCCGCGGCTGCGCTGGGAACAGGACTGACCGCCGATTGCACAGGTCTTGATATTGATTTCGAGACCATGGACCTTATCCAGACACGTCCCGCGATCGGGGGCAATGTCATGGCCTCAATACGTACCCCGAACCACCGTCCTCAGATGGCCACCGTCAGGCCCAGGACTTTCTCTCCCGGCGAGCCTGACAGAACCAGGGAAGCAAAGCTGCTGAGACTCGATATCCCGCAGGAGATACTTGATAGTCCTGTCGAGACCCTGGGTGCGGAACCGGCAGAAGGTGACGAATCCAACATTCAGGACATGGACGTAATAGTTTCCGGCGGCAAGGGGATTGCTAGGGCGGGGTCTTTCGATCTTCTTCGCGAACTTGCTTCCCTCCTTGGCGGAGGTGTGGGCGCAAGCCGGGCCGCCGTAGACAACAGGTGGATAGGCTACCCCCATCAGGTGGGTCTCTCGGGAAAGGCCGTATCCCCAAGGGTCTATATTGCCGCGGGAATATCCGGCTCCGTTCAGCATCTTGCGGGCATTCAGACAGCGGATTTTATTGTTGCCGTAAACAGGGATCCCGACGCACCCATATTTCGAGTTGCGGATCTGTCAATATGCGGGGATCTTTTCGACGTCATCCCAAGGATGATCGAGGCTGTCAGATCCCGGATAGAGAAGAGGAAATCATGATGGGATCTCGCTCCTATTCCCCTGTCGATGAAGAAGTAATAAAAGAACTGGAGCAGATCTTCGGACCCGGCAATGTCTCTTTCGAGCCCGGGAAGATCAGGGCTTACTCCAGGGACGAGGTTGGCGAACAGTTCTGGGACCGGGACTACCTGGCAGAGGCCGTTGTTTTTCCGGAAACTACAGAACAGGCCTCCTCGCTCATGAAACTGGCATCGAAAAGATTTATCCCCGTAACTCCAAGAGGCGCGGGTACGGGACTCTCGGGAGGGGCTGTGCCTGCTTTTGGAGGGATCGTTGTCTCCTTCGAAAAAATGAACCGCATACTGGAATGCGACCCCGTCAACCTCACCGCTACCGTCGAGCCGGGGGTCATCACTGCAGATATCAGCAGGGCCGCTTCTTCTCATGGTCTTCAGTACGCCGGAGATCCCTGCAGTGGGGACGCTTCTTTCATAGGAGGGAACGTGGCTGAGAATGCAGGAGGCAACAAGGTTATCAAGTACGGCTCGACAGGGGCCAACATTCTTGGTCTCGAGGTGGTGCTCCCATCGGGCGAAGTGACCTGGTTCGGGGGCAAGAGACGCAAGGATGTTACGGGCCTCGATTTTGTACACCTTGTGGCAGGTTCCGAGGGGACCCTCTGCCTGGTGACGAAGATCATCGTGAAACTGGTTCCTCTCCCCGAATGCATAGTCGACCTCCTTGTCCCTTTCAGGACAATGGAGGAGGCCATATCCTTTGTACCAAGGATCCTTACCGAGGGAAGGATCACACCTGCCTCGGTGGAGTGTATGAACAGAAATTCCCTTGAGATAGTCTCCAGATACACCGGCACGGCGCTGCCCTTCCAGGAAGCTGGTGCCCACCTGATAATCCAGCTGGAGGGGAATGACCCGGAATACCTGGCCGACGAATACGAGCGATTGGGGCAGATCTGCCTTTCTTCGGGAGCACAGGAGGTCTTTGTAGCCGACAACCGCAACGCCAGGGACCGTCTGTGGAAAGCCCGAAAAAGCATAGCGGAGGCGGTAATGGCGTTTTCGACCAGATATGCCAAGGAAGATGTCGTTGTTCCAACCAGCGGGGTTCCCGAACTTATGAAAGAGGTTGACCGGATCGGTCGAAAATATGGACTCGACGGAGTAAATTACGGTCATGTGGGGGATGGCAACATTCACGTGAATTTTCTGATGGAAGAGGATAGGCCGGACTGGAAAGAGGTCATCGAATCGGCCCGCATGGAATTATATGATGCTACGGTGCGCCTGGGAGGGACTCTCTCTGGGGAACACGGGATAGGGATGAAGCGCCGCAAATATATGCGGACATTCCTGGACGGGGTGCACATCGACCTGATCAGGAATGTCAAAAAAGCCTTTGACCCTCTGGAGATAATGAACCCTGGCAAGATCATTGAATAGGGTCAAGACCCCCGAACCCTTGTATCACACGCTTTCCATATGATATGATAATGGCATAAAATTCAGAAACAAATAACAGTTTTATTCTGGAGGAATAAGGCATGAAAAGGGAAAACGTGATAATTTCCAACCTGGCATGCACTTCCGATCTTTGCAGCATGGTGGAGTTTGACGCTCAGCCGCTAAGGGACATGATGGATGATCTCGAGTCAGGCTGGGTGGAATCCAGGGCCCAGGTTCCCCACTGCGATAAGGAATGTGGCGGCTGCGGTCGCTGACATCGCCTCTTGCGTTAATAAAAAAGATCCAGCCCAAAAGGGCTGGATCTTTTTTTGGAAACTCAGACGAATCAAAACGCGAATATTCCCAGGCAGATCACAAGAAAACCGAACACGTAGAGGACCCCTGCCATCCCAAGGGTAAATACTCTCCCCTTGTCCATTAGTGCTGACAAAAAACTTCTTGTCCTTGAGTACTGGAACGTAAGAAGATAGAACTTCGGGATCGCCAGGGTTATGAAAACGGTCATGATCCAGGAATACGGTATTTTTGTTGCCAGTTCCACATACCATGTCAAGAGAACAAGTATTATCGCGGCGGCCCCGGTAACCCAGATCCATACGGGCTGTTTCTCGGGGTACATAATATCGCGGAAAAGCTCGACCCAGCGTTCCCCTCTCAAAACCAGAAAAGGAGCCAGCGTCAACATTACTGTTCCAAAGATCAGCGCAAGAAACTGAAAGTACAGCATTTCCTCTCACCCTCCCCCTGGATTGTCACCTGTTTCAATCCGGTGCTACGGTTCCCTCAGGTTTCAATGGCACGCAGATACCCTCGGCGGGATCGACCTTGAACCAGTATCCTATGGGGTCTCCAACCTTGAATCCGTCCTCGTTAAGTCTTCTGGCGGTATAGCTCACAATAAACACATTTTTTTCATCTGTCTCCTCGATACCCCAGCCCATCAGTTTGAACTTTCCGCCCTCATGCACCTTCGAGATAAATTCATCGGTCTTTTCCTTTGGAAGATGCTGGCTCTGAACAAGACCTATGGCCTCTGCCTTTGCGCTTACCCTGTCCAGGTAGAAATGCCACGAGACTATACAGGCAAACGCGAAAACCGCAAGAAACAAAACCATCTTTTTCCCAAATGCGCTGTCCTTTTTTCTTGCCATGGGATCCCTCACCTTCCCCACAACTATTATGCCATAACGTTTCCTGCTTGAAACCCGTCGAATTGCATCATTGTCCGGATTCGCTCTCCCTGTTAGGCTAAAATATGAAAACAGGGGGTCGATGCAGATATGATTTCAAAAAAGACAGGGTTCATGGCAATGGTCGCTCTTTCAGTGGCCGCTCTGGTCGGTCTCTGGAGCATTGGGATCGCCACCAACGCAATGGCGGCTCCTTCCTGGCTGCAGGTGGGACAGCCGGTTCCAGACCAGTTCACTTTCAGCGGGGAGATCCCCTCGATCGAAGAGGTCAGGGATGCTTTCATCCGTGTCTGGGGCAACGACCCCGAAAAGTGGCCGGAAGAGTTCCGCCGCATACACGAGATCCAGGTGGCTTTCAACAAAAGAGCAATGTCGAGCAGCAAGTTCAAGGAGCAATTCGGCAGAGATGCCCTTGAGAAGATTAAAGTCCAGAGGGAGGATCCCGTCGGATACTGGGTGCGCTCCCTCTATGACGGCTGGGGTTTCGAGGAGTGGTTCAACAGCGAACACTTGACCGTCCAGAGGGTCCCGAGAGCTTTGCTTGTCCGTTTTCTGGAAGAGCTGTTCCCCCTTATGTGGCGGGACATCCGCAGTTCGGTCCATGTCCTGGAGTTCATGCTCGGCCTACCGGACTCAAAATTCATTCCCTACAACAATTACGACTCCCAGGTGAATGATCTGCGCAAGCGCGACGTTCTGGAATATAACCAGTCGATAGAGAAAACTGCGGAGAGGTATATAAGGAATAACGATTACCTTATGCTTCTTCTGATGCCGGACAGGATGGACACCAACTGGGTCGGCGACGCGGGGTTCGAGGCATCACTGGTAAGCAGGGCGAGGAAACTCTCGGCCGGAGTCCAGGAAGTGTTGAAAAACATGGGAGACAGATTCAGGGCAGCGTTCTACGAGGCGATCCCGAGGATGACCTATTCCTGGAACGAAGAACCCTGGTCCGAGAACCACGTCGTGATTGGAGGGGCCCCGTCCAGGGTCTCGGCGAACGTGGATCTTCTCGGCAAGAGCACCCGCATAGAACACCCCTACCTTGGAGACAAAAAGACGATAAAGGAACAGAAAGTCGCAAGTGGTGGAGCCATGAAACTCCAGTGGGGCACTGCTCCAGTTCATTCGTCGGAGTTTGACAGGGGAGCCGTTGTGGAAAAAATTTCCCCAAGGTACCTTATCGTCAGGAAACAATACGGTGAATCCAGCGAGTTTGTTCTCTCCCTTTACCTGGATCATATTTCCGGTTTTGGTCACGAAGTCGCCTTCACGCCCGCTGAAGGGCCCTCGTTCCCGGATGAGATCGGGAAAGAAATGATGGAAGCTGTCACCGCGGCCTTTTTCGAGGCTGCCGAGATCCTCTACGGGGAATCGTCAGGAAGGTCGACACTTGCCACAAAGGATACGAAAAGTGTTTCCCCACCCAGGGCCGAACCTGGAGAGCAGAGCAGGATCAAAAAGATTGTCATTGATCCTCCGAAAAGCATGGAGATAATTGTCAGCGGAAAAACCAATGAAGGAACCCATTTCAATGTCGAGGTCTGGGATGAGAGGGAGAGGATCCCGCAGGTGGAAGTCTCGGTCAAAAAACCTGTCATAGGTACACTTTCTTCCAGGAACGCTACCGGTGGGGACGAAAAACGCCTTATCGTCAGAACCGGACCCCTCGGTTATGCCGAGATTACGTTCACTCCTCCGTCGATCCCGGAGATGAAGTTGCTCGGCATAATACAGAAGGATATCAGAATTGTGGCGGAAGACCCCAGAAGCGGTGTTACATCTTCCATGTCACTGAGGGTTTCCAGGCCGAAAGACATAGACATATCGCTGGAGCACTCCGTTTTGCCCGCTGACCCTGCTTTCACGAATGCTGTGGATTTCCGTTTTGATGGATGGGAACAAGGCGGGGACCCGGAAGAGAAATACAGGGTCAGGATCAGGGCCCTCAGCGGGAAAGGTGTCCTTTCTCCGGGTGGTGATCCGTCAGGGGGCAGGAGCTCCCTCGTCCTGGAGCTGAAAGCCGACCAGCAGCACAGGCTTTTTTACAGGTGGATGGGCGAAGGCACCAAAGGAGGTCCCGTGCCGGAGACCCTGGTTTTTGAGGTGCCCGAGCTCGAGATTAAGGGCTTCGTCAACTTCTCGGTGGGATTTGCTCCGGGGCTTTACTCCTCCAGGCAAAGTCATTCCGAGGTTGAACAACCGGGGCTTTTTGTTCCGCTCCAGGTCTACGTCCAGGATGAATATCATCCCGATCTTGACATGTCTGAGTTTTTCCGGGCTTTCGAACTTACCCCGGTTCTTGATATAAGCCAGATCGGGTTTGAGCCTGTTGCCATGGAGGGCACCAAAAGCAGGGAGATCCTCGAAGACATTCTCAAACATGTCAAAGGAGCGAAACTTCCAAAAGACGTGCTTTCACTGAAGCCTGAGTCCTGGTCCCTCATGAGGGGCAGTGGTTCCCGCTGGTTCATAGTGGGAGAGACTGTCGGGGAAGGCGTTTCACAGGGAAAGGCTTTTCCCGGAATAATCCCGTGGGAGTACGGAGACTATACATTCAGGATCAGCATGAACCTGGAGGGTCCTTCGGGGGAAGCTATAGAGCCCCTGAGACAGACCATGACGAGGATACTTCATGTTCGACCCTTCGAATCCGGTTTTTCCGAGGGACAGGCCGAGATGATCCTGCCGATGATACTGTCCTTTTCTGCCATGTTTCCCGGGGAGGACGCACAGATTTTCGCGGCCCGTGGAAGAAACCTCCTTCAGAGAGGGGAATTCGAGACAGCGGCGGTAGTGTTGGGAGAAAACTTTTCGCAACGGCTTTCATGGCAGCCCTTTCCTGAACAGCCAGCATCTTTGGAAAAAGAAAGGTTAAGACAACTTGTCTCCCAGGCCCACGGTGTTACCGGTGCTGCTGTTTCGGAGGAAGCTGTAGGGGACTCTCTTTCCCTGGCGAAGCAGAACTTCCTTTCCGCCGTTGCGGGGGTCTACGCCGAGAACTTCCTGTCCTGGGGTTATGATCTCTCGTTGCTGATAGATTCACCCCAGATCGGAACCGACAGGCCCGAACTGAGGCTTCTTGAAATGATCAAGGGGTTCCTCGAAGGGTACGGTGAGTATGGTATCGTCGCGATCACGAGAAAGAACATCGAGAGCTTTTCCGTTTATACAGAAACAGGAGAAAGACTCAGGGAGTTTGGCGGGCAGGTGTTCGGGGGAGGAAGCCAGTATGAAAGGGTCTTTTGCGGCGAACACTCTATAGTGGTTCCCTTCAGGCTCGGCGAAAATCTGGTTGTGACCTTCAAAGGTACCGGAGATCCAGTTGAGGCGATCAAAATCCTGCCCAACGGGATCAACGTCCAGCGTTACGGCAGCCGCCAAGGAAGCGAGACCATAAACGTCTATGGTGATGTCGTGAGGCCTTAGAGCACGAAAAGGAGGGGTGCGGAATTGGGTGAAAAAATCCTCAAAGTGGTCAACCGGGACAGGTGCACGGGCTGTTTCAGCTGTATGTATGCCTGCTCAAGGCACGTAAAGGGTGTCGGGGGAACAGGCAAGTCGGCCATGAGGGTCCGCGCCTACTCCGGCACCGAGGGGACTTTCTCGATCCGGGTCTGTATGAGGTGTATTCATCCCGACTGTGCGGCAGCATGTCCGACAGGGGCGCTTATCCCCGCTCCCGGCGGGGGAGTGCGCCTCGACAGAGAAAAATGCGTCTCCTGCGGGGCCTGTGTTAAGGCCTGCACCATAGCGGCCCTCCAGTGGGACGAAGAGGAGAGTGTCCCGATCCCCTGCATATTCTGCGGCCAGTGCGTGGCCTATTGCCCCAACGGGGTCATAGCACTGTTAGAGCGCACATCCGGGGGGGGATAGACATGCTTCAGGGCAGGATACTTCACGTCGATCTTACCTTTGGCAAGACACACATAGAAGAAGAGCCGGAACTCTTCGCGAAGCATCTCGGGGGGACAGCCGTGGCGACGGAACTACTGGACCGCTTCGGCCGCACGGATCTGGATCCACTCGATCCCCGTGCCCCGGTCATACTTGCCATTGGTCCCTTCAGTGCCCTGTACCCCGTGGCGACAAAGACCGTTTCGGTCTTTCGGTCGCCCCTCACTGGAGAACTGGGAGAATCCCATGCGGGAGGAAGGCTGGCGGCCGCTTTAAGGGAAACAGGGGTCGATGCCGTGGTTATCAGAGGTGCTTCAAAGGATCCAGTCTTTCTGCATGTCGACGGGCATGAGATCAGTCTCCGCTCGGCGAGAACCTTCTGGGGGCAGTCGTCTCCGGCGACGGACAGGCTGCTGAGGGAGGCACTGGAAAAGAAGGGGAGGAAGCTCTCTTTGGTAAGGATCGGTCCGGCCGGGGAGAGGCTCTCACCCATGGCGTGCGCTACCGTCGACAACTCCAGGCATTTTGGTCGCCTGGGGCTGGGTGCTGTTCTGGGTTCAAAAAAACTCAAAGCCATTGCCGTCAGCGGAAAGGGGTCCGTAGCGTTAGAGAACCCCAAATCCTACCGTGATATCTATCACGATATCTACGAAAAAGTAGTTCGCTCCGATGAGATGAAAAAATACCACGATCTCGGCACGCCGGCGAACGTCCTGACCCTGAATGCTATCAATGGACTGCCCACAAGAAACTTCTCCCAGGGTTTTTTCGAGAACGCACAAAAAATATCCGGCGAGGCCTTCCTGGAAGAGGTCAACGTCCAGCACATGGCGTGCGCGCACTGCCCGTGCGGCTGCATCCAGGTGGCCGAGCTCAGGGAGCAATTCGCGCCCTCTCATTACAGCACCGTGAGGGTCTCCTACGACTACGAACTGATCTTCGCGGTAGGGACGCAGTTGAGCATATCCACGCCGAGGGAGATACTCAGACTCATTGTTTTTATCGAAAAGCAGGGTTGGGACTGCATGAGCATGGGCAACACCCTCGCATGGGCGACGGAGGCCTTCCTCTCTGGTGTGATAGATGAAAATAATACGGCAGGACTAAGCCTCTCCTTTGGCGATACGTCCACATACCTGGAGGTCATGAGGCGCGTAAGCGAGGGGCAGGGGGAGTTCTTCCGGGATCTCGAAAAAGGCACGGCCTTCTGTTCGTCCAAATACGGCGGCGGAGACTTTGCCATGCACTACGGAGGGCTGGAACCGGCGGGCTATCTCACCGGAGAGAACGCCGTAATGACATGGATAGCCGGGGTAAGACACTCGCACCTCGACGACAATGGCTATGGTATCGACCAGAAGCTGCTTCTTCAGGAGATGCCCCTGGAGGACCAGGTGAAGATGCAGGTGCGGGAGGCCCAGTGGAGAATGGTGCTCAACTCCCTGGTTATATGTCTCTTTGCCCGGGGAGTCTACGACATCTCGACCATATCAAAAGGTCTGGAGGCTCTGGGGCTGGACTGGAGCCCTGAAAAACTTCTTGATCTTGGAGCAAGGGCACTGAAGGCCAAGTATGCCTGGAAGAAAAAGTGCGGCTTCAGCCCCGAAAGAATTTCCATCCCGGAAAAAATGCTTCGTGTCAGGACCAGCAACGGCCTCATCGACAGGGAGAGAATGAAAAAACGGCTGGAACTTTTCCTGCGCTATGCCGGACTGGAATAAAAAAAGAGCAAAACCTCTCACGCCCTTGTCCCTGTTTGTCATCGGAGAAAAGGGCAACGACGTGATGACCCTGTTACCAGTACCTCTGGCCCCGGTGCTCCAGCCAGCCGGGGGTATGTTTTCCCGATGGGTCTCGGTGGGTCCAGTGTATGACCCCTCCCGCAGGATTCCACTCGTATTCACCCATAAACTCAATCTTGTCTCCTGTTTTAAGGTCCTCTATCCGGGGAGCGAGGTCAATATTGTGGGCAACAAGAAGTGTCTGACCTGTGGATAATGCCAGGATGAAACGCTGGTGCCTGCTCCCCTTGTTGTCATCAGGGAGGATCCTCGCAACCTCTCCGGAGCCCTGAACCTGAACCCCGCCCCTTTGTTCCTGGTGCAGTCTTCCCAGCAACCTGTCGCTTTCAGTTTCGCTATAGGTGACAACGTCGGCCGTATGTATAAAGATCCTTCCCCCGGCAATAGCAAGGAGTACAGCGACCGCAATTACGGATGCGACGGACAATGTTCTTCTCTTCATTTTTTCACCTCGGACATAAGCAATTGATTTGACAACCACTCTTCATATTGTATGATAACAATATTCATTATCAAAAAATTCAGTTACTTCATTTATCTGCTGTCCGGCTGTTATAAAAGCTGACCCGGATGCTTTTGTGCCTTGGCTGTCGGGTGGCCAATGTTGTTTGACTATCCGAGAGTCAATGAGCGCGTGTCTGGAAAAGAGAGGGGGAGAGAGTGTTTTTCCTGTTCCCAAAGCCGCCATTCAAGAGTTGGACTCTCTTTTAGTTATAGTCATTTTTCCATTTTTCGAAGGAGGTATTTTTGATGTTGCTGGTTATTGTACCAATTGTACTTCTGTTCCTGCTTATCCTGCTTCCGATCCCCCAGATCAAAAACTTTAATATTCGATTGGGCCTTTTCGTGGCGGCATTGGCGGCAATGATAATGGGCGGTCTCGGTTTTGGAGAAAGTGTTGGAGCTGCAATTTCGGGTATTGACAAGCTGTCCTGGGTTATCGGGCTGTCGATTTTTGGCAGCATCTATGCCCAGACCCAGGTAAGAATGGGCGCTATTGATACAGTCCTGGGGATGTTCCGGGCAACGATAGGCAAAACCCCCAAGGGCCTTATTGCGGCGATCATCATTACACTTGTCATTTCGGGATCTCTCCTGGGAGATGGAATTGCGGCGGCCACGGTTATCGGGATCCTGATCATCAAGGCTCTTGACGATATGGGCCTTTCCCCGGAGCAGACGGGCTGCATTATACTCATGGGTTCTTCCATGGGAGCTCTTATGCCCCCTATTACCCAGGCTATATTCCTTTCGTCAGCCCTGGTTGGAACAGAAATTGGTCCCGTTATTAATATCGGTTACTTTACTACCGGCCTTTTGGTCCTGATATCTGTGCTATGGAGCTGGACCTTCCTCAAGATCAAAACCCTTCCTGCGGAACTGATTCCGGATCGTACTGCGGGAAAGATCTTTGCCGACGAATGGAAAAACCTTTTCCCTCTTATCGTTCTTGTGGTCATAATTGTCCTTCGCAGCGGATTCCAGGTAGAACTTCTCAAAGTTCTTGATCCCCTGATCGCTCCGATCGGGAATATTCCCATTGTGCGCGGTCTTGTTTCTTTCGGTGGAGTAAGCCGTATTCTCCAGGCGATCATAGTGGCGACCCTTGTTGCCTTTTTATCGAAGTCGGTTAGAAGCAAAGGTGCCGAGGTGGTCAAAAACGGTCTTGTTTCGGTATCAAAAACAGTCCAGATCCAGGTATTTGCCGGCATCATGATCGGGGCATTTTACAAAGCCGGACTGATCGATACCGTTCTGGTTTTCACCAAAACTCTTTCTGCCGGTATGATGAAGATCGGCGGCGGGGCAATGATCATGCTCGTCGGTATGCTTACCGGGTCCCAGAGCACAGCACAAAACACGATATTCACTTTCCTTGGTCCTATACTCACGGATAATTTTGCGGTAAATCCGACTTATACATCTCTTGGCGGAGCACACCTGGCCGCTGCCGGTCAGTCAATGCCTCCTGCATGTCTGACGACATTCGTAATTGTCGGCATAGTAGGCGGGATCCTGGCAAAGAAAGCGGATCCGATAAAGATAATGTTCCTTGCACTGCCTGTTACCCTGGCTTCGGCCCTGATCGGATACATTGCCTGGTTCATCTAGGTTCAGGCAAAGTTTATGAGATGGTTTGACCTGACCTGAGTCAAAAACCATCAGGAACATTCTTCTGTAATGGAACGGGGATCTTATGCTGAGCAATTTCACATAAGATCCCCATTTTTGTGGAAACCTTTTTGAATATACACCCCTGAATGTTGGCCAGTTGTTTGAAAATCGCCGCACCATTATTATACAAAAAGCTATTTTGGACAGATCTTTATTTGTATAATAGCGCCCTTCCGGTTTTAATAAACGGACGAAGAGCCAGACAGTCACAGGGGGTCCTGATCCTGAAAAGACATTACAGCCTTGTCAATGTTGTTTTTGCCGGCATGGTAGCCCTGATCCTGTTCACGTCATTTGTCCTGGGGTTTATGTGGATCCGGTCGGAGTACGAGCAGTTCAGCAGGCAATCCGATGAGATCCGCAGGGATTATTTGCAAAGCCAGAAGGTTCTTCTCAGTTCGGAGGTTCAAAGGCCTGTAGACCATATCAGGTTCATGACCACTCGCACGGAGAGTGTCCTGGAGGAAAATATCCGCAACCGGACCGAAGAGGCACTGGCTATTGCCTGGAATATTTACGAGAAGTTTGGACGCCGCCTGTCGGTAGCGGAGACAAAAAGAATGATAAAGGAAGCCCTCAGGCCTATCCGTTACAGAGATGGCAAGGGCTACTTTTTTATTGTGAACCTCAATGGAGTGGAGGAACTTTACCCTGTTTTCCCCGATTTTGAGGGAAAGGACGTGACAGACCTTCAGGACGAGAGGGGCAATTATGTCATCAGGGAGGAGATCCAGGTTGTCAAAGAGCACGGTGAGGGTTTTGTCACCGGCTACTGGAAGAAGCCGGGACATGAAAACGAAGAAGCCAGCCCCAAGATCTCCTTTGTAAAACTTTTCGAGCCCTTTGGCTGGTATATAGGTACGGGAGAGTACCTCGATGATGTGCAGATGGCTATCCAGAGGGAAGCCCTTGACTTTGTATCTTCGTTGAGATTCGGACCGAAAGGGGAAAAGCGTCTTTTCGTTCGGTCTTTTGAAGGAGAAAATCTTTTGAATGACAGACAGGCAGGAGGAGATGATATCTGTCTTTGGGGGGACGACCCTGCCTGGAGTGAGAAGGTCATCAGGGAACAGATAGATGCGGCAAGGCAAAACCCCGGGGGTATCTTTCTTGAACACCATGCTCCCCCCAGTGGAGGATGTGGATCATCGGACAGGCTGGCTTTCGTGATGGCTGTTCCCGAGTGGGGCTGGGTTGTCGGAGCCGGTGTTATGACAGATGAGATAGAGGGACTGATCGCAGCGGGCGGCGACAGGTTAAAGGAAGAGGTTCTCAGAAGATTCCTCCAGATATCGGTGACGGTCCTTTTCCTGATACTCGTAGCCCTGGTGATGCTGCGATTCGTGGCCCTGAGAATAAGGAGACAGTATTCCTCCTTCTTCTCTTTCTTCGAGAAAGCCTCTGTCGATTATTCGGAGATCGACCCGGAAAGCTTGAGATACAGGGAATTTGCCGAACTTGCGGCCGCGGCCAATAAAATGATCCAGGAGCGTACAAGGATGGAAAATGGTATCCGCGAAATGAACAACCTTTTGCAGGGCAGGGTCAGCGACCAGTCGCGGAAGATAGAGGATCTTAACCAGAATATCGAGTCTCGGATAGAACAGAGGACAAAGGAACTGAAAAAACTTACCGAGACGGATGGTTTGACTGGACTTTTCAACAGGCGGTATGTTTTTGAAATGCTGGAAATCCTTGTGGAAGGCACATCTGTCGCAGGGAAAAATCTCTCGGTTATTATGCTGGATCTTGATGACTTCAAGAAACTCAACGACACCTACGGCCATGTTTTCGGAGACAGGGTGCTTGAGGCGGTCGCGAGAACAATACAGGGTTATGCACGCAGCAGCGATATTGCGGGGCGTTACGGTGGAGAAGAGTTTTTGGTGATCCTGCCCGAGACTGGTCTCGAAGCTGCCGCGAAGGTCGCCGATCGGATCCGTCAGGGGGTCAGCAAACTGAAGTTGGACATTCCCGGATTGAAGTTAACCATAAGCGGAGGAGTCGCGGAGTTTGAAGGAGATACCCCGACGAGTCTCGTAGAGCGGGCCGACGAGATGCTCTACAAGGCCAAACGGGGTGGCAAGAACCGCATCGAAAGATAGCAAGGCCTGTGCTACGAAAGGGGATGGGTCCATGCGAGCAGAGGATAAACAGAAATATCACTACAAATTGCTTCTTTTCACATGCTATGGAGGGTGTGCAACCGGTGTTGCGGCCTCCAGGGCCTGTATCAGAATATGGGAGGAACACCCTGACGACGTCAAGATAGGTTGTCTGCCTGCCCTTGTCGTCCCATGGAAAAAGAAGGAGATCCTTGAGAAATCGGAGAAAAGGATCCTTGTGGATGCCTGCGCAGTTGCATGCGGAGCAAAGCTTGCCGAGCGCGAGGGAATGAAAATGGATCGCTACGTAGAGCTTACAACGACGCTGGGCTTGTCCAAACAGAAGTCACTTCCTTCAGTCGAACTTGAAAAAAGAATCTATTCCTTTTTGAAGAAAGAGGTAGAAGATCTGATAAGCTGATAGCGGGGTCAGGGCAAGATCACTCCTTGGGAGGATATTGGGATGATAGATCTGTTTAGAAATCGCCGCAGTATCAGGAGGTTTGAGGACCGGAAGATAGAACCGGAGAAGATCGAGATGTTGAAGGAGACCGTCCTCAGGGCGCCTTCGGCCAGGAACCAGAGGTCCTGGGAGTTTGTTTTCGTGGATGATCCTGGGCTACTCAGGGAACTCGCCGGAGTAAGAGGATCCAGTTCCGCCTTTCTTGACGGGGCCGCCCTTGGTGTGGTGGTTATGGCCAGGGAGGAGACCGTTGACGTCTGGATCGAGGACGCATCGGCAGCGGCCATGACGGCGCAGTTGGCGGCAGTTTCGCTCGGGCTGGGGTCATGCTGGGTCCAGATCCGCCAGAGGGATCATTCTTCCGAAGAAACTGCCGAAGGCTATGTAAGGGATCTGACCGGTATTCCCGACAGCTACAGGGTGCTCTGCATATTGGCGGTGGGTTACCCGGCCGAAGAGAAGGAATTCGTCAAGGCCGCTGACCTTCCCTGGGACAGGATCCACCATAACCGCTACCTGCGGTGAGGTAATAAAGGGGGTCAGACTTTGGTCTGACCCCCTTTAAACGTCTTAAGATGGTGAAGCAAAGCCTCGAAATACCTTGCTGCTTTATTTCGGCAGAAGGAACCCTGAACCCATTTCGTCGTTATTCTGCTGGAGAAGAAAGTTGAAACCCGTCACGCTGGCTTTACCTCTTATGAAGGGAAGTATAGTTTCAAAATCCCCCACTTTCGGCCCCGGCTGGAAGTGCCCGTGGAAGACGCTCCCCACTACGCTTTCGTGATCAAATACCTCGCCCGGTTTGAGCGTACCTTTCGCTGCAAGAAGGGCCATCTTTGCGCAGGTTCCAGTCCCGCAAGGGGAACGGTCGACGTTGCTCTCTCCGAAGATGACGCAGTTTTTGGTTGGTTTCCCGGGGCGTTCCAGCGCGAATTCCGTGAGGCCTATGTAGTTGAGATGTTTTTCCGTCGGGTGCTGGACCTTTATTTGCTTGTTCGATTCCCTGAGTATCTCCAGGCCTAACGCCAGCAGTTCCGGGACCTCCTCGCGCTCAAGGGTAAGGCCCAGTTCTTCCGCGTGAACTATCGCGAAGAAGTTGCCGCCGAAGGCTATGTCCATGTGGATCTTTTTGTTCCGGGAGGGTATGGCAAGTTCCACGTTACTTTTATAGACGAATGAAGGTACGTTTGCCAGGGTTACGTCGCCCACCTTGCCGTCCTTTACCTCCACTTTAAGCCGGATCTGTCCGGCGGGTGTGTCGAGGACGACCTCGGTGAAAGGTTCGGTCCTTGGAACCATTCCAAGTTCAACCAGGGCGTTGGCGGTGCCTATGGATCCGTGGCCGCACATTGAGACTCCGTCACCGGAATCCATGAAAATGACTCCATAGTGGGAATCTTCTCTCTCGGGAGGTGTGAGGAATGCTCCGAACATGTCGCTGTGCCCTCTGGGCTCATGCATCACGAAATTTCGGAATTCCGACAGATTCTCCCTCAGGTATGCCCATCTTTCGCTCATGGTCTTGCCGGGGAGGTATGGTCCGCCGCCGATAATTATCCTTGTGGGCTCACCTCCGGTGTGAGAATCGACTACCGCTGTGGCTCTTGTTATCTCCATGACTGTAATTTCTCCTTTCACTGTTGCCGGGTTCAAGATAAAGGGTTTTCGTATGTGAAGGTCGTACCAAAAGAGTGAAACCTGGTTTGACTCTTGAGTCACAAGTAAATAAAATTATATACCGGGTCATTAAGATTATATGCACGAGCGACGATTGTGGCAATTATCCGGTCTTTATTTTTTTCCGTGGAAGGGGAAGGGGATCAATGGGGCGAAATACTGCGGATGTGGCAATAATTGGCGGCGGTGTTCACGGATGTTCTATCGCATATCACCTTGCTAAAAAGGGGGTAAAGGCGGTCCTTTTCGAGAGGGACTACCTATCCTCTGGTTCCAGCGGCAGAAGCGCAGCCGGCCTCAGGTATCAGTTTGGAACAGAGGTCAACTGTCGTCTTTCGATGTACAACATGGAGAAGATTCCCCATTTGCAGGAGGAACTGGAGTACAAGGCAGATCTGGAGTATGACCCCGCGGGCTATCTCTGGATAGCCTACAGCGAGTCCCAGTTGGAGCAATTGAAGAAGAACGTGGCTCTCCAGAATTCTCTGGGAATTGATTCCGTGATCCTGGATCCGGCGGGTATCAAGGAAGTTGCACCAGGACTTAACGTTGAAGGGATGCTAGGTGCCAGTTTCAACCAGAAAGACGGTCATGTGAACCCCCACACTATGAACTTTGCCTACGGCGATGCGGCAAGGCGCCTTGGGGCGGAGATCCATACCAAAACAGCGGTTACTGGTCTTCTCACCGATAATGAGAAAGTCTGGGGTGTAAAGACCGACAAGGGAGACTGGGAGGCAGGGGCAGTGGTGTGTGCCGTAAACGCCTGGGCGCCCGAGGTCTGTTCATGGTGCGGACTCAAGGTCCCGATCGTCGCGGAGCGGCACCAGATCCTGATCACGGAGCCTGTCGAGAGAATGAAGCACCCCATGACCCTTTGTCTTGATGACGGAAGTTACTGGAAGCAGTGCCCCAACGGGACCTTCATGCTTGGGTGGGGCAACCCGGAGGAGAAGAAGGATACCAGTTACGAATCTTCCTGGCCCTTCCTCGAGGAGGTTTCCAGAAGGGTAATAGAAAAAATGCCCTGCCTGGCAGGAGTCAGGGTGGTCCGCCAGTGGACGGGCCCTTATGCGATCACTCCTGACGAACAGGCAATAATGGGCAAAACCCCGGTGGAGAATTTCTACTTTGACGGGGGCTGGAGCGGTCATGGGCTTCAGTTCGCCCCTTCTGCCGGTCGCATAATGTCAGAGATGATCTTGGGCGAAGAACCTTTCATAGACGTCAAAGATTTCCGTTTCAGCCGATTCGAGGAAGGCTGCCTCTTCCGCGAGCCGGCCTGTATCTAATCCAGAGATCAAAATGCCGGGGGCCGATTGGCTCCCGGCATTTTTTTATCCGGAAAAATCTTTACCGCCGTGATCTAGAAAGCGTGGAAGCCGACAATATGCTCTCTCAGTTCCATGTAGCGTTTTTTTGCCGAATCCATGTGCCCTTTTTCCATTTCCTTGATTTCACGGAACATTTTCTTTGCCTCTCCGGAACTTTCGCTTTCCATCTTTTCGTAAAGTTCCATGGCCCTCATCTCTGAAAGGAAGACCGTTGAGGCAATTCTTAATAGAGCGTAGTTGTTCCTGAGCTCATCAGCCTGAACCTTGAGCGCGGGGTCCACGACCATCTCAGGATCACGGGAGAACTTCTCGCCAAAGGAACTCTCCAGGTATTTCACCAGAGAATCGCGATGTTCCCCCTCCCAGCCTGAAAGTTCCTCAAGTTCCTTTTTAAGATGCCCTTCCGCGTGTTTTGCCCAATCCGAGTAGAATTCACTGGCTTCGATCTCTGCGTGGATGGCGTAGACGAGGGCTTTTTTCATATCAAAGGAACCCTTATCCATGGTTTGTCCCTCCCTTTGAAACCGGAAATTAGTATCCTTGATGATAATATACCCCAAGGGGCTATGTTTGTCCAGATTTTGCTGTGCTCAGGGCTTGGTCTGCAGGGATTGAACCGCCACAGCTCCTGCTCTCCCCGGTATCTCATGGTTGATTATCGGTGACAAGGGCAGATCCGCGGGATCGTTCCCGTTGATCGCTTCGCCAATCGTCAAAAAGGAGATGCCTTCATTAAGGCACCGGGAAACCAGGTCGTCAAGAAGGTGGATCATTACACCGCCCTCCATCTCGGCATGGATCGTGTGGACGTTCAGTCCAGGTTTGATGGCTCCCATGTAATGATCGTTAATGTTTTTCACGTCGGTCCCTTCAGAGCCGAGAATTTCGTCCATAGTCGGCAAGGTTGACGGTACCTGCTGTGTTTTGAAGACTGTGCCCTCCATGATCGGCATAAATGGGAATACGCCCCGGGTGTCGCTGCAGTAGTCGAAACGGTACTCGTCCTGCATGGTGAGGCTCGCGGGGGTGACTTTCCAGGCAGGGGCAGCACAGCAGCGGGGCTTTTTCCCGCTCAGCGAGGTGAACGTATCGAAAGCCTTTGAAAAATCTTCACGCATTTTTTTCTCGGGCATGTGGTCAAGGGTGTCCTGCCAGGCAACATGATCCCAGGCATGTATCCCGCACTCGTGTCCTTCCGCGACGGCCCTGCGGAAAATTTCCGGGTCGCGGGGTACTATGAGAGGCGCAGGGAGGATCGTTCCGTACATCATTGTCTTTAGCCCGTAGGTGCCCGGGGCGTTGGTGCGCAACATTTTCTGGATGAACCCCTTCCTGAAGACCCGTCGTATTGCCTTGCCTGAGTTGTCGGGGCCAAAGGAAAAAAAGAAGGAGACCCTGACGCCGTGCCTCTCGAACAGAGAAAGCATGGCCGGGACCCCTTCCAGGTATCCTTTAAGGGTATCCACATCTACCTTGAGCGCGAGAACTTTTTTCATCTTCATCCCCCCGGAAGCAATTGTAGCAGTGGCAGGAAGAAGATCGAAGCCGTGGTTTTCAATTTTTTCCCGGGCGCAGGGTGCTGTTTTGTTTCTAAAAGGTTATTGTCTTGCCCGCCTTGTGAATTACCGCCCGCCTGAAGATCTCCTCGGCCGCGACGACATCCTGCACGGCGATGCCGACGGTCTTGAAAAGGGTTATCTCTTCGGAAGATGCCCGACCCGGTTTTTTGCCCAGCGCAAGCTCCCCAAGCTCCCCGGTGATGGAATCGCGGGAGAAGGTCTTCTCATTAAGGGGGTTGATGAAATCGGCCGATTCTGCAAGGACGGCTTCGATAGAGTCCATATAGATCTTGCCTGCCATGTTCAGTATCCCGGGATCCAGTTCCTGCATCTCGTGAGTGTAGGAGCCGACTCCGTTGATGTGGACGCCCGGTTTGACGGAACCCGCGTTGAAGACCGGTCTTTTGGCCGTCGTAGCAGCGGTAATGATATCGGCATCCCGCACTGCTTCGTCGGAAGTCTCAGCCACGACAAGGCGAACCTTCGAGAAGGGTTCCCTCTCCTTGATGCGATCGATGAAGGAGTGGCAGCTCTCTATACGGGGATCGAAGATACGCACCTCTTCAAGTGTTCTGGCAGTGATCATGGCTTCCAGCTGGAACTCCGCCTGGCCGCCGGCGCCGAAAAGCGCTCCGATCTTTGAATCATGGCGGGCAAGAAGGTCCGTCGCCGCGCCGCTTGCGGCCCCGGTACGTATCTGGGTGAGGACCGTGCCGTTCATGATGGCCTTGACGAAGCCGTTTTCGGCGTCGACAAGCAGGACAGTCGAGGGAATAGCAGGAAGTCCCTTGCCGGGGTTATCGACATAAACTGAAACTATCTTGATCCCCACCAGGGGGTTTTCTCCACTGATATAGGCGGGCATGAACAGCACATTGCCGTTGTGTTCCTTTACCTTGAGGCTGGTTCTGAGAGGTACATCGGACTTGCCTTCCGAAAAAAGGCTGTAGGCATGTTTTGTCGCCTCGATGGCGTTCTTCATGGGGTAGATGGAGCGTATTTCCTCTCCTGATAGTACAAGCATGCTGATCCTCCTCTCTTCCTTATTGATTATTATTTCGTGCAGCAGTCCAGTCTGCAAAGCCCCAGGGCCGAAGGGCAGACAGCCAGGCCGCCCCTTGAAGTGCAGCGAAGTTCCTCCGGGAGCATCCGGCCGACGCTGTCTACGGCGTCCACCGTCTCGTCCAGAGGTACAGGGTTCTCATATCCGCCAAGCACAAGATCGGCGCACAGAAATGCCTGTGAGGCCAGGGCAGCGTTGCGGCTGTGGCAAGGGATCTCGACGATCCCCTGGATCAGGTCGCATACTGATCCCATCATGTTCTGGAACACCGTGGCTGCGGCGGCACACCCCTGGTCGGCGGATCCGCCGGCCGTTTCGACAACGGCGGCCGCGCTCATGGCACCTGCGGCCCCGATCTCAACCTGGCACCCCGCCACTTCAGCTGCGAAGGTGCTCCGTCGGTCCAGGGCAAGGCCTATCGCTCCGGCAGCCCACATGGCCATGATCACCTTTTCGCGCGTTACCTCCATGTCCTGAAGCAATGTAGAAACGACACCCGGCATAACTCCTGCCGAACCGCCTGTGGGAGCGGCGCAGACAACACCTCCAGCACCATTTACGTGCATCGCCGCCATGGCTCTGATCGCAGCCCTGGCGTGAGGGCCCCCCAGGAACATCTTCCCGGTCTCTTCGCCTTTCATGACCCTGCCAGCGAAAGGCCTCAGGAGCTTCATCTCAAGGTGATCCCCCTTTAGCCCCAGCTCCACGGCTCGAAGCATTATATCAAGACGGACTCCCATTTCTTCCATCAGCTGTTCACGGGGAAGTTCAAGGAGGGCGCTTTCATACTCAAGGGCTGCCTCGCCAAGAGACCATCCTTTTTCAGCCGCAAGGGCCAGAAGTCCCCCGGTATCGGGGAAAAGTTCTTTACCTCTGAGGGGGTGCATCACGGGATCGGCCTTATAGAACCCGCCTACACCGGTAAGAGATTTTATAGAGGACAGAAGCGTCTCCTCAGGCTTGAGAAATGAGGAGGCGTGCGCAAAGCCTCTGCCTTTGTCTGTCTGAGCCGCGGCTTCAGGGTCCCAGGTTTTGAGCAGGGAGATGACCTTTTCTGTCGAAGATGCTTCGCATGCGACAGCAAGTTCGTAGCGGTCCCCCTTTATCATAACCGGGAAGCCGTTGATGGAAGCGATCTGCATCGACCCTCCGCCCACTGAACGGGCATGAAGGGTCAGTTCTTCGCCCTCTTCCCCCTTGAGATGAAGGAGAGTGCTGTTGGGGTGGTCCGCCTCTGGAAACGGGGCAAGCCTGAAGGTGGCGTCAAGCCCCTCTCCGGGAGCCATCTCCAGGATGCGAGGTTCGTCGTCGTCGGTCAGCGTGAATCCGAGGAGACCGGCAACAAGGGCGGCATCGCTTCCCTGGTCATGAAAACAGACTGCCAGCGAACTTTTGGGGTCGAAAGTGAAGATGGCCTCTTTAGGTCTCGACCCAAGAAGGTCACGGGCCGTGCGTCCGATCCGCCATGGTCCGGCGGTGTGGGAGCTGGAAGGACCTCTCATTATAGGACCTATAACATGATTAAGAATGCTAACCCTTTTCATGGAATATTCCCCCCTGAGCGTTGTAATATTTTTTCGGCAAAGGAAAGTCACGAAATAAATGATATCTGATATATCAATTTTTCGCAAAATATAGCCTTTGTCGAGGGAGGATGCCAAAAGCGCCTGGTTCGAGAATGAAGGAATTATGTCAAATTTACTATTTTTATAGGCTTTTTCAAAAAAATGCTGAAGAGTACGGGGCAAAGTTGACAATAGCCAGAGTAGAAAATAGAATCGTTGATATCAAATATATCAGACAAGCGTTGCTCCTTTTTTCCTGCTATCGATTGCCTGTTGCTGACCTGTATCTGACAGGAGGTGATATTTCAACGGGGATTGAGTCTTTAGTCAAGAAAAGATACATAAATCAAAGAACTGGAGAGGAGCGTTTCGAATGAGAAATGGTATTTCCAAGCATTTGACAAAAGCTGTACTTGTTTTTGCACTGGTCGTTTTTGCTGCAGGCTCGGCTTTTGCCGCGCCGGAGGTGACCCTCAAGTTTGCGGGCCAGCTTCCCGCCGACCACGTGGCCAGCATCCTGATGGAAGAGATTGGCCAGGAAATTGCCGAAAAGACAAACGGACGCATCGAGGTCAAGGTCTACCCGGCCAACCAGCTTGGAGACTATGAACTGGTATTCGAGGAACTGATCCGCGGTACCATCGACATGGCATGCACCTCTGTTCCCAGCCAGTTCGACCCCCGTCTCGAGCTCGTTTACATCAACGGCTTCCTTAGAGGATATGATGATGCCAGAAAGGTCTTCTCCCCGGAGGGCTGGCTTTTCAAAAAGATGGCCGATATGGAGGCTGACCTCGGAGTGCGTCTCGCGGGCTTCTTTGTTGAGGGCATGATCGGAACCGGCGCGACCAAACCCGTCATTGAGCCCCTTAACCCCGCCGTGGACAAGGGCGTTCTCATCAGGGTCCCCAACATGGATGTTTACAAGCTGGCCGCCGAGGCCATGGGCTACCGTACAGTCACCATCCCCTGGTCCGATGTCTACCAGTCACTCCAGACCGGCGTAGTTGAGGGAGTCAACGGTTTTTCGGTCACCGCCGCCTACACAATGCTTCGCGACGTGCTGAAAGAGTGGCACATGACCAACTACTCCATAGAGGTTCTGAACTTCATGATCGGCAACAAGACCTGGGAGAAACTCAGCCCGGCGGATCAGGCTATCGTTCAGGAAGCTATCAGTAAGGCTGCTGCAAGGAGCATCGACCTGGCCCAGGAAAACGATGAGAAATCCATGGCCATGATGCGCGAAATGGGCATAAAGGTTTTCACCTACACACCCGAAGAGCTTGCCCCCATTGCCAAGGCCGCAGCTTCCACATGGCCAATGCTTGAGGACAAGATGACCAAGGAGCTTATGGACGAATTCCGCAAGGAGCTTGGCCCCAAATAGAAATAACTGACATTTTCGGGAGTTCCGCGAGACCGGTTTCCGGCCCCGCGGAACTCCCGATTTGCTATTATTGCAATAGATCTACTGATCGAAATTAAACACTTGGAAGGGGCTGAAAGGCTTTGACCACCCCTGTCTGTGAAGTTGGCGTCGAAGAAAAAAAACCTGGCAACATCTTCGACAAATTGGTAATCAACTCTTTTTCGATTGTTACTTTCAGCATGTCTGTCCTGTTGGCCATTCTTATCGCCCTTGCAACCTTTGTGAGGTACGTTCTTAAAGGTGATCTTTACGGTTACGAAGAATGGGTCAAGCTCATGGCCTTCTGGTTGTACTTTTCAGGAGCGGCTATCGGTTCTTTCAAAAACACCCATGTATCCGCAGATCTGGTCCACTCTTATGTCCCCGATGGGGGGCTCAAGCGGTTCCTTATCTTCCTCAAGGATCTTATAACCGTTGCTGTAACCGTTCTTTTCGTCTGGTACGGATATCATTTCTTTATGTTCGGCTTCATGGGACCCCTGGGGACAGGCATGGCACTTCCCAGGACGACCATCTGGCGAATACCCCTCTGGACATCCTACCTGGCCATTTTCCTCGGTCTGATCTTTATGGCCTGGTATTTTTTTGTTGACCTGGTTAAAAGCACAAAAGAACTTCTTTTGGGAGGCCGCCCATGATATATGTTGCTATCGCGGTTCTGCTGCTGACACTTGTTCTAGGCGTTCCCGTGCCGATCAGCTTCATGAGCTCCGCCGCCGTCCTCATTTTCTTCGGCGGCCCTGACGGAGCGGGGTACGCATCGAGCCAGCTTCTTCCTTATGCCTTCAGCCAGATCAACTCCGTCTCACTCATAGCCATAGCCATGTTCATCATGGCAGGCGGAATTATGGAACGGGGACGAATAGGGGAAAGGCTCATCGACCTGGTTGATGTTTTTGTCGGGCATATCAGGGGAGGCCTTGGAGTAGTCGGCACCATTTCCTGCGCGGTTTTCGGCTCTATCTCCGGTGCCGCCTGCGCGACACTCTCGTGCATCGGCACGATAATGTTCCCAAGGCTGGAGGCTGGAGGTTATCCAAGAGGACACTCGGCTGCCCTGATGGCGAATGCCTCGCTGCTGGGACTGCTGATCCCCCCCAACGCTACACTGATAATCTTTGCCTGGATCAGCGGACAGCCGGTGCTTGCCTGCTTCCTTTCCACAGTCGCGCCCGGCATAGTGACGATCCTTCTGATCTGCGTGGTCAATATCTGGCTGCTGCGCAACAACAAGGATGTCCTGGTTGAAAACAAGCGCACCTTCGAGGAGAAGAGGGAACTCTTCCAGAAGCGCGGCAAGCTTGCAATTCCGGCTTTGATGCTGCCGGTTATCGTTCTGGGCGGGATCTACGGAGGAATAATGACAACCACGGAGGCCTCCGCCGTTGCGGTACTGTACGCCATACCGGTGGGCATATTTGTTTACAAGGGGTTCAACTGGAAGGGACTGTTTGCTCCCGTTGTTGAATCCGCCGTAACGACGGGCGTCATAATGGCTATGCTCTTTTCCGTCGCTATGCTGAGCCGTCTGTACCTGCTCGAGGATCTGCCCTCCAGGATGCTGGCCCTGTTTCAGACCATATCGGAGAATCGCTGGGCCATTCTTTTCATGATAAACGTTTTCCTCGTAATTATGGGGATGCTCATGGACGACATTAGCGTCGTAGTTCTCACAACGCCTATTCTTATGCCGATAATAATGCAACTTGGTTTCAACCCGATCCACTTTGCGGCGGTAATGGGGGTCAACACGGCCCTGGGATGCATCACGCCGCCTGCCGCCCCGGTTCTGTACCTTGCGGGGCGACTCAACAACGCTCCGATAAACGAGATAATGAAACCGGCGCTTTATTTCATGTTGCTCTGCTGGACGCCTGTGCTTATATTCACCAGCTATTTCCCCAAGTTGGTCCTTTTCCTTCCGCACGTTGTCCTGGGGACGCCATGGTAGTTCTCGTGACGGGTGGCGAGGGGTGCTGCTTTTACAGATATCTCTTTGCGGCTCTCTGCTTCAGCTCCCTTGCGGCCGGAATACTTACGCATTCACCTGTCGCTTTCCTGCTTGTCCTTCTATTCGGGTCGCTTTCGAGGACCGCGACAAAAAAATCCTGGCCGGATCCTCCCTTTGCGGAAAGGTTGACCGAAAGCCTGGAGTCTATTCTGACCAGCAATGACAGTACCCTGTAGTGATGGCAAGGGGGCCGGAGCTATACCCTGGCCCCCTTTTGTGAATCACGAAAAGCATTGACGTGGAGCCAGAGATCTGATATATCTTATATCAAGGGAGGTGAGAGTCTTTATGGCGAGCAGGGAGGAGATTCTTTCTGTCAAGTCTCTTCGCGAACAGGTTTACAGTTATCTGCACGGTCAGCTCGACGGCGGCCACATCCGGCCGGGTTCCACCCTTAACCTCAACGAGATGAGTGAGGGGCTTGGAATAAGCAAAACCCCCCTTCGAGAGGCTCTTATCCAGCTTGAGGTCGAAGGCTTTGTAACCTTCTATCCGCGAAGGGGTATCGTTGTCAATACTCTTACAGAATCTGACATACGTCATGCCTACGAGATTATCGGCTCTCTCGAATCATCAGTTATCCTATGGTATTTTGACCGCTTCGACGAAGATTCTATCGCTGCGCTGGAAGAGAAGAACGCACTTATGAAAGAGGCTCTCGAGAGGGACGATTTCGAGGTCTTCTATGAAAACAACCTTTTATTCCATAATGTCTTTCTTTCTTTTACAGACAACAACTCACTGGTGAAAACTGTGATGAACTACAAAACACGGCTTTATGATTTTCCGCGCAGGAAAGGTTTTGTCAAGGAATGGGAGATCCGTTCCACGGGGGAGCACCAGAGGTTTATAGAGCTTATCAAGATGAACGATGCCCGTGGCGCAGCCGAATACTTCAGGGATGTTCATTGGTCTTTCAAGGTACAGGAACCTTTTATCAAGAAATATTACATAGAGCTGAAAAATAACGACATGATGCCGGAGAATTCACCATGGGAACAGACAAAGATGTGACCAGGGGCATCATCTTCGACATAAAGCGTTACTCTATCCACGACGGGCCCGGGATCAGAACCACCATATTTCTGAAAGGTTGTCCCCTGTCGTGCTGGTGGTGCCATAATCCCGAGAGCCAGTCGGCGTTTGCCGAGATTATCTACCGTGGCGACCGCTGCATAGGCTGTGGAGCCTGTGTGACGGCGTGCCCTGTGGGTGCCATCTCGTTGACGCAGCGCGGTTACGTTGCTGATCCTGACCGTTGCGCAGGTTGCGGTGAGTGTGCACGGGCCTGCCCTGCTGAGGCGAGGGAGATGATCGGCCGGGAGGTTTCCGTAGAGGAGGCCATCAGGGAGATAGAGAAGGATCTCCTCTTTTTTGACGAGTCCGGTGGTGGAGTCACCTTTTCAGGCGGGGAACCTTTGTCCCAGCCCGTTTTCCTTGTGGAGGTCCTCAGGGAATGTTGCAGGAGGGACATCCACACAGTTGTCGATACTTGCGGGTTTGCCCCGATGAAGGTTTTTGAGGAGGTTGCCCCTTTCACCCGGCTTTTCCTCTTTGACCTGAAGATAATGGACCCTGAACTTCACAAGGAATGTACCGGTGTTTCGAACGACCTGATAATGTCAAATCTTGAATGGCTCTCGAAACAGGGAGCCGGGATAGTTGTCAGGATCCCTGTGATACCTGGGATTAATGATACTGACGAGAACATGGATGCAACAGGGAACTTCCTGTCTGGTCTTGCCTCCAGGCCGGAGGTCAACCTTCTTCCATACCACGCTTCGGCAATGGAAAAATACCGCAGGTTCAGCATCCCATATCGCATGACAGATATTTCCGCCCCATCGGGGGAGCGGATGAAAGAACTTTCCGACAGGCTTGCCCGGTTCGGGCTTGCCGTGTCTACTGGAGGATGAGAATAAGATGAATGAGAGGATCGAAAGACTCCGTACCGAGAGTTTCGAGGCGCCCGTTGCTCTTGACCATGAGAGGGCCGAGATAATCACCGATTTCTATATCGATAACTTCGGGAAGCACTCCGTCCCCGTTACCAGGGCCCTGGCTTTCAAGTATCTGTGCGAAAAGAAGAGCATATACATAGGGAAGGATGAGCTGGTAATCGGGGAGAGGGGGCCCTTCCCCAAGAGCGTCTCCACCTACCCCGAACTCAACTGCCATTCTCTTGAGGACCTGGAGATACTGGACACAAGGGAAAAGAACCCCTACCTGGTTCCGCAGAAGTGCAGGGAGGTCTACCGTGAAAAGGTGATCCCCTACTGGAGAGGCCGCACCATGCGGGACAAGATCTTCTCCGATATTGGCGAGGAGTGGAAGGAGACCTACGCGGCCGGCTATTTCACGGAATTCATGGAGCAGCGGGCTCCCGGCCATACGACGCTGGACGGCAAGTTCTACTCGAAAGGCATGGAGGATTTCAGGAGAGAGATAGCAGAAGCCATTGCCGCCCTGGATTTCAAGAAAGATCCCGAGGCCACAAAGAAGCGCGAACAGCTCAAAGCCATGGATATAACCTGCGAAGCGGTCATTATTTTCGCCGAGCGCCATGCCGAACTCGCAAAGGAGATGGCGGCCGGTGAAGGTGATCCTGTCCGCAGGAAGGAACTCGAGAAGATAGCCACCAACTGCATGAACGTCCCTCGTCGTGCTCCCCGGGATTTCTGGGAGGCATTGCAGATGTATTGGTTCATGCACCTGGGTACCATCACGGAACTTAACGGCTGGGATGCCATGAACCCGGGACACCTTGACCGCTACTTTGACCCCTTCTACCAGGAGGAGATCAAGGCCGGCACCATCACGCCGGAATGGGCGAAGGAACTGCTCGGCGCATTCTGGATCAAGTTCAACAACCACCCGGCGCCTCCCAAGGTCGGAGTTACCGCAGCCGAGAGCGGCACCTACAATGACTTTACCAATATCAACCTGGGCGGTCTTCTCCCCGACGGTACCGACGGGGTCAACGATATTTCCTATATGATGCTCGAGGTTATGGACGAGATACACCTCCTCCAGCCCCAGGCCAACATACAGCTCAGCCGCAAGAATCCCGACAGGTTCCTCAAGGCTGCCCTCAGGGTAATAAGAAAGGGTTACGGTTACCCGTCGGTGTTCAACGCCGATACGGTCATAGAGCAGATGATCCGCGCCGGAAAGACCGTCGAGGACGCCCGTGAGGGAGGTACCAGCGGATGTGTCGAGACGGGTGCCTTCGGCAAGGAAGCCTATATCCTCACCGGGTACCTCAACACCCCCAAGATTTTTGAGCTTGCCCTCAACAACGGTGTGGATCCCGTATCGGGCAAGAAGATCGGCGTCGAGACGGGGGATCCGGCCGGGTTCAAAAGCTTCGAGGATCTTTACGAAGCCTTCGAGAAACAGCTGCACCATATCGTGGATATCAAGGTCAGGGGCAACCAGTTCATCGAGCGCATGTACGCCGACTATGCCCCGGCGGTTTTCCTCTCGGTCCTTACCGATGACTGCATAAAGAACGGCAAGGACTACAACGACGGAGGCCCGCGTTATAACACCAACTACATCCAGTGTGTCGGCATCGGTACTATGACGGACAGTCTGAGTGCTCTTAAGAAACACGTCTTCGAGGAGAAAACCTTCGGAATGAGTGAAGTTGCGGCTTCGATCGGAAAAAACTTTGATGGCAGTGAGGCCATGAGGCTGACCTTCGCCAACAAGACCCCCCGTTGGGGCAACGACGATGACTACGCCGACGACCTCATGAAGAGGGTGTTCAACTCCCTGTTCGAAGAGATAGACGGCAGGCCCAACACCAAGGGCGGGGAGTACCATATCGACATGCTTCCCACCACCTGCCATGTTTACTTTGGATCAATAACCGGGGCCACCCCCGACGGGCGTCTTGCGGGCACTCCGCTTTCAGAGGGGATATCCCCTGTACAGGGAGCGGATCGGAACGGACCGACGGCGGTCATAAAATCCTGCGGCAAGATGGACCAGATCCGTACCGGAGGAACTTTGCTGAACATGAAGTTCATGCCAAAGGTCCTTGAGGGGGAGGAAGGGATCGACAAGCTCGCAAAACTTGTACGAACCTACTTCCGTTACGACGCGCACCACATCCAGTTCAACGTCGTAGACACCGAGACCCTTCGGGATGCCCAGGCGCACCCGGAAAATTACCGAGACCTGATAGTCCGCGTGGCAGGTTACAGCGACTACTTCTGCGACATCGGCCCGGATCTGCAGGAGGAGATAATCTCCCGTACGGCACAGGAAGAGGTTTAGACTTAAAGGCGTCAACGGTAAACGGTTAACTGTAAACGGTAAGAGCGCAAGACCTGTTCCTCCGGTTTTGTCCTTGTCCTTGTGTTTACCGTTCACCGTTTACTATTTACCGTTAACGCTTTTGACTACCCTGGAGGTCCAATGAGTATTTTTTCCTTTATCACCTTTCTGGTTATAGTCCTGAGCCTGTACGGGGCCCTCAACCTCTACATCTGGCTTCACCTGGCCAGGGCGCTCCCGCGCCTGGGGATACTGAAGATCCCCGTTGTAACAGCCTTCTTGCTTCTCGTAGCGGCCTTCCCGATCGGAAGGATCGGTGGTGCTTTCTGCCGCTGCTCCTTCACGGATATGCTTGCTGTTGTGGGGTCATGGTACCTGGGTTTCATGATCTATGTCATGATACTTCTTGCGCTATTCGACATAATCTTCCTGGCCGACAACTGGCTCAGGATCCTTCCCCGTTCACTTACCGGCAAGGGTGGAAAAACAGTTATTGCGGCCTTCTGGATCGTGATAACCATTTCCGGGCTAATAGTTGCAGCAGGGCGCTGGAACGCGGTCAACCCGGTGATCAGGGAGTATGACGTTACCCTTAAAGGAACTCCCGGGGAGGATCCTTTGCGGCTTGTAGTGGCTACAGACCTGCATGTCGGTCTCATGGTACGCAATCACTGGCTAAACGAAATGATAGATCTCATCAACGCGGCTTCGCCTGATGTTGTTTTTCTTGTCGGGGATATAGTGGATTCTGATGTGACTCTGGCCCAGGAAGAGGATCTTTCGGGAGTTCTTACCGGGATATCGGCACCTTTGGGAGTTTTTGCTGTCCTTGGTAACCATGAATTTTATTCGGGCCCCGAAGAGGCCGAAAAGTCTTTCGAGGATGGGCGCGTTACGGTGCTTCGGGATGAATCCGTAGTGGTTGGCGGAGTTTTCAACCTTGTAGGCAGGGATGACAGGGCCTCTTCAAGGTTGGGGCGAGAACGGCTTCCCCTGAAGGATATTGTCCTGGCCGACAAGGATCTTCCGGTAATAGTAATGGACCACACCCCATCTGACCTCCATGAGGCAGAAGAGGCGGGAGTATCCCTTCAGGTCTCAGGCCATACCCACCGGGGTCAGTTGTGGCCCTTCAATTTTGTTACTTCCAGGATCTTTGAACAGGATTGGGGCTTTCTGCAGAAGGGGGAAACCCTGATCTATGTATCTTGCGGGCTTGGGGTGTGGGGCCCGCCAATAAGGACCTCCAGCCGCCCGGAGGTGGTTGTGCTGAAGGTAAGTTTTGAAGGATCGGTAAATAGCGAATAGTTTGGAGACTGGGGCAAAGGCATAAACGGTAAACGGTCAACAGTGAACAATGTGGAAAAACAAGGGCCAAGTTATTCAATACTCCCATTCGAAATCGGCGACACCTGCGTTAAGGATTCTTTTTTTGAGGTTGCTGGAGTATTCTTTCAGTTCCTCGCGGGTCTTGCCTTCTGCTCTTGCCACTATTACGGGCTGGGTGTTCGAGGCCCTTACAAGTCCCCAGCCGTTCGGGTAGATTATCCGTACCCCGTCAACAGTTATGGCTTCGTGGTCCTTCAAGGCTTCCTCCCGGATCCTTTCGATGACCCCGAATTTTTTGTCATCAGGGCAGTTGATCCTTGTTTCGGCTGTTGAATAATAGACAGGGACGTCCGAAAGGATCTCGGACAGTTTCTTTTCGGTGTTGGAGAGTATCCTCAGAAGTCTGCCCGCCGCGTAGAAGGAGTCGTCGAAACCGTAGAATTCGTCGGCGAAGAACATGTGTCCCGAAACCTCGCCCGAGAACAGGGCGTCCAGTTCCTTCATCTTTGCCTTGATCAGTGAGTGACCGGATTTCCACCAGACTACGTTGCCCCCCAGGGCGCTGATCTCATCGACAAGAGCCTGCGAGCTCTTGACCTCGACAATGGCGTCTGCACCGGGATGGAGTGGAAGGATCTCTCTCCAGAAGAGGATCATGAGGATGTCCCCCCAGACCACATCTCCGTTGTTGTCGACCACTCCTATGCGGTCGGCGTCACCGTCAAAACCAATACCAATGTCCGCCCCTTCACGGCGAACGGTCTCGATCAGATCTACAAGGTATTCCCTTTTTGTAGGGTCCGGATGATGGTTCGGGAAAGTCCCGTCGGGTTCTTCAAAAAGAGGTATCACCTCGCATCCGATGTCCTTGAGGAACCTGTTTACCATTGGCCCTGCCGTAGCGTTTGCGGGGTCCGTTACTACCTTCAGTTTGCGTGGCCCGAGAGTAATTTTTGATCGGAGCATTCCGAGGTAATCCTCTGTGAGATCCAGATCAGTTACCTCTCCTGGCCGGGAAGAGGCGATGAGATCGTCGGCCTGTATCATTCGGCGAATTTCCTGGATCTGGTCACCGTAGAGAGTTGTCTTGCCGAAGGCCAGTTTCAGACCGTTGAATTCCTTGGGGTTGTGGCTGCCGGTGATCATTACACCACCGCCGAGGTTCAGGTGAAAGAGGCTCCAGTAGAGAAGAGGGCTTGTTACGGTTCCGAGGTTAACCACGTCGATACCCGCCGATGTAAGTCCTGCAATTATGTCGTGGCGGATCCTCTCCGTGGAGAGTCTTATGTCCCCTCCAACAGTAACCTTCCTGATTCCCTCCCTTGCCAGGAAGGTCCCGAAAGCCAATCCTATTGCCCTGACGTTGCAGCTTGTGAGTTCTTCTTCAGCGTTTCCCCTGATGTCGTACTCCCTGAAAATGTTGGCAGGAATATTCATGGCGAGACCTCCCCTGATAAAATCTTTTTTTCATGATACCACCTGGAGGTCGTTTTCCCGAAGGGTGGCCTCCAGAGTTTTTTTGACCGCTTCCTCGAACATGGTCTCCGGTTCCCACCCAAGGAGCAATTTGGCCTTGGCTACTGAAGGAACGCGGTCCTGCACGTCCTCATACCCCTTGCCGTAGTAATCCCTGGAGTCGATCTCCCTGAGCCGCGCTCTCTCTGCCTTTTCGGCATGTTGCGGAAATTCCTTGAGGGCTCTGATGATCATGAGGGCCAGTTCCTTGATGGAGGCATTGTTGGCTGGGTTCCCTATGTTGAATATTTCCCCGTCGGCGCATTTGTTGTCGTTCCTGATAATGGCTTCCAGGCATTTGACCCCGTCACCGATCCAGGTGAAACTCCTCCTCTGTCTGCCTCCACCCACAAGGGATATCTCGCGGTCGTTGAGGATATCGTAAAGGATCTGTGTTATCGATCTGGCCTTGTGGTCCCTGGCATCGGCAAAGGTGTCGAGTCGTGAGCCTATCCAGTTGAATGGCCTGAAAAGAGTGTACCGGAGCCCCTCTTCCTGGCCATAGGCGGCGATGACCCTGTCCATCATCTGCTTGCTGCAACTGTATATCCACCTGGATTTGCAAACGGGGCCCAGGATGATCGGGCTTTCATCCTCCTTGAGCTCCTTGTCGGTGCTCATACCGTAGACCTCCGATGTGGACGGGAAGATTACACGTTTGCCGTTTTTCACGCACATTCGGACGATCTTGAGGTTTGCCTCGAAGTCGAGGTGGAAAGTCATGACCGGGTTCGTAATATAGAAGGCGGGTTTGGCAATTCCAACCAGTGGGAGTACGGCGTCACAACTTTTTACGGCTTCCTCTATCCATTCGTCATCGGCGTAGAAATCGCCCTTACGAAAGGAAAAATTGTCTTTCCCCAGGCAGTTTCCGAGGTTGAAATCCTTTATGTCAAAGCCCTGGATCGTCCAGTCTGTGTTCTTCAGAAGGTGTTCACACAGATGTGATCCTATAAATCCGTTGGCACCGAGAATAAGAATATTCAAATTAAAACCTCCCTGTTTTCGTGGATCGTTGATCGTGAGCCGTGATTCGTGAATCGTAGGAGCAAAGACCCTTACGTCTCACTGGTTTTAAGGTTTTCCTGTCGCCTGTCGCCTGAAGCCTGACTCCTCGTTTTTTGCCCCTCCCGTTTACCGTTGACCGTTCACCGTTCACGCTTGTGACTTTGGTTTTTCGATTCCCGATTCCCGATTCACGATTCACGATTTACGGGTTTTCTGCCTTTACTTCCCACGCTCCTGGCTTTTCTCATCCATCCTTACCGCGCCTTTTCCCGCGGCTATGACAAGGGGCTCTCTCGATATTATTGTCCCCGGGGGGTGTCCGGTGTCATCTTCCAGGGGTGTTGCCTTCCAGATGAACATCCTGTCCCCGAAAATATCGGTGAAGGCTCCAGGGTAGGGGTGAGTAACGGCTCGCACCAGGTCGCATATCTCTTTTGCCGTCGCGTTCCAGTCCAGTCGGCCGTCCTCGGGTTTCCGTCCGCCAAAATATGTCGCCCTGGAATGGTCCTGGGGTGTTCGCGGAGCCTTGCCCGTCTCAATAAGAGTCAGGTTCCTCCGGAGTATTGTTTCAGCTGCTCCGGCGATCTTCAGCATTACCGTCATCGCTGTATCTTCGGATTCTATGGAGACTTTCTCCTGATCGACGATGTCCCCTTCGTCGGGGCGTACTGTCATCCAGTGCAGCGTCGGGCCCGTTTCCGTTTCTCCATGAATTATCGCCCAGTTCACGCAGGCCCTTCCCCTGTATTTAGGGAGGAGTGATCCGTGCATGTTGAAAGCTCCCAGTCGCGGGATCTCCAGGATCGAACGGGGGATCATGTCCCTGTAGTAGAAGGAGAAGAGTATCTCCGGGTCCAGTTCCCGGACGAGTTGCAACCCACCGGTTGATTTCAGATCCACGTTGGTAAATACGGGGATTCCGTTCTCTTCTGCCAGTTCGGCAACGGAGCCGAACCATGTGTTCTCGCCAGGGTGGTCCTTGTAGGTGAAGACGCCCCTGATGTTTGCTCCTGACCGGATCAGCGCTCCGAGGCACCTGTGTCCCACCTCGCTATAGGCAAAAACGACTGTCCGGGGTCTTTCATTCATCGCCGTATATCCTGTTTATGACATATCGGGGGCGTTTCCGTATCTCCTGAAATATTCTGCCGATGTATTCTCCCGCTATGCCCACGCAGAACATGGTGACACCAAGCAGGAAAAAGTTGATAGTCATGAGAGTGAAGAGTCCCTCCGCCTCTGGTCCAACCATGATCCGCCGCAGAATCATATAAATGGTAAAGATGAAACTGAACCCCGCGACCAGAAGCCCCAGCATCGTCACAGCCTGAAGGGGAAAGAGCGAAAAACCTGTCATGAGATCGAAATTCAGACGGATCAGTCGGAAGAGGCTGTATTTTGATGTGCCTGTTTCCCTCTCGGAATGTCCTACCTCGATCTCTACGGGGTTAAGGGAGAACCTTTGTGCCAGGGCCGGGATGAAGGTGGTGGTTTCTCCACACCCGTTGATAAGGTCTATTATCCTTCGGTCATAGGCCCGGAGCATGCAGCCGTAGTCGTTGAGGTTGAGGCCCGTGATCCGGTTGGTTATCCTGTTGACGATCTTCGACGCGAATTTGCGGAAGAAAGGGTCCTTTCGCATAGATCTTATGGTGCCGACCACGTCGTGTCCCCTGTCGGTCTCGGCAAGCAGCCTCGGGATCTCCTCGGGGGGGTTCTGAAGGTCGGCGTCCATGGTTACCACGACCTGCCCCCTCGAGGCGGAGAACCCCGCGGTTATGGCCATGTGCTGTCCGAAATTTCCGTTGAAATCAACAACTTTTATTCTTCCAGGAAAGCGGTCAACACAACCAAGCAGAATCCCCAGGGAGCGGTCCCTGCTGCCGTCGTTTATGAATATTACCTCCCATTCCCTTCCCAGTGACTCCATGACCGGAAAAAGGCGTTCAAAGAGCGGGGGGAGAGATTCTTCCTCGTTGTAGACTGGAATCACGACTGAAATTTCCATGTTTTTTTCTTCCATAGTCTATGTCCGCCCGCAGATCTCTCTGGTGGCTTCTATTGCTTCCGCGAGGTCGTCGTCCGTCATTGCCGGGAAAAGAGGAAGAGAGACTATCCTGTCGCTGACGTACTCGGCATTTGGAAAATCGCCCCTCTTCCAGCCATAATTGTCGGCGAAGTATGAAAAGAGGTGGATAGCCTGATAGTGGAGCGCCGTGCCGATGTTTTTCTCCCTCATTCTTGCCATGAATTCGTCACGGGAAAAACCCGTTTTTTCGATCATTACAAGAGGGGTAAAGATGTGCCACGAGTGAATATCGCCCTTCCCGGATTCCCCGGGAAGGGTAAGGGTGTCCAGACCTCCAAGTTCCCGGCGGTATTTTTCAACTATCTGTTTTCTTCTGGCGTTGAAATTCTCCAGATGCAGCAGCTGGTCGTTGCCGATCGCGGCCTGTATGTCCAGCATGTTGTACTTGAGGCCGGGGAAGAGAATGTCGTAGTGCGGGTTCCCTGTCACTGCGTAGCGGTTCCACGCGCCCTTGCTCATACCGTGCTGGCGGAGTACCGAGACCTTCTCCGCAATTTCCTCGTTCCCGGTACAGAGCATTCCGCCTTCGCCGGTGGTTATGTTCTTTGTGGGGTGGAAACTGAAAATGGCAGCGTGCCTGTCGCCCAGGGGATTTCCTATCCGTCTTCCCCTGTATTCTGCTCCGAGGGCATGGGCTGCGTCCTCTATCAAAACAAGCCCATGGTCACGGGCTATGGACTCTATGTTTTCCATAGCGCAGGGTCTTCCGGCAAAATGAACAGGAACGATGGCCCTGGTCCTCGAAGTTAGAGCCCTTTCGATATTTTGGGGATCGATGTTAAGGGTGACCGGGTCTATATCCGCAAGTACCGGTTTTGCTCCCACCCAAACGATAGTGTTGACTGTCGCGGCGAATGTCATCGGAGTCGTGATCACTTCATCTCCGGGGCCGATCCCGAAAGCGAGCATGGCAAGATGGAGCCCCGCAGTAGCGGAATTGACGGCCATGGAGTAGGGGGATCGGACGTACTCCCCGAAGGACTTTTCAAAACGTTGTGTCTTGGGCCCGGTAGTTATCCATCCCGACCTTATGGAGTCGACAACGTCGGCTATCGCTTCCTCGCTTATGTCCGGTCTGGCGAAGGGCAGGAACTCACTTCTCATCGGCAGAACTCATCTCCTTGTTTGCGACTATCGTTTTTCCGGTGGAGTTAAAGATCACTACAGGCGGCACACCGGTCTCCTCGAGAAATTCAAGAGGCTGCTCCTCCCGCAGCACCAGGATTACCCTCTCGTCGGATTTCCAGTATCTCTCCAGAAAACCTTGTGTGTCCAGGAACCAGTCCGACTGGTCCCCTCTTTTTGAGCCGAATTCCAGTTCTCCTACCCATTCTACAAGAACAATTCTCTGCTTGAGGTAGAAGGGGAGGCCCTGGTCATATTCCCTGTACTGGGCGACTATGTCTCCGGGGAGGATATGCTCCCTTATAGTGGAAGCAACATCCCGTGCCGTCATGATCCGGTCATAGAAGCCAAACACGTTCTTGAATGTGGCAATGTTAAGGAACGCGAATATGCACAGGATCAGGACGACCTTTCGCGATTCTCCCCTGGCGTAAAAGATCCAGGAAAGGATAACCAGGAAGATGAGTACTGCGGCGACGGGAGCCACGAAGGGGAGAAGCATTGTTCCGTACCTCTGGTCCAGGAACGGATATGCCGCAAGGGTGATCCCGAAGGGGAGCAGTATCATAGTGTTGAAGAGCATTCCCATGAAGAGTTCCCTGGTCTTTCCCCGGTCCATGAGGCCGTCGAGGAAATTGCCCGCGAGAATGGCCAGGGGAGGGATCACGGGTATTATGTAGGGGATCAGTTTTGAACTTGAGAGAGAGAAGAAAGCAAAGATGATCGCAAACCATAGCAGGAGAAAAAGATTACCCCTCTCCTGGTGTGTCGGTTTTGACAGCGTCGAGGGGAAAGCCTTCTTGACAGCCCCAGGAATGAATCCTGTCCAGGGGATAAGCCCTACGAGCAGGATCGGGATGAACCACCACCAGGGTTCGAAACGCCCGTGCATTTTCGTGGTGTATCTCAGGAAGTGTTCCTGGATGAAAAAGAATTGGAAGAAATCCGGGTTCTCAAGGCATACCAGGACGAACCACGGTGTCCCGATCAGGAAGAAAAGAGCTATTCCTGGAAGATAGAGGGTATCTTTTATCACGCTCCATTTACGGGTAAGCACGATCCACCAGAAGGCTACTCCGGCAGGGAGTACGATGCCTATCAGTCCCTTCGTCAGGGTGGCAAGGGCCATGCCGGCGTAGAAGAGGAGGAAGAACCGCCTGTCCCGGCGATGTCCCATCCAGAATCCCGCCAGCGAAAGGGTCATGAAAAAGGATAGTGGCATGTCTGTGATGTTGATCTGTCCGATCGCAAAATAGACAAGGGAAGTAGCCAGTATCCAGGCAGAGAGAAATGCCGAGCGGGCCCCGGACATCCTGTTTGCAAGCCAGTATGTCACGAATACACCCCCGAGAGCCAGTATCGCTGGCCAGAAACGCCCCGCGAATTCGTTCTGCCCCATTACCTTGAAGGAGAGCGCCGTAAGCCAGTAGTGAAGGACGGGCTTCTCGAAGTAGGCTACATAGTTCAGCCTTGGTGTAATATAGTCTCCGCTCTCTATCATTTCGCGAGGGATCTCCGAGTAGCGCCCCTCGTCGGGATCGAGGAGTCCGTGACTGCCGAGGGCTACCAGGTATAGTATTGTCGTCAGGATCAGAAGGAACAGTATGTTTTTTCTGTGGGAAGAGAACAATAGAACTACCTCCAGGTATTGAAAATCTTTGGCCCTTTGGATCCATGGTATTCGGGTCTGGATTATTATAGCGGTAATGTTCAGTTTATCCCATCCAGGGGGAGGAATGTTTTTTGGACAAGTTGGGGATGCTGATGATCCTCGGATCCGCTTTGTTCAACGCCGCCGCGAGCAGCATGATGAAGAGCGGGTTCGGGAACCAGCACGATCTGCTGGAAAAAGGGTTTTGGGGGGCGGTTTCCCGCATTGCGACAAACCCCTGGGCGATAGCGGGTGTGGTGTTTTTCGGGATATCCTTCATGTTCATGAGCGCTGCCCTGACCCGGGTAGACCTTTCTGTGGCCTACCCTGTGATGTCGGGTCTGGTCTTTGTTCTTGTACTGGCGGTGTCGGTCTTCTTCTTCTCAGAGCAGGTAACGCCGGTCAGGCTGATGGGAGTGTTTCTGATACTGTCAGGCGTACTGGCGATAAGCAGGTAGGAAACCGGTAAACAGTTAACAGTGAACAGTAAGCGGTAAGTTCAAATTCAAGACCGGCGTTTACTGTTGACCGTTTACCGTTCACGCTTTTGCCTCATACTCACGTATTTTCAATCTCACGCTTTTGGGAGGTTCATCATGAGAGTCTGCATCATTGGAACAGGGTACGTCGGTCTCGTCACAGGGGCATGTCTTGCCGAGAATGGCAACGATGTCTGGTGTGTTGACGTTGACAGGAAGAAGATCGAGGGTCTCCGTGAGGGACGCATACCAATATATGAGCCCGGCCTGGAGGATATTGTTCGAAGGAACGTTTCCCAGAACAGGCTGCGCTTTACTTACGATCTCAAGGAAGGACTTGACGAAAGCCTTTTTGTTTTTATAGCCGTAGGGACTCCGCCAATGGAGGATGGATCCGCAGACCTTGGCTTCGTGTTTGCTGCGGCCGCCCAGATCGGAACCCTTATGGATGGCTACAAGATAATCGTCGCAAAGTCCACCATCCCTGTCGGGACGACGGAAAGGGTCAAAGAGATCATAGATGAAAAACTCAGAGAAAGAAAAAGTGACATAGAGTTCGACGTTGCCTTCTGCCCCGAGTTTCTCAAGGAAGGCGCAGCAGTAGAGGATTGCCTGCGCCCAGACAGGATAGTAATAGGGACATCCAACGAAAGGACGGCCGAGTTCCTGAAGGAATTGTTTGCCCCCTTTGTGATGAAGGAAAACCGTTTTTACACAATGTCTATTCCCTCTGCCGAGATGACAAAATATGCCTCCAACGCGATGCTTGCGACAAGGATCAGTTTTATGAATGAACTTTCCCGTCTCTGCGAAAAGGTTGGTGCCGATGTTGACCAGGTCCGGGTGGGTATGGGAACCGACAGCCGGATCGGCTCCTCTTTCCTTTACGCCGGGTTGGGATATGGCGGTTCCTGTTTTCCCAAGGATGTTCAGGCCCTGATCCATTGTGCTTCATCCAGTGGGGTAGACCTCTCTATTCTGAAAGCTGTGGAGGAGACCAACAGGGAGCAGCGGCGCATTTTCATAAGTAAAATAACGGGACATTTCGGGGAGGATCTTACGGAAAAAGTCTTCGCGTTATGGGGATTAAGTTTCAAGCCTCACACCGATGACATGCGGGAAGCACCGGCCCTCACTATAGCCGAGGCGATTCTTTCAAGGGGCGGATCCATAAGGGCTTTCGATCCTGTGGCCATGGACAGTGCGAAAGAACTGCTTCCTGAGGATGGTTCGGTAATATTCTGCGATGATGCCTATGAAGCCCTTGACGGGGCCAGTGCCCTCGTCCTTGTCACCGAATGGCCCCAGTTCCGCAGGCCTGACTGGGACCGGATTAAGGAACTGATGAAGCCGGATTCAGCTGTATTTGACGGCCGCAACCAGTTGTCACCGTCGAGAGTCCGCGCACTGGGGTTCTCGTATTACGGGATAGGGAGGGCATAAAGCGTAAACAGTAAATGGTAAACGGTGGACAGAGAACCGAATAAACCAAGTTCCTGACTCACTCTTTTACCGTTTACGCTTTCAGGTTTTCTACTTCTTTTTCAGCTGCCTCACGACATCGATGACAGTTCCGTCACGGTATTCCACCACGCCTATGATCCTTTCATCGGTCTCGACGGGCGACATGTTTCCGGTAAGGCCTTTGGCCTTTTCGATCAGTTCGTCCATGGAGACAAGGGGGACGTCTCCTGCTTCCCTGGCAGAATCTATTAGATCCTGTCTTTTGGGGTTGATCGCAACTCCGAACTCTGTGACAATCGCGTCGACGACCTCTCCGGGTGTGGTGACCGTATAAACCGAATCTACGGCGCAGGGGATCCTCCCGCGAAGCAGGGGAGTGGTGATTATCGTCAATTGTGCTCCCGCGGCGGTGTCCTGGTGTCCCCCTATTCCGTGAAGCAATGCGCCGTCAGCTTCGGTGTTGACGTTGACGTTGAAGTTCCGGTCGACTTCTGTGGCTCCAAGAACAACTGTGTCTAGCATGTTTACGGCACACCCTGCGTTCCAGGGGTTTGCGTACCAGTCCGCGGAGATCTCTATGTGGTTCGGGTTCTCGCCGATGGATTTTACAGCAGCGAGGTCGAAAGACTGCACATCCATAAGTCTTTCGAAGAGGCCTTCCTTCATCATGTCGACGAAAAATTCCGTTATTCCACCGAGTCCGAAGCTCCCCTTGATACCTCTTTCCCTCATGGCTTCCCTTACGTAGGCCGCCACTGCCAGGGATATGCCGCCTGCTCCTGTCTGGAAAGAGATACCGTTGCGGAAGTACTGGCTGGATTCGATAAGTTTGGCCGCGTTCCTGGCGATCAGAAGCCTCATGGGGTCCCTGGTTACCCGGGTCGTGCCGCTGACTATCCCCGCCGGGTCCCCTATGGATTCCACGGGAACCACGTAGTCGACGTAGTACTGAGGTATATGGATATTGGGGGCAGGGTACTGGACTAGATTGTCAGTTATAGCGACTACGCATTCAGCGTATTCCGCGTCAGAATGTGCATATCCCAGCGATCCGCAAGCTGATTTTCCCACGGCGCCCGAGATGTTTCCGTACCTGTCGGATGTCGGTGCAGCGATGAAGGCCACGTCGATGACCACGTCCCCGCTTGTGACGGCTCTGGGGCGTCCTCCGTGGCTTCGAAGCACCACCGGGACCTCCATGCCTCCCTCTGAGGCAAGTTGGCCTATGGGCCCGTTGACCGAGCCCTGGATCTGGCGGATCACCCCGCTCTGTATATGCCTGGTCAAATGTTTGTGGACCCCGAAAAGGGCCGTCGGGAAGATAACGAGATCTCGAATCCCCATTTCGGCGCAGGCATCCATGACGGCGTTGACCACGTAGTCGCCGTTCCTGAGATGGTGGTGGAACGATACGGTCATGCCGCTTTCAAGTCCCGAAGCGCTGATGGCTGACCGGATATCAGGGAGGATCTTGTCGGTCTTGCTGTTGAAGGAGGCCCTGTTCTTTTTGCCGTAGCGGTTGCCTTCGGGGGTTCTTTTGTCATGACCCTGGAAATGTTTCACTTCCCCGTAGCCCGGTATGGAGTCGGGAATATTCCTTCCCGCCACGTTGACGGTCATTGTTTTTCACCTCCGGACTTCAGTCCTGCTCTATGCAGGGTGTACTCCGCACGCCTTACGACCGGTTTGTCGACCATTTTGCCGTCTACCTGTACTGCTCCCAGTCCCCTGGAGGCTGCATCGGCCGCTGCATCCACTATCTTTTTAGCCTGTTCGATCTCCTTTGCCGTGGGGGTGAAGACGTCGTGGATCACCTGGATCTGGTTCGGGTGGATCACGCTTTTGCCCTGAAAGCCGAGCTGCTTGACCCATTCGGTCTCCCCGCGAAGACCGGCATCGTCGGTTATGTTTGCGTAGACCGTGTCAAGAGCGTCGACCCCCGCGGCATGCGCGGCAAGAACGACCATTCTCCTTGGGCCTATCAGTTCCTCGCTGTTATCGGAACGAGTTGTTTTCAGGTCGGCTCGGAGGTCTTCTCCTCCAGGGCAAATGGCGGCTATTCTTTTCGAGGCCGTGGCAATATCGTAGGCTTTCCATATTCCCAGGGCTGTCTCGAGCAGACAGAAAACAAGGGTCCTTCCTACGGGTATCCCTGCCTTGCTCTCTATTTCGGAAAGGGCCTCATCCATAAGTGCCATGTCTTTCGGGTTCTCCACTTTGGGTATGCGGATACCATCTATCCCGCAGGGGACGACGGTCTCGATGTCAGTTCTCCAGAGGTCGGTATCCATTCCGTTTATCCTTACGGTGACCTCGCAATTGCCGAAATCACCCCTCTCTAGTACATCCCTTACCAGTATCCTCGCGGAATCCTTTTCGCTCATCGCTACGGCATCCTCAAGGTCAAGAATAACGCCGTCGGGCTCAAAAAGGTGTCCCCTCAGGAGCATGTTGGGGTTATTTCCCGGCAGGTAGAGCTTGGTCCTTCTCAGCCTCACAGGATATCCCCCCCTGCAGTCAGTCTTTTGATTGCGGCTTCTACCCTGGCCCTGAGAACAAGGTCGCCCGCCCCGTTGTCCTGGATGGATACAGACACATCCCTTACTCCGAGTTTCCTTGCAGTATCCTTGGTGCTGCTGACTATGGCCTCTCCGAAACGGGCTATGCTTGCCCCTTCCATGGAAACCGTTATGCCGCGCCCCTTTTCGGACTCGCTTACCGTAACTATACAGTCCATTGATTCAAGGGTGCCAGCCTGTGCTGTTTTCATCTTCTAACCTCCCTGCATGAAGCGTCGCACTTTATCTTGCCTTTCTTCGCTTTGAAGCGTCCGGGGCCCACCCGAAGGTGAGCCCCGGGCTCATTGATCTTGCATGGTTGCCTTTCCTGCTGCCTCAAACGGTCACCTCGTCTGTGGTGAGATGGTTTGGTTTTGGCTTTGGATTGTTCCATCCCGTTTACCGTTGACCGTTCACGCTTGTGACTTTGGTTTTTCGATTAACGATTCACGGTTTACGGATCCTTCCGTCTCACGTCTTACGCTCTTAAGGTTTCCCTGTCGCCTGATGCCTGTCTTCTGGCGCCTTGTTTCAGGTTTTCCGTCTAACGTTTAACGGTTCTTAAGCCAGATGCTCCCAGGCACACATCTCGCGGGCCTTCGCGCAGATCGCGTCGGCCTTCTTGTCGAAGCCGGGGTCGATCTTCCCGGCGATAGCCTTGGCCATTTCGAGGGTCGAAACGGCTTTCTTCTCCCAGTCCTTGTCGGCCTTGTCGTCGCGCCAGATGTCGTAGGTGAGGGACTTGCCTTCTACCAGAACATCGCCTATGGCTTTCTCAAGTTTTGCGGCGTGATCCTTGAGCCCGAGATATTCCAGCATCATAACAGCCGTTATCAGGAGACCACAGGGGTTGATCTTGTACTGGTGAGCGTATTTTGGCACCGAACCGTGACTCGGTTCGAAGATCGCGGCCTCCTCTCCGATGTTGCCGCTGGGGGCAAAGCCCATGCCGCCAACAAGCTGGGAGGCCTCATCAGAGAGAATATCGCCGAAGACGTTGGAGGTGACAACTACCTGATAATCCTGCGGGTTCTTGATCAGCCACATGGCTGTGGCGTCGGCGTTCTCCTCGCGGGATTCGATGTCGGGATACTCCTTGGCGATCTCGAGGAAGCGTTCCTTCATCATGCCGTCGGTAGCGCGGATGACGTTGGCCTTGTTGCAACAGACGACGCTCTTGAGGCCGTTGGCCTTGGCGTACTCGAAGGCGGCCCTGATGATCCTGTCACAGCCCTCTTTGGAATAAACGCGCCAGGATACGGCTACCTCGGATTTGTCCTTGAAACGTTCCATGCCGGGGTGCAGGTCGAACATCTCTTTGGGAAGCGGGCGCCATTCGACGGCAGCGTAAAGGTCCTCGGTGTTCTCGCGGAACATTTTGATATCGATCTTTGGGTCACCTTTCAGGGGGCACTCAAGGCCGGGCAGAAGCTTTGCGGGACGGAAGTTGATGTAAAGGTCAAATATCTGTCTCATCTGGAGAATGGCCGATTTGAACCCCTTGACTCCCGCCTTGGAGGTGATGGCGGCCATAAGGGCGGCGTCGGCTTTTCTGACCTTGTCGATCGTATCCTGAGGTACGGTGTTCCTTCTCTTGTCGCCCTCCGGGAACTCCTTGCAGGATTTTTCCCACATGCACCACCCCATGTCGGCACGAACCCAGTCGATGGGTGCGTCAAGGGCCTGCATGACTATCATCGCTGCTTCCATTACGTCGAATCCGGAGTCGTCTCCGGGGATGTAGGCAACCTCATAGCGGTCTTTCTTTTCCTTTACCTGCATGACGTTTCTGGCCATGTGTATTTCCTCCTTATTTTTTCGTAGGTCGTAAATTGAAAGCCGTAAACAGTAAACGGTTAACAGTGAACGGAAAATTCAAAATCAGAAAATTATTCTTCGATGGTTAACGTTTTTCCCGTTCACCTTTTACCGTTCACGCTTGTGACTTTGGTTTTTCGATTAACGATTCACGATTTACGATTTACGGGTTTTCTGCCCCTTCGTCTCACGTCTCACGGGTTCTTGCTCTTCCTGCCTCCTGTTGCCTGTCGCCTGTCTTTACAGCCCCAGACTCTTCTTCACGTGCGGGATCAGGCCGCCGTCCTCGATAAGCCCCTTTACAAAATCGGGGTAAGGCGGGAAAGAGAATGTCCCCTTCGGCGTCACTATCTCGCTCTTGTCGAAATCGATGGTTACTTCCTGCCCCTTCTCGAGCGCGTCGACTGCTTCGGCTGAAACCACGATCGGGAGTCCCTCGTTGAGAGCGTTGCGGTAATAGATGCGGGCGAAACCCTTGGCGATAATTGCCCCTATTCCGCGCATCTTGATACAGGTCACCGCCTGTTCGCGCGAAGATCCACATCCCCAGTTCTTTCCGCCCACGATAATGTCTCCAGGTTTTGCGTTTTTGGTGAAATCCTGGTCGAGATCCTCAAGGGCATACTGGCCCATCTCGGCAGGGTCAGAGACAGTGTAGGTGTATTTTCCCGGGAAAATGACGTCGGTGTTGACGTCGTCCCCGTATTTCCAGACCTTTCCGGTGATCTTCATGGTTTTACAGCACCTCCCTGGGGTCGGAGATCTCGCCCTTTAGGGCGGAGGCTGCTACTGTCATCGGGCTTGCGAGGAATATGTTGCTCTCCTTGTTCCCCATGCGCCCCTTGAAGTTCCTGTTGGCGGTAGAGATGCAGGTCTCCCCCGGAGCCAAAATGCCCTCGTGATTGCCCATGCAGGGGCCGCACCCCGGGTTTCCGATCACGCAGCCCGCATCGAGGAATATGTCGAAAAGCCCTTCTTTCATTGCCTGGCGGTAGACGCTCCAGGATGCCGGTATGACAATGGTCCTTACGGCGACTTCCTTGCCGTTGAGTACGGCTGCTGCCTCACGGAGATCCTCGATGCGTGCGTTGGTGCAGCTTCCGAGGAAGGCCTGGTGTATCTGCGTTCCCTTGACCTCGCTTACCGGTGCATAGTTGTCCACCGTGTGGGGTTTCGCCACGCAGGGTTCCAGGTCGCCCAGATCGTAGTTCAGAACCTGGGCATATACCGCGTCATCATCTGCCCAGAGCGCTTCCCAGGCATCGGTTTTGGCGATCGGGCCAATAAAATCCAGGACCTTTTTATCGGGAGGACATACGGCGTTCTTGGCACCCATCTCTATGCCCATGTTGCACAGGGTCATCCTTTCGGCTATCGACATGGCTTCTATGGCAGGACCGTGGAATTCGACGGACATGTAGTCCGCTCCATCGGCCTTTATGTCGCCGATGATCTTAAGGATCAGGTCCTTGGCGGACACGCCTTTTTTGAACTTGCCCGTCACGTTTATCTTCAAGGACTCGGGGACCCTGAACCATATCTGGCCGGTTGCCCAGGCGCCTGCCATCTCGCTTCGGCCGATTCCGGTGGAGAATGCGCCCAGGGCTCCGTAAGTGCATGTGTGGCTGTCGCTTCCCACCATGACAAGTCCGGGAAGGGCGAATCCCTCTTCGCACATGATCTGGTGGCAAACTCCGCCCTTGCTGGTAACGTCATAGAAGTGTTTTATCCCCTGTTCCTTCACGAAAGCCCTGATCTGCATGTGATTCTCGGCATGTTTGTCCGTAGGTGCCGGTACCGCGTGGTCGAGTATGAAGACCAGGTGGTCCGGTTTCCATACCTTGCTGACCCCGATCTTACTGAAGGTCTTGGAGATGGGGGCCGCGTTGTCGTGGCTCATGCAGAAATGAGGTTCCACTATTACGACCTGGCCCGCCGATACAGACTCTCCCGCGGACTTGCCCAGAACTTTTTCCGCAAATGTCTTGCCCATTTAGGATCTGTCCCCCTCTCTACTTTTTGGCGGCCTTTTCCTTGAGGTACTCTATGAGGCCACCGGCCTTCATGATGTCCTTCTCAAGGTCCGCTACGGCATCTCCGTGGAAGGTGTTGCCGCTCGTGACATCTTTGATCTCTCCCTTGAGAAGATTTACCTCAAGTTCGTCGCCGTCCTTGATCTTTCCGTCCTTTATCGCCTGGCTCAGCCCCTTGACGAAGAGGACGGGGTAACCGTTATTGATGGCGTTGCGATAGTAGATGCGTGAGAAGGACTCGGCAAGAATTACCGGCACTCCGGCATATTTCAGGCAGTATACGGCATGCTCACGAGATGATCCGCAACCGAAGTTGGTCCCCGCTACAACAAAATCTCCCTCTTTTACCTCTTTGGCGAAATTCTCCTTGCCAGGCAGGTACTCGAAAGAGTACTGCGGCATGTTCTTCGGGTCTGTCTCGGCCAGGTATTTGTTGTGGTAGATGAGGTCCGTGTCGATGTCATCTCCAAAAACCCAGGCCTTTCCGCGAAGGATTGTCTTGTCCATTTCTCTTCCCCTCCCTATCCGAGGATATCCCTGGGATCGGTCACAACGCCGCGAACGGCCGTGGCCATGGCGGTCATCGGACTTGCAAGGTAGGTGTGGCTTCCCTTGCCGACCTTGCCGATGAAGTTCCTGTTGGTGGTTGACATGCCCACGTCACCGCTGGGAAGGGCCCCGTAGTGCTCGGCAGTGCATAGTGCGCATGTCGGGTTGGTGAAGACAACTCCCGCTTCAAGGAACTTCTGGATATAGCCGGCCTCGGCGCACTGAAGCATTACTTCACGAGTCGACGGGGTGATTATGGCGCGGATTCCGGGGGCGATCCTGAAGTTGGCAGCCTTCAGGACCTCGAAAGCCGCTGAAATGTCCTCGAACCTGCCGTTGGAGCAGGATCCTATGTGCACCTGGTCCACATGTTCGCCGGCTACTTCCCGTACTTTTTTGACATTGTCGGGGGCATCGGGGCAGGATGTCATCGGCTCCAGGTCATTCACGTTGAACTCCAGTTCCTGGCAGTACACGGCATCGGGATCTGCCGCAAGACTGCTTACACGTTCAAGGACCTCTTTTCCCGCACGTTCTACGAGCCAGTCCAGAACCTTGCCGTTGGGCATGATGAGCCCGATCTTTCCGCTCATTTCTGTCACCATGGAGCAGAGGGTGATCCTGTCGGCCAGTGAAGACTTCTCTATGGTGTCCCCATAGAACTCGACGGAGAGAAAGAACATTCCGTCAGCGTGAAGGGTTCCTACGATGCTGGTGAGGAGATCGCGCATACAGACCCCTTTTTTGAAGGAACCGTTAACGGTTATCTTCATGGTCTCTGGAACCCGGAACCAGTTAGTCCCCTCGAACCACGAGGCCACTATGTCGGTGTTGCCAACGCCGGTGGCGAAAGCGCCCACGGCGCCGAGCAGGTTCATGTGGCTGTCTGTTCCAAGGATGACGTCCCCGGGTTTGACCAGTCCGTTCTCGAGCATGACATGCTGGCCGATGCCCCAGTTAATATCAAAAACCTTTTTGATGCCCTGCTTTTTGGCAAAATCGCGAATTATCTTCTGGTTGGTTGAGACTTTTTCCGAATGTGACGGAGCCTGTAGATCAAAAGTGAAGGCTACCTTGTCAGGATCCCAGACTTTGCCCTTTTTGTCGGTAACCTCTTCGAACTGAAGGACGCAGTTGGCGCCTCCGAAGTCGCGGGCAGTGGAAAGGTCAATTTTGCACCAGACCCTTTCTCCTACCTTGACTTCACGTCCTGCGGCCCGCTTCATGATCTTTTCGATCATAGTTTTGCCCATGGGTCACGCACCTCCCGAATATTTTCTTAACTGCTAAAGCAGTCCCAGGAACGACTTGATCGTCTCGAAGTTGATGAAATCGCACTTGTTGATGACGACGGCCTCAGGAGAACGATGGCCTCCGTCACCCTCTTTGGCATGGACGGCGATGCAGTGACATATACCGGAAGGTATGCCGTTGCGCATGGCCAGGCCGACGCCCGAGAAGGGGTGGCGGAGGTCCTTGCCCATCTGGGACTTCACAGCCTTGCCGTCCTTCTTCTCGTACTCCACAAGTTTGCCCACGTCGTGTAGTATGGCGCCGGCGATAAGGGTGTCGTGGTCAAGCTGGAATCCGCCGTTGTCCTTGTAAAGAGAGTTGTATTCCTCGAAGATCTTTTTTGCCATTCTCGTAACGCCCCTGTTGTGAACGTTCAACGAGGCGGGGCAGTCCGGGATCAGAAGCGTAAAGGGGATCTTCTCCATGTCTTCCGGCTCCCATCCACCGGTCTTCAGGGCATCCTCGACGGTCGCTGCGACTTTTGTCCTGAGGTCCTTGTCCTGGATCCAATCGATCTCGGGGATCATTTTGATGATCCTGTCTCTCATGCGAACATCCCTCCAGAAATTTATTTCGAAGCCTTGCCGCTCTTTATCGCTACTTGACCTCGAGGGCCAGTGCTTCCTGCAGAGTCTTGTAGACCCTTTCGATATGGCTGGCCGACAGGGTCCGGGCCCTTGCCACGTCGTGATCGATTATTGCGCCGTAAATTTCCTGGTGCTCCTTGAGGAAGGCTTCCTTGTCGGCCAGAAGGGAATATATCCGGTCGTGGGTAGCCATGATCAGGTTGAACGTCATCTTTACTATGTTTACGAAAACAAAATTGTGGGTAGACTCTGCAAGTGCCAGGTGAAAGTCGAAATCGTCCTGCGACCGTTTGCCGACGTTCTCGATATTCTTCTCGGTCCGGGAGAGCACCTTGCGAAGCTTCATCAGATCCGAAGGGGAGGAGTGCATTGCCGCCGCTGCAGCGATAGCGGGGTCCAGAACCCTGCGGGCTTCCATGAGTTCCAGGACGGCTTCGTCCTCCAGTGGCATGTTCCTGGAATCGGCCGTCTCTCCCCGCGGTTTGCGTACGAACCTTCCCTTACCCGGGACGCTGTCTATCAGGCCAAGGAGTTCCATCACCCTGAAAGCCTCCCTCAGGGAACTTCTGCTCACGCCCATCTGGGCCATCATCTGTCTTTCGGGAGGAAGTGGGTCACCAGGCTGGAGTTCTCCCGAAGCAATCAACTCCTTAAGCTCGTTGACGACCTGTTCGTATATCCTTGTATGCCTCAGTTTTCTGTCGGTCATTTCTTACCTCCTCTGTGGACCACCCAGTACACTTTATATACCCGGTAGACCATTTGTGCAAGGGGTGTCAAGAAGACTAAATGTTCAGACACGGGGTACAATTTATTTAGTGTATACAAAAAGTTGACACATGACCATGTTTACGTTACCATCAATCGGAACCGGGGGGTATAAAGACCGGCCATACATGGCGAAAAGTAAAGTTCTCAACTTTTCGCAACTCTTCAACTGGAATGCCCTGAAGTAATGCAGTCGGTCCGATTTGAGCATGTGCTCCGCAGGAACTCTGCGGTGGCCGTGCATTCTTTACTTTAAGTCACCCTGGAAAAAAATAGTTTCGGTACCCCCCCAGGAAATGCAACAAATCCAAAGGAGGGATTGTGATATGAGAAAAGGCAGAAAACCTCTTCTTGCCGTTGTGCTTGCCCTTTTGATAGGCTTCACCTCGGTCCCGGCAACCCTTGCCGGAGAGAGCGTCGTTCTCGTCGACTTCAGCTGGAGCAGTGTCCAGATGCACAACCGGATAGCGGGTTTTATTCTCGAACACGGATACGGTTTTTCGCCGGATTACATGTTCGCGGAGTCGGTCCCAGGTCTTACGGGACTCCAGCAGGGAGATATCCAGATTGCCATGGAGATGTGGATCGACAACGTTCTGGAGTGGTACAACGATGCTGTTGTTGATAATAAGCAGGTGCTGAACCTCGGTCCGGTCTTCCCTGACTCTCCCCAGGGCTGGTACGTTCCGACCTATGTCATCAAGGGGGACAAGGACAGAGGAATAGAACCTATGGCCCCGGATCTCAAATCGGTATTCGATCTTCCAAAGTACAAGGAACTTTTCAAGGATGCCGAGCAGCCCGGTAAAGGCCGATTCTACAATGCCATACCCGGGTGGGTCGTGCATGATATCAACCTGAAGAAACTGGAGGCATACGGGCTCACGGATACTTTTGTGAATTTTGATCCGGGCTCGCAGACGGCTCTGCAGACAGCGATAGTCTCCGCCTACGAGAAAGGGGAACCCGTCCTTGCATACTACTGGGAGCCCGAGTGGATCATGGGTATGCTCGACATGACCATGCTCGAGGAGCCCCCCTATGACCCTGAACGCTGGGGCGATGGCAAGGACTTCGGTTGCGCATTTCCGGCGGCGAGGGTACACATCGGGATCAATGCGGAATTTGCCTCGAAGAACCCGGCTGTAGTTGATTTCCTCAAGAATTATGAGACAACCCTGGCACAGAACAACCAGGCTCTTGCCTACATGCAGGAGCAGGAAGCCTCCGTTGATGATGCGGCGATATGGTTTTTGAATAATTTTACCGATGTCTGGAAAGGCTGGCTCCCGAAAGATGTGGCCGGTAAAGTTGAAGCGGCCCTCTCAGGCAAGTAGACGCGAATGGCAGATAACATTATCGAAGTATCTGAACTATGGAAGGTTTATTCCAGAAAGGAAATAGACTTTGATGTAGAGAACGAAGACATGATCGAGTCGCTGGATGAATCCAGCGACTCGGTTGTCGCAGTCAGGGATGTCTCTTTCTCGGTGAAGGCAGGAGAGGTTTTTATCGTTATGGGACTTTCCGGCAGCGGTAAGTCCACCCTCATTCGCTGTCTTCTCAGGTTGGTGGATATTTCCTGGGGGAGCGTGAAAATAAATGGTCAGGAGATATCGGCCATGAATAAAAAGGAGATAACTGACTTTCGCCGCCACCAGGCAGCGATGGTCTTCCAGCACTACGGTCTTCTTCCTCATCGTACGGTTGTGGAGAACGTTGCCTTCGGACTCAAGTTGCGTGGTGTTCCCAGGAAGGAAAGAAAAGAAATGGCCAGAGAGGCTCTTGCTACCGTCGGCCTGCAGGACTGGGGTAATTATTACCCGGCATCACTTAGCGGAGGAATGCGCCAGCGTGTAGGTATTGCCCGGGCACTTGTCGCCGATACCCCGCTTCTCCTGATGGATGAGCCCTTCAGCGGGCTGGACCCGCTTATCCGCCGTGAGATGCAGGAGGAACTTGTACGCATCCAGGAAGAGTTCCACAAGACGATATTTTTTGTTACCCATGACCTTGACGAGGCCATGCGGCTTGGGGACAGAATGGCGGTCATGAAAAATGGTGAGATAGTGCAGATAGGCAAACCGCCGGAAGTGTTCGCAAATCCGGCCGATGATTACGTTGCGCGCTTTGTCCAGGATAAACGCGAGGAGATAAGAAAAACAGACGAACAGATGGCCGCGTTCGCGACGCAGCCCGAAAAGGCAGTGAAGAACGATGTTTCCTGAAGCATTCAACTTTTCGGTGGCCAAAAGTGTAAACAATGCCATCAAGTGGCTTCTTCAGACCCATGGATCAGCCTTCGACAGCTTCTCGGCAGCCATACTGGGTCTTTTGCTTCGCGTACAGAGCCTTCTGGTCGCCGTACCGTGGTGGGGATATATCCTTTTCATCGCTGTGATGGCATGGATAGCGACTAGAAAAATTATACCTACGATAGTCCTGGCCGGGTTGCCCATTTTCATAGGGATGTTCGGGTTATGGGCTCTGGCGCTGGAGACTCTTGCCCTGGTAATTACTTCGGTGGTGATAGCTCTCGTTGTTGGCATTCCCCTGGGTGTGATAATGGCAGAGGCGAACCTGTTCGCGGAGATCACAAAGCCTGTTCTTGATGCCATGCAGACTATGCCAAGTTTTGTCTACCTGATACCTGCAATGATGCTGTTCGGACTCGGGAAAGTGCCGGCGGTCATCGCGACGCTTATTTACGCGCTTCCTCCTGTCATGAGGCTCACATGTCTGGGGCTCCAGCAGGTGCCCAAGCCGGTTCAGGAAGCGGCCCGTGCCTACGGGGCAACGAGGTGGCAACTCCTGAAAGAGGTCAGGGTTCCGCTGGCCATGCCATCCATACTTGCGGGAGTGAACCAGACGACAATGATGGCCTTGGCCATGGTTGTGATAGCGTCCATGATCGGGGCGAGGGGGCTTGGCCAGGAGGTCCTTATGGCGATCAACCGGATAGATGTCGGCAGGGGTTTCGAGGCGGGAATATCCATCGTCATAATGGGTATAGTCATAGACCGGATAACCCAGGGTCTTGCCCGAAGGTGGGACCCGAACAGGAAATAGATCCGTGACGCGTAAGTCGGAAGATCAAAAAGCGTAAACGGTGAACAGTCAACGGTGAACGGGAAGGGCAAGGGCAGGATCTCCGCCGGTAGGCGGACGTTCCGCTTCGGTCGCTTCGCTCCTCAGGATGACAGACTTTTGCCCTTCCTGCCGCCAGTCTTCTGTTTCCAGTCGCCTTGGTTTTATTTGTCATTCTGAACCCGAAGGGTGAAGAATCTAGTTCAAATTCCAAAAAGATACTGACTGGCCCTGAGTGAAGTCTTTTCCGAAAGGCAACTCGCCTGAAAGCGTTCGTTTCTCCGCCTGCTCCGGGGCGACCGCACAGTGCCGGTAAAAACCTCACCGGCAGGTGTGCTTTTCACTGCCCCTCCGCGACGGCTGCGAAACTCACCGGCTCCTGAGCCTTCGGCAAAGCCTTCACTCCGGCTCTTGTCCTTGCCGTTTACAGTTTACCGTTGACCGTTTACGCCTTTGGTATTGCTTTCCTGCCGCCAGTCTTCTGTTTCCAGTCGCCTTGGTTTTATTTGTCATTCTGAACCCGAAGGGTGAAGAATCTGGTTCAGGTTGTGTTTTGACCTTTCGATTCACGACTCACGACTCACGATTTACGTCTCACGCATTTGTTTTTTTACGTACTTTCCCCATCGACCCCCCCGCTTCAAACGTATAAAATGTTTCCAGGATCTTTTGTTTTCCGGGTCCGCAGCAATCCACCAGAAAGGATGATGATCTTGAAAAAGGCATGCCTGCTAGTCCTTGCTATTCTGTTCTCTGTGTCCTCACTTGCTTTTGCCGCTGAGACAAATCTTTCAAAGGACAATCTTTTTGTCAGCGCGGAATGGCTCAAGGCAAACCAGGGGAATGTTCTGATAATCGATGCCCGTCCGTCAGACATGTACAAGAAAGGACACATCCCCGGAGCGGTGAACGCGGAATGGACCTATTTCGCCAACATGAAGGGCAGCCCTGGCTCCCCAGGGTGGGGAGATCTGTTCCCGAAAGATACCCTTGCCAAGAAGATAGGCGCACTTGGTGTCAGTGGGAAAAAACCGGTGTTAGTCTACGGTGACGGAGGCGGCTGGGGAACCGAGGGCTGGGTAACCTGGATCCTGCGGCTTTCCGGAGTAACGGGCGCAAAAAAACTTGACGGTGGATTCAATGCCTGGGTCGCTGCAGGGGGGAAACCCACTACCGCTCCAACTAAACCCAGGGCAGTAGCTTTTTCCATCCCGTCTTTTCAGGGTGGTTACAATGTGACTACACCCTGGCTGGCCTCCAAGCTGGGTGAAGTGACCATAGTTGATGCCCGAACTCCTTTTGAATACGAGGGAGGGAGGCTTTTCCAGGAAAAGCGGGGAGGACATATTCCCGGAGCGATCAACATCCCCTTTGATATCGTATTCAAGGATGACAGGACTGTCCGTGAGATAGAAGACCTCCAGGCCATTTTTTCTATGAAGGGGCTTGACCCGGAGCAGGAGATAATAGTTTACGATACTGCCGGCGTAAGGTCGGCCCACCTGGTGCTGGTGCTTCGGATGGCGGGATACGAAAAGGCCCGCAACTACGATTCATCCTTCCAGGAGTGGGCCGGTAACATGGAGTTGCAGGTCGTTCAGGGCCCGGAGCCCGGATCAGTCGAAAAGGATGAGGTGGCTGTCGAGGACCCGCAACCTTTGGCGGATCAGCCTCAGCAGCCAACCACATAGGATCGATGTCCATTACCGTTGAGATAGCCGGTGGGGGGATCCACTCTTTCGACCCCCCTGTTACGGGTCAGGAAATACTAAACAGTATCGGAGCGGGAATGGATCGCAAGATAGTTGCCTGGCACGTTAACGGGTATCTCCGTCCTATCGACTGGCCAGTTCACAATGATTCCTCCGTTGACTTTGTTGACACGTCCTCATTTGAGGGCATGGCGGCTTACCGGAGCACCCTTACCTTTGTTATCGCCCTGGCGTGCCGGGGCGCCATTGGGGAAGGGCTTTCGGTCAGGCATTCCATCAGCGATGGATATTTCTGCGAACTGGGATCAGGCAAGGTATCACCCGAACAGATCAGGCTTGTGAAAGAGGCAGCCAGTTTCATCATATCGAAGGACCTCCCGATCACAAGGGAGATCCACGATCTGGACAGGGCTCGAAGGATATTTGAAGATCAAAACGAGCCTGATACCGCCAACCTCCTGAAATGTGCCGGGATCGACCCGGTAATACTGAACGTGTGCGACGGAGTCTACGGTTTTTTCCACGGCCCTCTGGCTCCATCTACAGGTTATATTTCATCCTGGGACCTGGAGCCCTTCAACGATGGAATGGTGGTCCGTTTTCCCACGGTAACCTATCCCAGGGAACTTCCCCCGTTTCAGCCCGCGAAGAAACTGGCGGGGGTTTTCAGGGAGTACGGTGAGTGGCTCCATATCCTCGGGGTGCAGACCATGGAGAATCTCCACGCGCGGGTTTCCGGCGGAGAGGCCAAACAGCTGGTTCTCGTGAGCGAGGCTCTTCATAGCCAGAAACTTAACCGCATGTCCGAGATGATCCTTTCGGACAGGAAGATCAGGCTTGTCTGTATTTCCGGACCTTCGGGATCGGGCAAGACGACAACAGCCGACAGACTTTCTATCCACTTGAGGGCCATGGGTTTACGGCCCGTTGCCCTGTACCTGGACGATTATTTTGTTAACAGAGAGAACACTCCCAGGGATGAAGAGGGCAATTACGATTTCGAATCTATCGATGCCCTAGACCTGGGCCTTATAAACGAACATCTGTCAATTCTCCTTGATGGCGGAAGTGTTAATGTCCCAAGGTTCAATTTTCTGACTGGAAGCAGGGAAAAGGGCCCCGAGCTCCACATGGAGAGGGGAGACATCCTTGTTATTGAGGGTATCCACGGACTGAATGAAAGGCTTACTGGCTCCATCCCCGAAGAAGTCAAGTTCAGCATTTATATTTCTCCCCTGACCGGTATCACTCTGGATCGCCATAACCGGACAAGTTCGACGGACAACAGGTTGCTCAGAAGGCTTGTCCGGGACCACAGGCTTCGGGGCAAAAGTGCCGAAACCACCCTTGCACAGTGGCCCTCTGTCATAAGAGGGGCCCATCGATACATTTTCCCTTACCAGGAACACGCCGACGAGATGTTCAATTCTGCTCTGGTTTACGAACTTTCTGTACTCAAAGGGTATGCCGAACCGCTTTTGAAAACCGTCAGGGAGGAGTCCCCGGAGTTCGGAGAGGCTCAGAGGCTTCTGAATATTTCCAGATACATACCCTACATCCCGGCTGATTTTGTCCCCGGGAACTCGATCCTCCGCGAATTTATCGGGGGCGGGTGTTTTGAGTAGTCCTGAAGCCGTAAATCGTCAATCGTCAATCGTAAACCGAAAGAGCGGGGGACATCGACTCATCCCGTTGCTTTCTGTCACTCGATTTTCATCGAAGATCGAGAATATCCTTTGCTCTGATCCGAACCCTTCGATTCACAATTCACGATTCACGATTCACGCATTAAGGTCCCTCCCATGCGCGTGACCATGTCCGATGTCGCTGCTGCTGCGGGGGTCAACAAGGCGACGGTCAGCCGTGTTCTCAGGGGAGATCCCAGGATCAGTTCTTCGACGTCCGAGAAGGTCTGGAGTACCATCAAGAAGCTGGGATACAGGCCGGATGCTATCGCAAGGGGACTCTCAAGCCGCAGCAGTGACACTGTGGGGTTATTCTTCAGGGATCTTGCTGTTCCGTGGGCAGGAGAGTTTATGGCTGGATTCGAGCGTGTGACATCGAGGCAGGGCTGCGAATGCCTTTTCCGGTCGACCGGGTCGGACAGGCAGCAGATACGCAACGCAATGTTCCGCCTGATCTCCAGAAGGGTTGATGGCCTGGTGTGGATAGACTGCCTCCCGGAGCCCGATTCTGAAGTTCCCGGCTTGGCCGTAGGCCTCGAATACGCGGCGGGTATCTCCGTGGTAGTGGATCACGATCACGCTATTTCAAGCCTGATGGCCCTGGCAGATGGAAGAGCGGTGGAGATCCAACAGGGAGAAAAGCCGTTGTTTCCCGGGATAGTGACCCTTCTTCCAAGGCAAAGGGCAGGAAAGAGCGGTACCGTGAGGGTTTTCGACGGCGTATCTCCTCCCTGCTGCGAACCTCTTCCTGATGATGCCATCGTTGTCTGCACCACCCGGAAAAGTCCTGTTCCCGCCAAGGGCATCTGGAAACTCTATTGGCCGGCCTTTGAACTCGGGACCCTTTCTGCCAGGGTCCTGCTTAATACAATAAAAGGAAGAGGCGTCAGGCCGGATACAGTAAGGCTTCTGCCAGTCCTTTCCGGCCCCGCCTAATCTTTTTGGTGGATCCTGTGGACTGCCAGCAGGTCCGTAAGGAGGGCCTGGCCCGTCTCTACCCTTCCAGCCCCGGGTCCGACGATGGTAACCTCACCCAGATGGTCTGTTGTCAGCGTTATGGCATTTGTGGCACCCATGATGCCCGCAAGGGGATGGGTCAGCGGGATTTCCCTGGGAGCTACCTTCGCTACAAGCTTCCCTCCTTCCCTGCCAACCTCGGCGATCAGTTTTATCCGGGCCCCTCTCGCTGATGCGGATTCTATATCCGCGGGAGTTATGCCGGTGATTCCTGTACGGTCCACTTTGTCGACCTGAACAGGCTCGCCCATAAGCACTTTTGCCATTACCTGTACCTTGACTGCCGCGTCCCACCCCTCAACGTCCCCCGTCGGGTCTGCCTCGGCATATCCAAGTTCCTGGGCTTTCTTCAGCGCCTCTCCGTAGTCCATGCCCTCTTCCATCATGGTCAGGATATAGTTGGTGGTCCCGTTAACTATCCCCATGGCGCCCGTGATGTCGCAGCCGGCAAGAGCCTCCCGGGCCAGGTTCATGGTAGGTGTTCCGCTCATGACCACGCCTTCGAACAGGTAAGAGACATCATTTTTACTGGCCAGTTCCATAAGTTCCGGCAGGGCTATTGAAACGGGCCCCTTGTTTGTGGATACCACGTGAATGCCCTTTCCCAGGGCGGTCCTGATATGAGTGACGCCAGGTTCCCCCGTTTTGAGGTCTGTGTAGGTTGCCTCTGTAATAACGTCGGCGTATTTCCCGGAGATCAGCTGAAGGGTATCCATGGCCGTCGCATCGGGGTGTCCTTTCAGGTCACCCTTTCCGTCTATTTCGTCCAGCAAAGACTTGAGGTCTATCCCCGTCGGGTTGAGAAGGGACCCCTTTACCGGGTCGGCTATGAAGGTCACCTTGTACTCAAAACCGTACTTCTCCATCAGGGAATCCTGTTTTTTCTCAAGTATCCTCGCAAGTCCCTGGCCTACGTTTCCAAAACCCGCCATTCCTATCTTCCACATGTCTTCAAAGCACCTCCGGTCAGATACGCTGGTTTATGCCAAGTCTTTCGAGAGTAGCACCCGTGGGGCGTCCATCGGAGTCCCATCTGCGCAGCGAATAATATTCGTTCAGCATTGTATCGAAATCCTTTCGGGATAGAGATACCGTCTCTTCTCCTCTTGGCGGCATCGGGAGCGGGTCCTCGAACATTCTTGGCGGGAGAGTATCATCTTTTCTGGATATACCGGCCTCCCGCATGTTGAAGAGCCTGATATGGTTCCATATTCGCTCTCCTGCAGCAAGATATTCTTCCTCGCTGATATCCCATCCCGTAACATGCTTCAGACAGGCAAGGGCCTTTTCCTGGGCGTAGGGGACAAAATCGCATACGACCAGCGAATAGGCTGCCGCGCGTTCGTCCTGGGCAGACTTGACCGTAAGGGCCACACCTTCGGTGCTGAAGCGGGGAATTATGCCGTCCAGTTCCCCCAGGACGGTCCATGCCCTCTGGTGGCATCCGCCACGGTCGGCCGTAGCGTATGCGAGGGCCATTCCCCAGGTGGCTCTCGGTTCATACCCGGGAAGTTCCATTCCCTTTACATGAATGGCGAAGTGCTCCGTGTTTTTCCCTATTTCCTTTGCCGCTTCCCGGACTCCCCGGCAAAGGGTGGCTCCGAGACCCTTACGGTAGGCTATGTCCTCGAGGAGTCGGACCTGGCCCTCGGAGTCGCCGAACTCGGGAGCGTCAGGAAGGATCCCCCTCTGCCTGCACTCCATCGCGAACGCGACGGCGCCCCCGGCCGAAATTGAGTCGATGCCCAACTGGTTGCAGACCCTGACCGCTTTTGCGAGCTGCGGCATTTTCCCTATACCGTCGTTACTCCCCAGGAGAGCTATGGATTCGTACTCCACCTTCACAGGGTGTCCTTCATCCTCAAGGATCTTGCCGCACATTATGGTGCAGTTCGAACAGGCGACATCTCTTTTGGTGTAGTGTCTAAGGTTTGTGGAGACAAGTCCGTAGATCGGCGCAAAATACCCCTGCTGAAAGTTCCTTGTCGGAAGGATCCCCGTTCTGCTCATGGATTCCACCAGCGACGAGGTCCCGACGATCCTCCTGGTGTGGATCGAGTCGCTTGCATTGACGCCTTTAATTATCTCGGCTGTCTGCTCCCTGAACGATTTTTCGTCCTTCAGATTTATTGCTCCGCTTCCCCTGACCGCAATGGCCTTGAGGTTTTTGCTTCCCATTACAGCGCCTGTGCCGCCCCTGCCGGCGACTCCCGCTCTTCCCTTATCGCTGTCGCTGTCCATGGTTATGGTGGCAATCGGTACAAGGTTCTCTCCACCGGGGCCGATAACGGCGACCCGGGCTTCGGCATGGGTCATCTCCCTCACGAGGTGGACCGTTTCGTCCACGGTTTTACCCCACAGGCTATTAGCGTCGCGCAGTTCCACCCTGCCGTTTTCCAGCCAGAGATAGACCGGCCCGGAAGCCTTTCCCGTGACGATGATGCCGTCGTACCCGGCCATCCGCATCTCTTTGGCGAAGTGCCCGCCGGAATGGCTGTCGACATACATTCCTGTCAGCGGTGACTTTGTTACAACGACAAAGCGTCCCGAGGTCGGGAATGCGGTCCCGGTGAAAGGCCCAGTCAAAAACATCAGGACATTACCCGGATCCAGGGGGCCTGTTCCCGGTTCCATAAGCGAATCCAGAAGATATATTCCCAGCCCCTTCCCGCCTATGTATTTTCTCGCGATGTCTCTGGGGACATCATGTTCCCTGAAAGAGCCGGTCCCAAGATCAACATGAAGCAATTTCCCGAACATTGCTTTCCCTCCCTTGACTTAGGGTTCTTCATTATTCGGGTATTTCAATACTGCTGAAGTTGAATATTCTGGCGACAAGCCTTCCTGAAATGGTTTTGTCCATCCGGTTGTTTGTCATCCTCGCGCAGGAAAGCCATTGTTTTTCCATCTCGGCCAGTTTTCGGGCCTTTTCTGGATCGACAGGGTTTTCAGCTTGCAATAGTTCGATCTCAGATCCAATCTCCCGGCAATCTCTGACCCCGCGGTAAATGGCATCGTAGGAAATTCCCGCCCACCAGCACGCGCCCATAAGGGCAAGCATGAAAAAGATCATGAAAGTACCCAGAACAATCCCTCCGGTCTCTATAGTTTTCAGACTGGTATGCACATTTTATCCTTAAACGGGCCTGAGTCATAATTGTACTTGCCCGAGAAGGTGGTTTATTTTTTTTATAATAATAAACTGGAGTTGACATTTTCGGCAAGGACATTATACTTGCTGGAAGCAACAGGCAGGAGAGATCGATCTTTCGGGAGGTTTTTCAGGGTGCTACGAATAAGATGCGGCTGTCCTTCGGTTTTCGATGACTTTTCAATATCCAGCAGCACGACAAACACGACAAACCTGATCGGGGGAATCGATATGTGGCACAAGGACAGCGCAGGGAACTGGTATATGGCGGACAATTCGGTTTTGGCAGAGGAAAACGTTGCTATTGATAATCTTAAAGGGGCAGTGTCAGGGGAAAAGATTCCGTTTGAAAGTTCGTTAGGGCTGGGCACAGAAAGCAGTGTTTATCTTTTTTCTTCCCTTGCCGTGAACCACTAGAGGTCAAAAGTCTCTGTGAGGCGTATGGAAATGAATGGGCAGGCCGGGGCCGAAAGCGATGAGCTTTCGGCCCCGTGTTTTTCACGATAGGGGCCAGAGGGTATAATCTCCTTTGGTAAGTCTGCCCTGCTGGAGGGGAGCATTTTTGAAAAGGGAGCTGATCTGATGAAGAAACGCCATGTTGTCCTGTGTGTTGCCTTTTTACTCTGTTTTTTGTTTGCCATGCCGGTTTTTGCCCTTGGAGGAAGTCGCATGCTCGATCTCCGTAACACCACTGGCAGAATGGTATGGGTGACAAAATCGGACTACCAGCAGTTCAACCCAACCCAGGTGCAGTGGAGTTCTCTTGCCTCCGGGCAGATCGGTATCTGGAACGTTCTTGAAGGGGGTTGGCTTCACGTCGGCTACGCCAGCAGCAGTGACCAGGGAAAGATAGAGAGAGTCTTCTCCTTCCAGCTTCCTTATCATCCTGACAGCCGATGGATATGGAAGATAATTCCCCAGGGGGCGGGCCTGGGTCTGGAGGCAGATTGGGGCAGACTGTAGTGAACCGGTGATCATTGAAGGGGAGACTTGTTGACCATGGCTGTAGCTTTTTTTGACGGAGCTTCCCGCGGGAACCCGGGCGAATCATCTGCCGGAGCCTGCATTATTGGAGAAGACGGTGAGACCCTCTGGGAAGAGTGTCGGGCTCTTGGCGTGGGGACGAATAACGAGGCCGAATACCAGGCCCTGATAATCCTTCTGGAAGAGATAAAAAAGAGAGGTCTCAAAGGCATGAACGTTCGCGGTGACAGCAGGCTGGTGATCTCCCAGGTCAAAGGAGACTGGAAGGTCCGGGAAGAAAGGTTGAAAGGTTTCGCGGGCAGGGCAAGATCGCTGGTCGATGAGACCGGGGCTGTTCTTGAATGGATCCCGAGAGAACGGAACAGCAGGGCCGATGCTCTTTCAAATCGGGCTCTTGACGGTGAGAAGGTCCCCGCCGCTTCATCTTTTCCCGAAGAAAGGCTTGAGCGCGTGACAGGATCGATCTTCATTGCCCACGGAAGTTCCGATTACGCGGTGGATGTTCTGCACTCTTCATGCAGTTGCCCATCTTTCCGGGCAAGGGGACGGTGTAAACATCTCGATGCCGCTTCCAGGGTGACAGAAAAGGAGAAGAAAAATTGTTCCTCCTCCTGACGGGCGATACCTCGGCTTCAGACAACCCTTCGTGTCGCCTTGCCTCCCACGAAGAGGCGGATTTTATCTGGTGGGGTTTTCCGGTGCCGGAGAAAGTCAGGGACCTTCCGGGAGATTTTCCGGTTTTGCCTTCGATGCTCACAAGGTCCGCCAGGCTTGTATCCGATTTTCCCATGATAATAGTTCGTGCTGGTTCATTTACTCCTCCCCGGTCTCCATACATGGAAACCGGGGCTGTCCCGGGTGGTAAACCGGGAGAAAGGGCCGCCGTCAAAGACTCCGAAAGGCTATGGGACTGCGGCTTCAGCATCGGAAGACTCCTGTCGCGGATGGGGGAGGACCTTGTCATAGCCGAGTCTGTTCCCGGGGGGCATGAGACCGCCGCAGCCCTCATTGTTTCTCTCGGTCTGGATGATCCTCAGGGATCACAAGAAGAAATTCCCGGTTTTAGCCGGGGCTGTTTTTCCGGCCGGGGGTTTGAAGCCGTGACAGCGGTGGGAGACCCTTTCCAGATAATTGCGGCTGGAATATCGGCGGGAGCCAAAGACAGGGCCGAGATAGTGCTTGCCGGAGACATCCGGATGCTGGCTGTTGCTGCCCTTTCGAGAGACCTTGGTTACAGGGGAAACATCAGACTAGTCACTACGGGTTTTTCTGCCCCGGGTCTCATGCTCCTTGCCGACAGTATTGGTGTGGATGTAACGGGCATGGAGGCAGGCCCGGTCCAGGACGGTGCGGGAGCCGGCGGGGCGGTCTGGTATGCCGAAAAACTTGGTATTTCCCCAGAGAAGGTCCTCCTGAGGGCGGAAACGCTCCGCGAGGAGATATCACTACTATCCGCGGCAGCCGGGGAATAACCCGCTCATGAACAGGAGTTCGTTCCGGATCCTTTTTTCTGTCCTTGTTTTTTCTCTTTTCGCTTCCCTTGTCTGGGTCGTATCCACAGGGGAGGTGCCGATAACGATCCGGGAGATCGTCCGGGTTGTTCTGGGGGGGATCCCCGGAACAGATACCAGGTCGGTGATCATCCTTTCGATAAGGCTTCCACGGGCACTGACAGCCTGTGCTGTCGGAGCGGTGCTCGCGGGGAGCGGAGTTGTCTTCCAGGGGGTTCTGCTGAATCCTCTTGCGGAACCTTATACCCTTGGTGTTGCTACAGGGGCAGCTCTTGGGGCCTCGATCGCCATCACCCTCGGAATGCCTTTCGTATCCCCTCTGGCTTTCGTCGGTGGTGTGGCCGCCCTGGGTCTGGTCTGGATCCTGGGGCACGGAGGCAGGGAATCGGCTTCCCCCGCAAGACTTATCCTCGCCGGTGTGATAGTTGGCAGCATACTTGGAGCCTGTATAACTCTGGTGAAGGCTCTTTCCGGAGACCAGGTAGGAGCGATAGTACTTTGGCTTATGGGGAGTTTCTCTCTTTCATCCTGGGGTGATGTGGCGTGGAGTTTTTTGTCCGCCCTTCTTGTATTTGTTCTTGGTCTTTTCTGGGCAAGGGATCTGGATGTAATTTCTTCCGGGGCAAACCCCAGGTCCCTCGGGGTGGATGACCGCAAAACGGTCTGTCTCTTGCTTTTCGGCTGTTCTCTGGCGACGGCTGTGGCCGTATCCATAAGCGGCATAATCGGATTCGTAGGCCTGGTCGTGCCTCACCTCTGCAGGCTCCTGATAGGGCCGTCCCACGCAAAACTTCTTCCCCTGAGCGTTACGGGGGGTGCAGTTCTCCTTTTGCTGGCTGATTCTGCGGCCCGAACTCTCGGCGAACTCCCGGTAGGTGTCATAACATCCCTGATAGGCGGGCCGATATTCTGTTTTCTTCTCTGGAGGCAAAGATGAAAACCCTGCTTTCCCTGCGCGGACTGGGTGTAACCCTTGGTTCACGGGAGGTCCTGCAGAGCATTGATCTTGATCTTAACGCTGGGGAGATCATAGCCCTCCTGGGTCCCAACGGAAGCGGGAAGAGCACCCTCCTGGCTGCAGCGGGGGGCATTGGCCGCAAGGATCGCGGTTCTGTATTTCTGCTGGGGGATGATCTGGCGGGGCTTTCTCGGCGCGAGGTGGCGAAAAGGATCGCCGTAGTGCCTCAGCAGACAGGTTTTTTCATGCCTTTCACAGTAATGGAGACAGTTCTGATGGGCAGGTTCCCGGCTTCGGGCAGGTTTGCGAGGCTTTCTCCAGCGGATGCCGACATGGCAAGGTCGGCGCTGGAAAAAGTTGATCTTTCATCTTTTGAGGAGATGCTGGTCACCGACCTGTCGGGAGGAGAGGCACAGAGAGTGACCATAGCAAGGGCCCTGGCCCAGGATGCTTCGGTCCTGCTTCTGGACGAACCCGTCAGCGCTCTGGATCCCCGGCACGCGATGGGTGTTTTCAGGCTGTTGGGGGAACTAAGGGAAAAGGGAAAAGGCATTATTGTCGCTCTTCACGACATCAACTACGCTCTGCGTTTTGCTGACAGGATATTTTTCCTCAAAGACGGTGTGCTCTTCGAGCCCCGGTCTCCGGGGCTCGTTGACGGGGATCTCCTTGCGAGGATATTCGATACCGGCTGGAGGCTGGAGACCCTCCCGGATGGAGAACGGGCAGCTTTCCCCCTGGCATGAAACTCGTTCTAGGCCAGAGCGAAAAGAGCGTTCAGCAGGCCTCCGGCAACCAGGGCCGCGAGGATCATAATGCCGATCGAAAGAAGCATGTCGCGCAGACCCAGCTCGCGCCACAGAACAATGAAGGTAGCAATGCATGGAAAAGTCATTGCAAGGGTCACGACGGCGACAACCATCTGCTCCGGGTCAAGCCTCATCGGTATCAGCATTCCAACAGCGATATCCTTGCGGAGAAAGCCCAGAAGAATCGGCCCCGCGGTCTCCGGCGGAAGGCCCAGAACTCCCCTGAAGAGAGGGGACAATAAGGCTGACACTGTGTGCATGACGGTTGATGTCGACAGTAGATTGGCAACGAAAACCCCAGCCAGGACCAGTGGAATTGCTTCGATAAGGAAACCCTTTACCCTGAGCCACAGTTTGAACCCAATTCCCGAAAAGGAAGGAAGTCTGTAAGGGGGGATCTCGATAACCAGTTCGGGGCTGAAACCGGGAAGGAATCTGTGAAGAATGCTTCCAAGAATAACCCATGAAAGGAAAAGGGTCCCATAGACAGCCAGGACGTAGCGGCCGCCAAGATCGCCAAGGGCCCCTATTATCATGGCCTGGAGCCCGGCGCAGGGTATTGCTACCGATATCAGGGTAGCGGCGATGAAACGTTCCCTCCGCGAATCCAGTATCCGGGTCGCCATTATGCCCGGCACGTTGCATCCGAGCCCGAGAAGTGTCGGGACTATGGCGAACCCGTGAAGACCTATCCTGTGCATAAGTGCGTCGAAAAGAACAGCGAATCTCGGAAGGTAACCCACATCCTCAAGGAAACTCAGGACCCCGTAGAAGGCCACGACATAGGGCAGGACCATTACGAGAGGGACATAAAGGCCCGTGGTAAGCAGTCCGAAACTCATTTCCGGATCTATCTCTCCGTCTATTGTCATACCAATAAGTGTCCTGAAAAGAAAAGACCCCTCGCCCCCGAGGAGTGAGCCGATCCATGCGAAAAGGGGCATGAACAGATTTTCAAAGATCGGATCCAGGACAAAATCTATAAGCCCTTCGCCGAGGGCTCTGACGGCCATGAAACTGCCAAGTATGGCCACGATGCCGAGGATTGCTCCCCAGCCCGGGTGAACCGAAAAATCCTCTATACGATCCCTGAGTGAATGGTGGCGATGCCCTATTGTCTGAACCGAACTCACTATCTCGCCTATCCTGGCCCAGCGGTCTTTTCCCGAAACTACGCTGTTTTTTGGGACTCTGGCTTCCTCGAGACGCGAAACAAGATCACTGATTCCCTGGCCGCTGACAGCAACGGTGGGGATAACCGGAACGCCGAGTTCATTCTCAAGGGCCTCGACATTTATATTGACTCCCTCGTGGCGTGCCTCGTCGAACATGTTCAGGGCAACAACGGAGGGATGTCCAAGCTCAAGTACCTGCAGGGCCAGGTTGAGATTCCTTTCCAGTGACGTGGCGTCGATGGTTATCACCACGATGTCGGCTTCCTCTTCAAGAATCCGTCGGGCTACTTCCTCTGCCTCGTTGGTGGGGTCTATCGTGTAGGCCCCCGGAACATCGATAAGACGGAACCTCTCACCCTTGATGAAAAGGTTCCCCTCAGTGAACCCTACGGTTGTGCCGGGGTAATTTGATGATACAGCGTGAACTCCGGTCAGCCTGGAAAAGAGTGCGCTCTTGCCTACATTGGGATTGCCAACCAGAAGAACCTTGCGTGGTTTCAGTCCGGACATTTCCTGGTCCGGGTTGCTGCATGGGCGAAGACATCCTCCCTGGGGGCAATGGGAACAGAACTTCATGATCCCTGGTTTCCTCCCGCTGAAAAAAGTTCTACGGCGACCTTGCAGCATATTCCGTGGCCAATAGCTATCTGCCTGCCGTCAAGAATTAATGTCACCGGACCGCTGAAGGGCATGCCGGACACCTTGGTGACAGCTTTTCCGGGTCTTAATCCCAAAGCTTCAAGCCTGCGGCCGCTCATGCCCGGCGGTAGCATTACTATTTTTGCTGTCTGTCCATTTTTCATGGAGCAAAGCGTGGTTGGCATAAGAATCCTCCTGGTTTTTTGTCTTCGGAAATGTTAGCATGCCCAAACTTTTTGTCAAGAGTGAATATCAATAGTGACGGAAAGACCGAGAGACGTTAAACGTTAAACGTGAATCGTGAATCGTGAATCGAAGAGTCATACCCGGATTCTTCCTCACGTTGGTCCTCAGAATGATAGGCCCCTCTGCCTTTTCCGTTCACCGTTGACCGATGACCGTTGACCGTTTACGCCTTTGGTTCTGGTTTTTCCCATTTCACGGTCAACAGTGTGGATTGACTCGCTCCTGTCGGAGGACTATAGTATTTTCTGCTGTTGATAACAATTATCACAATGGAGGTTCTTGATGAAGATAGCCATAGCGTCAGAAGGTCCGACCATGGACAGTATGGTCGCGGAGCGTTTCGGAAGGTGCCCATATTTCCTGATAATCGATGAGGCTGGCAACCTGGAGGAATCTATGTCAAATGATGCCACCCAGGCTGCCCACGGAGCAGGGGGTATGGCTGTGCAGAGCATAGCCGCGAAGGGCGCAAAGACTCTTATTGCCCCAAGGCTTGGCCCCAATGCTACAATGGCTCTCAAGGCTTCGGAAATTCGTGCCTTTGAGGCCAGTGGGTGCACTTGTTCGGAGGCACTGGAAAAATTCAGGAAAGGTTCTCTCAAGGAGATACCTCTCGGTTAGGAAGAGGTGGAATTGTATTGAGCGATAGCAAATGTGAAGGGTGCCAGAGTCAGGGCTCCTGCAACCAGGACCCTGCGACATGCTCCATGCCTGTCCCCACCAGGGGCGGTTTCAAACACATAATTGCCGTTGGAAGCGGCAAGGGGGGAGTAGGCAAGAGCAGCGTATCGGCCCTTCTCGCGATCGGGCTTGCCCGTCTCGGGAACAGGGTTGCCCTGCTTGATGCCGACATTACCGGCCCATCGATACCTTCCATGATGGGAGTTTCCGGAATGCCCAAAGGCACACCCGAAGGGATCGAGCCTTTGGCATCACCTTCATTGGGGATAAGGATAATTTCGATGAATCTCTTTATGGAGGATACGTCCAGGCCGGTTGTGTGGAGAGGCCCGCTGATCGGCAACGTCATAAGCCAGTTCTGGAACGATACCAACTGGGGCGACTCGGAAATACTTGTCATAGACCTTCCTCCCGGGACTTCTGACGCGCCTTTGACGGTTATGCAGACTATAGCCCTTGACGGAATAGTCATGGTCACTACGCCACAGGATCTTTCAACGAAAATAGTCGAGAAGATGATGCATATGACCCGAATGATGAATGTCCCGCTTGTGGGTGTCGTCGAGAACATGAGTCACGCCCTGTGTCCGCACTGTGGGGAGAAGTGGGAGATCTTTGGTCCAAGCCATACCGGGGAGATTTGTTCAAGGTGGGATATTCCAGTACTTTCCAGCCTCCCCATAGACAGGAACATGTCTCTGCTGAGTGATGCGGGGAGGCTGGAAGATTACGCCGGGGGGAACCAGCCGGTAGAGATGGCAGAAAAAATAATGTCCGCTCTGGGATCCCTGGTTACATCTCCATCAGATAGTCCCAGACGGGTTTGACATAGTCTTCGAGTTCCTTCGAGGGGATTCGTGCCTGCGATACGGCATGGACCACGTCGATAAGAAAAGGAATGGATGTCAGAAGAGGCAGGTCGTTCTCCAGGCAGGCCTCTTCTATTTTTTTTTCTCCCTCACCGCTGAGGTCCGCCTTGTTGAGAATGACCGCCACTTTTGTGCCGAGGCGCCCGCAGAGGCCGGCGATCCTGAGCATGTCGTGTTTGCCCGACATCGTAGGCTCTGTTACCACCAGTGCTATGTCGGCTCCGGTGACCGCGGAGATGGCCGGACATGCAATTCCCGGAGGCCCGTCGGTGAGAATAAGGCCTGCACCGGTTCTCTCGGCTGTTTTCATGGCCTCCCTGCGGACAAGCTGAACCAGCATGCCCGAATTCTCCCCTCCCGGATTGAGCCTCGCATGAACCATGTCTCCAAAGTCGGTCTGTCCCCTGAACCACGTTCCCTGTCTTGTTTCATCCATACTAATGCATTTCTGAGGGCATACCAGGGCGCAGGCTGAGCAGCCCTCACAAAAAGTCTTGTCGATCACAGCCTTTTGGGATGTCATTCCGATGGCCCCGAATCGGCAGACATCGACACATCTGCCGCAGCCGATGCATCTGTCCCCGTCGACGGTTGCTGTCTGCATGCCCATGAAAGGGTGTTCCTCTTCAAGGGTCGGATTCAGGAGGATTTCGAGATCGGGAGCGTCTACGTCAGCCTCGCACAGTACGGTCTTCTGAGGAGAAAAAGATGCCAGGGTCGCCGTTAGCGAGGTTTTGCCGGTTCCGCCTTTTCCGCTGACTACAGTTATTTCTTTCGGCTTCAATTCCTGAACATCCTTTCAGATATTTCTCGTATGCCGATCATTGCTTTTTTCCACTCTGGATCGATCGAGGCCGGGGGGTTCCCCCTGGCGTAGGATTCCGCCACGGAACGGGAGAAGGGGAGTCGGGCTGCCACGGGGACATTGTATTTCCCGGCCAGTGAGTCTATGTCCGCTTCGCCCAGGTCAGCCCTGTTTATGACCACAAGGGCGGGTTTTTCAAGGTTGCTGACTACCTGAAGGGCAAGATCCAGGTCTGCTGCTCCAAAGGGGGTCGGTTCTGTCACAAGGATCACCACGTCGGCGCTCCTTACAGCCGCGACCATGGGACAGGAAGTCCCTGGAGGGCAGTCGATAACAAGGTTTTTTCTCTCCGCCATGGCGGCCTCGATGGTGGCATGGATCACAGGGATCGGGTTTGGCATCCCTACCATGAGGCGCCCCTCGTAGATTTTGAGATCATCTTTGACGTTCATGCGGATCTCGCCTATGGGTCTGCCTTTCTCCGAAATGGCATTAACCGGGCAGACCATGGAACAGACACCGCACCCGTGACACAGGTCATTTGGCGTGGGGAAAGAGTCACCGAACATGTTGAGCGCGCCGAAACGACAGGCGTCAATGCACTTGCCGCAACGGTTGCAAATTCTCTCGTCTATTACAGGGAGGACCGTCTCCACCATTGATGAGGATATGGAGACTGCTCCAAGCAGAAGCGAAAGATTCGGTTCTTCGACATCCGCGTCTGCCCCGAGAAGTCCCGGAGTGGCGACCATCAGGGACGCGGCCACGCAACTCTTCCCCGTTCCGCCCTTGCCGCTCGCTACAGCTATCGTGAAAGGTTTTACTGGCATTAGTGGTGATGGTCCCCGGCCTCTCCTGTAACGTGTCCGCAGGAGCTCTTTCCCTGGGTAAGGGTTCCGTCGATGAAGGATCTGACGGCCTCTTCCGCGGGTCCCGAAACGCCTGTGACGGGTTTTATGCCGAAGGAAACAAACAGCTCCTCAGCACGGGGACCCATCCCACCCGCAATAATCACATCGGCTTTGAGTTCCGACAGCCACTTTGGAAGAACTCCGGGAGCGTGGCCGGGACTCTGGTGATCCGTGCTTCCTGTTACTGATTCCCCGGACACATCGAAGATACGATAAAAGGGCGCGTGCCCGAAATGGGGGCATACGTTCCCGTTTTCAAAAGCTACAGCGATCTTCATCAAATCACTCCTCCTGAAAAACTGATGATCTCAATGATGACATAAATCCCCAAAAAGGGGGACCCGGTTCATCAGAACCGGGTCCTGGAGAAAAGAGTTGGCAGTAGCGGATCAGGATTCTTTCTCGATCCTGTCGAGACGGTCCCTGACTTCCTTCATTTGCGCCTCAAGGGCCCCGAGTTCATCCTCGAGTGCTGCCTTTTCGTCGGCGGGGTCCACATTCTGCCAGGGTGTCGGATATCCACCGTATGGGGTCGCTCCCCAGGGTGCACCCCATCCGGGGCCGAAACCTCTTCCGTATCCGAAACCGCCCCCGAACCGGCCAGCCCTTCGGAAACCACGGCCGCGCATTGCCCCTGCTCCACACGGACCAAGTCCCCAGCCGGTTCCGGGACCTGTTCCTCCCCATGGGCCTCTCCCATCCCAACCGGGCATGTTGATCGCCTCCTCTATTGATATCGGTTATCAATAGCATATCACCATTCATATAGAAGTCAAGCCCGTTATTTGACCCCGGTCCGGCCTTGGCTGTTTTGGGGTATAGTATCAAAATAAGTAAATAATTTGCCGGAGGTGAAGATAAAATGACGGCCCTTTGGATTGTTCTTGGTATTGTCGCGGTATTAGGTCTGTTCGTGATGAGGACTTACAACACAATGATCCGTTCCCGCAACCTTGTTGATGAAGGCTGGAGTGGTATCGATGTGCAGTTGAAGCGAAGAACGGACCTCGTCGGAAACCTTGTGGAGACCGTAAAAGGTTATGCGACCCACGAACGAGAACTCTTCGAGAAAGTGACTGCGGCCCGCTCTGCTGCGGTAAGCGCGGGGTCGGTGACTGAACGCGCCCAGGCGGAGAACGCCCTGACGGGAACACTGAGATCCCTCTTCGCAGTAGCCGAGAATTACCCCGAACTCAAGGCAAACACAAACTTCCTTGATTTGCAGCAGAATCTGGGAACTCTTGAGGGTGAGATCCAGATGGCCCGGAGATACTACAATGGCGCCGCCAGAGGCTACAACTCCCTGATCCAGGTATTTCCTAACAACCTGATCGCCGGGCCTTTCGGTTTTACAAAGCGCGACTATTTCGAGGCAGCGGAGGAGGACAGGGCTGTCCCGAAGGTCTCGTTCCAGTAAGGAACAAAGGGACGGACGGAGGCGCACCCATGAGTATTCTGAGACGATTTTCTGCTGTATTGCTGGTGGTTCTTGCCATTGCGGTGCCTGCCAGCGGTTATGAGAGGATAATATCCTTCAACAGTTCCATAGAGGTCCAAAAAGATGGAAGCCTCAGCGTCCGTGAGGACATTACCGTACAGATAGAACACAACCGGATAAACAGGGGAATATTCAGGGATTTCCCCACCCGCTACAAAGATCCTTCGGGAAAGAACGTGGAGGTCGGCTTCTCCGTAAAGACCGTCCTTCTCGATGGAGGGCCCGTTCCGTGGAAGACCGAAAAAATGAGCAACGGCGTGCGGATTCGCATCGGTGACCCCAATTCATACGCTCCCCTCGGGGAACACACCTATACGGTGGTCTACCTCACGACCGAGCAGGCAGGTTTCTTCGAGGAACATGACGAACTCTACTGGAATGTTACCGGAACAGGATGGGAGTTTGCCATCGAGAGGGCAACGGCCCTTCTGACCCTGCCTGAGGGTGCCGATGTTACAAAGATAGCCTGGTACACGGGCCCCCAGGGGTCAAGGGCACAGAATGCCTCCGGACGCATGGCCGGAAATACCGCCTTTTTTGAGACGACGAGGCCTCTGGGCCCCGGTGAGGGTCTCACTATAGTTGCCGCTTTCCCGAAAGGTTTCGTCTTCCCTTCCGAGGCGTCTCTGAGGCGTCAGTCAAGGGCGATGCTTGTAGAAAAATACGGCGGTATCGTGCCGCCACTGGTTGTTCTCCTTCTTTTTGCCTACTACATGATCGTATGGATCCGTTACGGAAAGGACATCAGGCCCGGTCACGTTATTCCCCTCTTCTATCCCCCGGAGGGAGTGACCCCGGCGATGTCCTCTTATGTTTACCATCAGAAAATGAAGGATGATACTTTTACCGCTACCCTGATAGATCTCGCTGTAAGAGGCTACCTGCGAATAGAGGAGCATGATGTCCCTAAGGGTCTTTTCCGGAAAAGCAAAAACCGCTTCACCCTGCACCGTACGGAAAAAGATACGGGAGAACTGAAAATGGTGGAGAAGGTTTTCCTCAGGTCACTATTCCCTTCGGGAAAGCCTCTTCCTGTAGACAAGGAGAGCCACAGTGAACTTCTCTCCGCAAAAAGAGATATCAGGGACCATATTTCGGTTCGCGGAAAGGAGTTTTTTCTCCGCAATTGGGGGTGGGTGGCGACAGGCCTGCTGGCTACTGTTCTTCTGATAGGTGGTAGCGGAGTTTTAATGGGTGTCGCGACAGGGGACATCGGTTTTGTCCTTGTTTCCATGGTCATATTTACGGGATGGACCATAGGTGTCTCCGTATTGGTCTACAACGCCTTCCGTTCCCTTCGGGAGGGGATCAGGCGGAGAAAATTCGGTCAGATCATCAGGGGCATCTTCTTCTCGGTCTTTGCCATCCCATTCCTTGGGGGAGAATTGGTAGTAGTGGGACTTCTCTCCGAGGCCGCGACGGTGCCATTCGCGCTCTCCTTCATGGCGGCCCTGATAATCAATGTGCTTTTCTTCTTCCTTATGAAGAACTACACTCCCGATGGGCGCAAGCTTATGGACTATCTCGAAGGTTTTCGAATGTATATGATGACCGCAGAGAAGGATCGGATCAGGGCCCTTGCAGATGTTGACATGCCCGAGGATACTCCGGAGCATTTCGAGAGTCTTCTTCCCTATGCCATTGCCCTGGGTGTGGAGAAGGAGTGGGCCTCGCGGTTCGAGGATGTTCTCAAGGCCGCGGAATACAATCCTGGCTGGTATGCCGGTACCTACCCCTGGTACCACATGACGGCCTCGTCATTCATGACCGACCTCAGCGACGGTCTGGGAAGCGCGATAGCATCATCGGCAGTTGCTCCCGGATCAGGTTCCGGTTTTTCCGGAGGCGGCGGTTTCTCCGGAGGCGGCGGCGGCGGAGGAGGCGGCGGAGGCTGGTAGAAAGGCAAGTAACTGGGCGGCAGGCGTAACCTCAGTGTGTGGAGGGTCGTTCTGCCGCCGCGTTTTCTCCAAGGATCGCTGCTCCTGTAATTGCCGCATCGTCTCCAAGGGCCGAAAGGCGTATGTCGAGGGTTTTCCTGAAGGGTGGGGCTGTGTAGCCCAGGATCACAGGTGTTACGGTATCCGCAAGACCCTTGGCGCGGGCGAGTCCTCCGCCAAGGATCACAGCCTGAGGATCCAGTATATGTATAGCGGCGGCTATTGTCCTGGCCAGGACGTCGATAGCTTCTTCCCATATTCTGGCGATACCCGGTTCTCTCCTGCGGAGCCATAGTTCGGGAATATCGCCCCTTATTCCCGCTTCCCTGAATGATCTTCCCAGGGCGTCGGCGCCGAAAACAGCCTCTGCGTGTCCCTTTGAGCCGCATCCGCAAAAAATGGAACTGCCTGCTACAGGAAGGTGTCCCATCTCTCCCGCTTTTCCGAATGCCCCTCGAACAAGCCTCCCGCAGGAAACAACTCCTCCGCCGATCCCGGTCCCAAGTGTCAGCATGACAAAATCGGTCAGGCCCATAGCCGCTCCTGATCTCCATTCCCCGAGGGTCGCGCAATTGGCGTCGTTTTCCAGAAAAATTCTCCTGGTCGTCTTCTCCTGCAAATATTTTCTGAAGTGGCAGTTTTTAAGGAGCGGAAAATTTGGGGCCTGAAAGATTTTTTCGCGGTCCTGGTCAAGCATACCCGGAAAGCCCACTCCTACAGACTCAGCGTCTCTGTCCGGGTCGAGCCGGTCAAGGATCCCTGATATTGCGATGGATACCCCGTCGGGATCCCTCCCTTCAGGTGTAGGGACTTTTTCACGTGCTTTGATCAACCCGTTATCAACCAGGGCTCCCTTGACAAACTGTCCGCCCAGGTCAATACCCAGAAAGGTCATTGATCTTTTTCCCAGTCGCGAACCAGACCAGGGTTGGCTTTCAGGGCCCTTCCGATTCCGGTGATATCGCAATCTCCACGTTCGAGAAGCCTGACGGCCGTGTCCGCGGTCCTGATTCCTCCTGTACAGACCACCGGTATACTTCCCGCGGCATCCTTGACGGTACGGCAGTACGGAGCAAACCAGGCTTCCCCCTGTCCCTCGTATCCGCACATGTTCCCCGAGAGGTCCAGAAGGTCGAGGCCTCTCGAGGAGAACTCGCCTGCCACCCATCGGCTGTCCTCAATTGTCTGACCGGAGGGCTCCTTTCCGGGTAGAGTGTCGGCCAGGCCCAGTCTGACCGCGACCACTGTCTCGTCACTCACGGCGTCGCGGACCGCTTCGTGGATCTCGAAGAGAAGTCGGGCCCGGTTCCTGATCTCTCCGCCATATGTGTCGGTCCGGAGGTTGGTCATAGGACTGAGGAACTGGCCCAGAAGGTATCCGTGGCATGCATGGATCTCTACACCAATGTATCCGGATTTTACGGCCCTCTTTGCGGAATCGGCGAAAAGGCCCGGCAGGGAAGAGATGTCTTCCGTGGTCAGGCCCCGGGGCATAATGAAGACCTTTGACCTGGGGTGTCTTATCGGCGAAGGGCCTTTGGGTGCCCAGCCGTTGACCAGCAGTTCCTCGTCCATGATCTGTGACCCCGCATGGTTCAACTGTACGATCGCGGGGATATCCCTGGAAGAAAAAAGCCCAGAAAGGTCCTTCTGGTAAGGGATGATCTCGTCGCGGTCCATCATCAGCTGTCTTTCCCTGGCTCTGCCGTCGGGGTGTACGGCATGATGCTCGACCACGGCAAGGCCGACTCCGCTGTCAGCCAGGGGCATGTAATAGTCGAGGGTGTCAGCCGTCGGAAGGCCCGTCTTCGTGCACGTATTTGATGCCATTGGAGCGGATATTATTCTGTTCTTCAACCGTATACCCCGAATTTCGAGAGGTTCAAAAAGAATTGACATGATTCCCGGATCCCCTTTCTGTCAGACGTTAAACCTTATCTCTATGATATCGCCGTCACGGACGGTGTAATCCTTGCCCTCAAGGCGAAGGAGTCCCTTCTCCCTGCACTGGGCGTTGGAGAAGGAGTTGGCCTCAAAATCGTCGTAATGAACAACCTGAGCCCTAATGAAGCCCCTTGCCAGGTCGGAATGGATTGCCCCCGCTGCCTCGACCGCCGTTGACCCTTCCCGGATAGTCCAGGCCTTCACCTCTTCCTTGCCCACGGTGAAAAAGTACATAAGGCCCAGAAGGGAGTAAGCCTCCCTTATGAGACGGTCTCTCCCGGGTTCGCTTATGCCCAGTTCGGACATAAACTCTGCCCGCTCAGAAACTTCAAGGTCGGCTATCTCCATCTCCATACGTCCAAATAGCCTCACGAGGCTGAGCCCTCGGTCTGCAGCCAGTTTTTCCATTTCAGACATCCAGGGCATGGTGCCGGAAGCCTGGGTCTCGTCCATGTTGAGGACGACCAGCTCCGGTTTCAGGGTCAGGAATGTGAACCCCCGGACAGTTCGGGCTTCGTCGGGAGAAAAGCCCATCTCTCGAAGGGGTCTCTCTTCGAAAAGGTGATCCCGGCACCTTTCGAGGAGGGCTTTCTCGGCCTGCTCTTCGGGGGACGGTTTTTTCTTTTCCTGAAGTTTGCCAAGCCTGTTCTCGATAACTGACAGGTCGCGCAGGATCAGTTCGGTCTCGACGATGTTCCAGTCGCGGACTGGGCTTACAGTTTCTTCGGGATGGGGCACTTCGGGGTTGTCGAAGCAGCGGATGACCTGAATAAGGGCCTCCGATTCCGCCACGAAGGAGAGGAACGAGTTGCCGAGACCGGCTCCCTTGCTCGCGTCGCGGGATAATCCCGCCAGATCCACGAATTCGACCGGTGCCGGAGTTATCTTTTTAGGCTGGTAGATCTCGACCAGTCTATTGAACCTGTCATCCGGAACGGAGACGACAGCCCTGTTCGGGTCGGTCTTTCCGCCCGCGTAGGGCTTGACCTCCGCTCCGGCCCGTGTTATGACGTTAAAGATGGTGCTCTTTCCGCTAAGGGGCAATCCTGTTATGCCACAGTTCAACATTCCTTTCACCTCTTATATGCCAGTTTATCATCAGGGTCCTGTAAGTGTATGATAATAGAGTCTGGAACTTCACGCGCAGTTTGTAAACATCAAAAAGATCCAGATCGGGAGGGAGAATCATGAACAAAGGGAGATCGTTTCTGGCAGTCTTTACCGTTGCGGTTGTTCTCGCCGCGGGGGGCGCTGCTTCCGGTGTCGAAAACAGTTTGAAGGCGGGGAAGGTGGATGTCTATCCCAGGGGTGCTCTACTCTCCATCGAAATGGAAGCCGAACCCTTTATGCAGATAGAACTCCCCCTGACCCTGGATCCAGGAAACATGACAGTAACCGCTGGTGAGGGAGTCACGGTCCAGGGGTACGATATCGTAGAGGCGGCAAGGCCGGGGTGGGTCCCGCCTGCCCTTGCCTCTCTGGCCGATGAACTTGACAAGGCCAGATCAAGGGTCGACATGCTAAGGGCCAGGGCCTCGGCCCTGGAGCAGGCAAGGAAACATCTTGGCGAGGCCGTTCCCGAGAATCTCAAGGGATCGGAACTGGAAGCTTTCGTCGACACTGCGGTCAAAAAAAGGGAATCCGTTGAACTCAAGGCGGCCGAGACCGAGGCCCTTCTTGAGCAGGTCATGAAAGAGCATGACCTGCTCCGCTCCGAATACGAAAGCCAGTTTCCGGGAGATCCCGACAGGGTGCTTCTTCTCTCGCTAGAGACGGAGGGCAAGGGCAAGATAAATCTTGAAGCCTGGACGAGGGAGGCCTACTGGAGACCTTCCTACAGAATGGGACTCAACAGTTCTACGGGCGAGGTGACGGTGAAGCTTGCGGCCGACGTGAGCCAGAAGAGCGGTATAACCTGGAATGGGGAGATCCTTCTTCACACCGTAAGACCCAAGGGTGGTATCAACATACCCGAGATGCGCCCCCTGGTCGTCGATTTTCTGGAAATCTCCCCGGCACCTAAAGCCATGCGGGGAGCTATGGAGGAGATGGCGGCATCGGTGATGATGGACGAGGTCGCCCCACAGGAACCTCTTGTAGAGGAGGGCCTGACGGACGTAGCATTGAAGGCCAGGGGAATCGT
>NPIE01003251.1_pt1 | contig 154512 bp, 158 predicted proteins | sample 8637661 | NCBI WGS metagenome assembly NPIE01 (sample SAMN07420842, study PRJNA396082) | bioreactor metagenome | isolation source: sample BA12 brine-fed electro-methanogenic bioreactor BA | place: Japan: Kochi | collected 2016-12-09
TATATTTCGTGGCACATACTATACACAGTACTACTATTTCCACAAACATATTAGAAAATATTGCAAAAATAATGGATTTCTCCAAAATTTAACCGTTATAAGTACAATTAATAATTAAGTATTTAGCAGGATATAAAGTTTTCTACAACTATAAGCAGGAAAATATATCAAGATCTAAATCTTATTATTTTGATTTAAAACCTATAAAAACCACTATAATGCCTTTAGTAATTAAATTTTTTAGTTATTTTTCTCTGCTGCGAATAATAACCCGGCACAAAATTAAAATCCATACTTAAATCTTTCGGTTGAACTTAAATCACAAAATATTTTTATACTACCACTAAATTTTTAAAAGGTGATATATTATGAAGTTCGGTATCGAATTTGTTCCAAATGAGCCAATTGAAAAAATAGTAAAGCTTGTTAAGCTGGCAGAAGATGTAGGATTTGAATACGCCTGGATTACTGACCACTACAACAACAAAAATGTATATGAAACCTTAGCATTAATTGCTGCAGGAACTGAAACCATTAAAATGGGTCCTGGTGTGACCAACCCTTATGTGAGAAGCCCGGCTATAACTGCTTCTGCTATGACCACCCTTGATGAACTCTCTAATGGAAGAGCAGTTCTGGGTATTGGCCCTGGTGACAAAGCTACCTTTGATTCTTTAGGAATTCCATGGGAAAAGCCAGTTAGTACCATTAAAAACGCCATAGAAATGATGACCACATTAATGGCTGGTGGAAAAACTGAATCTGGTGCACAATTAGGTGGTACCAAAGCTGTTCAGGAAAAGATACCAATTTATATGGGTGCACAAGGCCCAATGATGTTAAAAACCGCTGGTGGATTTTCAGACGGTGCATTAATTAACGCATCCAACCCTAAAGACTATGCTGCTGCTGTTCCTCTAATTAAAGAAGGAGCTTCTGCTGCAGGTAAAAGTATGGATGAAGTGGATGTAGCTGCATACACCTGTACTTCCATTGATGATGACGCAGGAAAAGCATTAGGAGCTGCCAAGATTGTGGTGGCATTTATTGCTGCAGGATCACCACCACCTGTTTTAGAAAGACACGGACTGGCACCAGACACCGGAGCAAAAATCGGAGAAATGATAGGTAAAGGTGACTTCGGTGGAGCTATTGGAGCTGTAAGTGACGATTTGATGGAAGCGTTCTCTATTGTAGGAACTCCTGATGATTTAGTACCTAAGATTGAAGCTTTAGGTGAGCAAGGAGTAACCCAATATGTGGTTGGTTCCCCAATAGGACCTGACAAGGAAAAATCCATTAAATTAATGGGAGAAGTTATTAAAACCTTCTAAAATTAATGAAGAATCTTTTTGATTCTTCTATTCTCTTTTTATTTTTTTTAAAGTCTTTATCAATTCCATAAATTATTAATATTTATTCTGAAATAATTTTATTGCGTATTCTGTGCTTCTTAGAAATATCTGCCACCATATTATAAATTTTAATCTGATATTTAGAAGAAGGATAAGATTTAGATTTGAATATAGACCTGGTTTTAGGAATCAATTCTGGAAAATATTCTTCTAACACCTCATAATATCTGACCCTGCAATCATGAGGCTTATCACCAAAAAGAGTCAAGGCCCCGGGAATTACAAAGTCCCCACCATATTCTTTTACCGACTTTATCATTATATCCAGTTGATCTTCTGAATCAGAAATAAATGGTAAAAGTGGCATTAAGCAAGCCCCGGTAAGGAAGCCTTCTTCTTTAAATTTTTGCATGGTCTCTAAGCGTTCCCAGGGAGATGGTGCATCTGGTTCAAAAATAGCAGCAATTTTTTCATTAACAGTGGAAAAGGAAAAAGATATTATGACCCCCTGTTTTAAGTGAGGCATCAAGTCCGGAGGTAAATGAGCGGAATTATCAATTTTTTTTAAAATTTCAAGGTCCCGGGAAATTAAGGTGGATTTAGTAAACAGGTTTAATGGAAAATGAAAGCGATGGATGATTTTTAAAAGTTCCCTGGTGATTTTCAGGTTTTCTTCCTGGGGTAAATAGGGATCTGTTGCAGAACCCAGGGCAATAATTCCATATTCTTTTTTTCGAGCTCTGTTTTTTAGTTGACGATAAAGAATTTCAGGGGCATTAATTTTGGCAGTAAGCTGGGAGGGAATATGTTCACCATATTTGCTACCATGAATATAACAATATACGCAGTTAAAAGAGCAGCCCATATAAGGATTTAAAGTGTAATCTTCTAAAAAAAGACTATCACGATGTTTGTGCTTATTTAAAACTGATTTGACGTTTATTTTTTTAAATTAAAGACCCCCAGTTTAAATAATTAGTGAAGGATGCTGAAAATCGGGATAATACCTAAACATATTTTAATTACGGAAATTAATATAATTATTGTTAAAATTATATAGAATAATAATAAAGATAGTTAAATATATTTTATTAAGTTTAAAAACTGAATAAGTATAGTGTCCTTTATAGTTTCGGCTTATTTTTCTAATAAATAATTATTTAATTTTAGAAGTAAGGATAAATTAATTAAAAAATAAGATAATGATTACATCGTACTAATATAGAGGGTGCTGATCATTCTAAATCAGGTAAAAAACCATGCAAATAAAAAAATTAACCAGAGAAATTAGAAATAAATCTCTAAAAAAAGTTAAAAAGCGATCCCCTGAAGAATTATCTACCAGCTGGTATCAGGAAGACTTATTATACCAGGGAAGAGGCCCTACCCTTTTCATGATTTTGCCCACCGGTGGATGTTCCTGGGCCTTATCTGAAAGTGGTGGTTGCACCATGTGCAGTTATATTAGTGATTCCCATGTAGAAAATGTTCCTGCACGAGATATTATCCCCCTATTCCATGAAATAATGGATAAACATACCCTGGAAGAACCTACTGCAGTTAAAATTTTTACATCAGGTAGTTTCTTGAATCCAGATGAAATGCCTGTTGAAGCCCGGAAGGAGATTTTAAAAACCCTGGGTGAAATTGAAAACGTGGCAGAAGTGGTGGTAGAATCCCGACCAGAATATGTGAATAGAGAGCTAATTAAGGAGTGCTGTTCTTATCTTCCTGATAAAATATTTGAAATCAGTATGGGGCTTGAATCCGCCAGCGACCATACCCGGGAATATAAAATAAATAAAGGTTTTTCCAAAAAAGACTTTGAACAGGCAGTTGAAATAATAAAAGACCTTAAATCAGAATATGAAGTAAGATCAAAAGCTTATATTCTTGTGAAACCTATTTTAACTTCAGAAAAGCAGGGCATACAAGAAGCAATTGATAGTGCTATTTATGCCGAAAAGGCAGGTATAGATAGGATTTCTTTTTGTCCGGCTACCATCCACAAAGGTACTTTAATTGAAGAACTATGGCGTAAAGGATCTTATCAACCGCCATGGATATGGAGCACTATTAAAATCATGAACCAGGTCCGTGAAAAAGTTAATATTCCTGCTATAATGGATACTTCTGGTTTTGGAAGTAGAAGAGGCCCTTATAACTGCAAAAAATGTAATTCTAAGCTAAAGCAAATGATAATTGATTCTAATCTGGATCAAATTCCGGTAAAAGAATTAGAATGTGACTGTAAAAATCAATGGCAAGTAGAAAGTAGTTTTTGTGATATTGGTCGTTCTACAACCAGAATAAGATATTAAATTTCACTAAATTCATCCACTTTTAAAAAATCATATTAACCACATCGGCTAGAATAAAAAATCAGGGGTTTGTTAATTGTAGTGGAGGTGGAAAAATGAAAAATACGGTAAGTGGAATTTTAGCCATTATTTTAGGTCTAATTGTAATTTCTTTTCCTCTTTTAGGAGTTGTAACTGTCAGTGTGATAGTGAGTTTCTCTTTGATTATACTGGCCGTCTGGTTTATGGCCCTGGGTATGGCCAGTCTTGATTTGAGTTTTACCAGAGGATTGCTTAACCTGGTGCTGGGTATTATAACTCTCATATTAGCCATAGGTTTAATATTTAATCCCGCCTTGTTCAGTTTTGTGGCGGCTATTATCCTGTATCTGGCAGGTATATTACTGGTAATTGCTGGTTTTATAGCCTTAATTGGTAGTAAAGAATCTAAAATCGGTATCTGGCCTGGAGTAATCGGAATTATTTTAGGTATAATTTATATAATTCTCGGTACCTATGCCTTTGATCCCATGTATTTAGGTATGTTAATTGGAATCTGGTTAATAGTTACGGGAATATTTCGAATATTTGAATAAATAAATACAAACCCCTTTTTTTATTTTTAAATCAGATTTTAATAACAGTTAAAGTAGAAAAAATAGATAAGGTGTCTTATATATTTCCCAATAATAAATTAAGAATGAATAATGATTGAATTTATATATCCAGATTTGTGAAGTGTAATCGTGATAGGAATTAGTGCCGATTTTGACCCGGTGCACAAGGGTCATGTGAAATTGATTGAAAAGGGAAAAGAAATAGGGAAAGAAACCGGGGATGAGGTAGTAATATACCTCAACAAGGGCTTTAGTGCTAACCATGCTCCATTTTTTGTTAGTTATGAGGCCCGGAAAGAAATGGCCCTTAAAGCGGGGGCAGATAGAGTGGTTCCCATTGAAGGATTGCACCACCGATTAACCCTGGCTTATACTGTTCCTATTCGTATTGCCATGATGATTGAAGATGGGGTAGTAGATTATGTGGATGCTGCCAATGTATCCACCCCCACCATCATAAAACATGCTAAAAAATTTGCAAAAAAAGAAATATTCAGTGGGATACCCCGTAATCTTCCTAACCGAAATGTGATTCGCTGGTTTGCAGTTAATGAATTTTTATATAAAAAATATAAAAAAAAGATGAAGTTTCATCTCATACCTGAACTGGAAATGGGAGGTAAGATATCTGGAAGGGAAATAAGAAGGGCTATTGTGGAAAATGATATGAAGATACCTCCAGAAGTAAAAAGCCTTCTTCCCCACACCACCACTAAAATTCTGGAAAGGGAAATAAAAAAGGGTAATGTGGCCCCCGGGAGAAATCTGGAAGCTATAACCAAGAGAATGAATACCTATTCCCGGTCCAGTTTGATGCAAATTGCACATTTAAATGCAGATGCCATAAACTCCATTATTAAAGGAAGAGTGTACCGACAGGAAGATCAAATATGGGCTGCCTTTAGAAGAGCAGGATATGGGCCAGTATTGACCCGGTTGGCTATAAGTGCACTGGAAGAAGATATATCCAAAGAGGAAGTTCTACATCTTATAAGGAGTTATGAGAAGAAGGGAATAGTACCCCCTGATCAGACCATAGAAAAAGTTATTGAAAGATCATGGTTTGTGGCTAAAAAAAGTGAAGAAGGTTTTAAATCATCTGAAGCTCATCAAAAATTCATGAATGGTGAAAAAATAAAAGATTCATCACCCCTGGCCTTTGATGCAGGATTAAGTGTGAGAAGTTTTGAAGTGGATTATCTAAAAGATGATTTACCAGCTAATATCTATGTGGATCAAAATGGGCTCCTGGCCTGTGAACTAAGAGCAGAGGGTAAGAAAATTAAAAGCCCTTTAAAACTTCCAGGAGTAATGGTAACCTATTTAAGGCTTTTACTTGATTCCCAGTTTATACCGGTAAGTGCCAGGGTAATTAAAAAAGCCAGAGGAATTAGAATCCGAATATATGTGGGTAAATCAAATTAAACAATTTTAATTTATGTTTACCATCAACTAGCCAAAAAAAAATATCCTGCCATTTAACTAAACCTGGAAAGAATAAAATAACACCCGGTTAATTACTTATTTTTTTTTAGTTTTAAGTGATCTGTGTTCCACCACCGGACAGGCCCATCCTTTACAAAAGGACATTACAATTTTACCCTGGTCAGTGTGTATATATATCCTCCAGCAATCTTCTGAAGATTCAAATTCTACATTTTTGACATTTTTACCCACCAATTCTTCCAGTGTTTTTTTGCAGTCCTGGAGTTGTTCTTGTTGGGTCATGAATAAATCCTCCTTTTAGTAACTATCTGCTTCGTATAATGATTATGTTTTAACTCTAAAATAAGCTTTTTTAATAATAATTAATAGAGAACTTATAATTTTTCCCATAATAAAAAGGCTTCCCGGTAAGTATCTGGTTTTTTATCCAGTCTTTTTAGTTTTTGAGCTATTTGGTGGAATTTTCTTTCGGTGGATTTAGCCAAAATAGGATCCTCAAAAAGGGATAAAGCTAATTGCACCTCTTTCATTTCTTCCTGGCGCCTTGAAGCATGGAATGCTGTACTTATCATTCGCGATATTGCTGATTTTTTAAATTCAGGCCCTTCTGTATTTCCAATAACATCAAATAATTCTTCATCAACTCCCATTTTATAGGCGGCATAAAATGTTTCCCATAAAAGAGCCGACACGCCCTTGGTATATGAGCTTCGCAGCATCTTAATCCCGGAAGCCTGGCCGATTTCTGTGCCAATAATTTTAATATTTAATCCAAAATCATTCAGCTGGGCAAATTCCGGAGCATCTTTTCCGGAAGCCAGTATTTGTACTTTCTTTCGGTTCACACTACCTATTATTGCTGCATCTACCACTTTACCCTGTTTTATATGTTGCAGTGCACTTTTAACCGCCTCAGGAGAGACATTATTTATATCCACATAGGTCCCCTTGAAGTTAGTACCAATTGATGCAGCCGCATCAATAGCAGCCGCCGGTGTAACTGCAGATAGGATAATATCTACTTTTTGAGCCAGCGCCTCATTAGTGGGAACGGTGTTAACATTTTTCTCCTGGGCTAAATTCCGGCTAAAATCACTCCTGCCTTCCACACAGGTGAAAACCTCTGCCCCGTTTATTAGTAGTTCTATAGTTAAAGTCGATGCCACTTCTCCAAATCCAATAAATCCCACTTTAATTTGAAGTCCCTCCTCTTTAGGTATATGCTTACTTTCCCTGAAAATTTAGTTAGGTAATTTTTTAGCACCTTAAAAACTGATTTAGTTCATTTTATTAAATAATCAGCCATAAAAGATACATACCGGTGGAAATAATTAATAATCCTGAGATTAAACCTATAGGCCGGGAATAATTGGCCAGTTTGGTGATATTTATAAATGAAATTAAAGTACCAAGGGATAAAAGGGTTATAAAAAATCCAGATACATAGGATAATAAATTTAAAGCCGTGAAAAAGGTATCTCCTGTAGAAACACTAAAAGCAATCAGGGAGATTAAATAGGGAGTGTAACATGAAGCCCATGCCAGGGAAACTATAACTCCCCAAATAAAAGAACCAAATATCCCTTTTTTTGAATTTTGACTTACATTTACTGATAGATTGAATACATTTTTCCCTGAGAGAAACAAGACTCCCATAACTATGAGTATTAAAGCAGCGATTATGCGGATGTAATAAAGGTAATAATTTACTGCGGCGGTGAATATAAGGGTTAAAGTAATCACTGCCAGGAAAATGGTGCTTAAGCCCAGAACAAAGAATAAAATTTCAAGTTTTTTATTCCGGGTGAGTACATATCCTGCCAGTAAGGGAATCACCGGCAGTACGCAGGGAGATGCGACTGAAGCCATACCTGCCAAAAATGATATTAAGGGGGCTATTTCCATACTGAACCTCAAATATATTTAAAAAATGGAAAAACTAAATTATAATTGGCTTAAAAGTTGATTTGCAGTAATGTAGCCTTCTATTCTTCTTATTTCATTTCCATTAGAATCCATTATCAGCATAGTCGGTAGGCTAAATATTCTATATTGGGAGGAGGGTTGAGGGTTGCTATCCACATCAATCTTAACCGGAATATACTTTCGAGCCATTTCCTTTTGAACCTCCGGTTTAGAAAGAGTTCTTGATTCCAGCTCCACACAGGCCGGACACCAGTCTGCAGTAAAAACTGCGAATATTTGTTTATTGGTTTTTTCGGCTGCGGAAATAGCAGAATTTAAATCCGTATACCATCTGAATTCCGCATTACTCTGTGATATATCTTCTGAATTTGCATCATTAGTATCAGGGGACATTTGTGATCCAATAAAAGCGAAAATACCCACCATAACCAGGGTAAAAACAGCCGCAAATAATATCCATTTTTTCATGATAACTCTTAGGATATTCTCTTAATTTAAGTTTTGCATTATACTAATAAAAAATTAATTCACTTAAAGTTTCAAAACCACTGCAGAGCCTTCTTCGGCCCCTATATCCCTGGAAATAGCACTGCACTTTACATTTAAAAGACAGAATACTTTTTTTTCTCCCAGTTCCATTTCGGTAAGTCCTTCATAGTTCCCCATGCCCTTGGAGATTATAAGTTCTGCCCCATCCACCAATTCCTTAAATTCTGGAGAAATTTGAGAATAAATTATGCCAACTGAATCGGTTCCGGTACTAATCACTTTGACCATTCGGTCCAGACCGATTTCCAGGGCATCTTCCATGGTGGCGTCATTGAGGATAGGTTTTTCTTTGACTGCTACTGTTATATCCAGATTGTATTCTAGTAGTTTTTCCAGGAGCATTTTATCAAAAACAATTTCACCAGCATTATCTGCCAGATAGAGTAAGGAGTTCGCTTCATGTAAGGCCTCTTCCAGATAAGAGCTATGGTCTATTATTAAGGGCTCTGCAATTTTTTCTAATATCACTGCTGAAGGGTCAAAATTTACTCCCATAGCAGCAAAATCCAGTAAATTACCTGCAATGGCGACTTTAATATAATTTATTAAAGAAGAATCCTTTTTTAGTAAATAACCAACCTCTTCCTGGAATTTTTCAGCTATACGATTTCCTCTTTTTTTCTCCTGTAAATAGGGATCAGGATTCCCACTCAAATCCTTTATCAGGCGATGCATCCTGGTTCCGATTACATTGGATGGTGCGCCTTTTTTGAATTCTTCTGATAGTAATTTAATGATCTTTTCTGTGATTTCTATTTTTAAGTTTTCATCATCTGTGGCCAGTTCCAGAGCTTCTCTGGACTGTCGTAAAAAACAGGAAGCACACTCATAGTAAACTTTCATATTTATAACTCCCGATATCCAGTGGATCTAATTAATTTAAAATAAAATAATCCTGATAACATCAGAATCAAAAGTTATCCCCCATAAATTATCTGGATAACCTCAATAGTATCTCCTTCCTGAATTATCTCATCTTCCAGCACAATCTGACCATTTTTTTTAATTACAACTGTTTCTAATGGTTTTTCAATTTGATCCAGTAATTCTTTTATGGTTAAGTTATTTTTAAATGAAAGTTGTTCTGTTTTTTTATTATTTATAAGAGTAAATTTCATTCTTATCCTCTCTACTAATTACCAGTAATTAATGAAATTTAACGGTATGGTAACTTAAATGTTAACTTGCTTATTCACCTTTTGAGCATTATACTCTCTTTATGAAGATCACATGCCCTGCTGTAATTTAATGAGTTTTTTTCTTTTCCAGTTCTTCACAGAATACACAGGCCCGGCAAAGTTCCTGTGCAGATGGTTCTCCACATTTTATGCAATTATCCATGGTGAAATTTCGGGAATCTTCCTTTTTAAGGGCGGTTTTTATCTTATGGAATCCGCGTAAAGTAGAATACATTATGGTGGGATGTTTTTTTGATAAGTTTTTTATAATTTCCCCGATTTCAGCCCGGAATGATTCCTGGGAGTAAGGACATCCAGCAAAATGTACTTCCAGTCCTTTGGCCACCACATATAATCCCACCTCCCTTTCCGGAATTTCACCTAATGGTTTGATTTTGACAATGAACTTATCACTTTTAGGATGGGAACGGGGACCAATTCTCCTGAGGTTTTCAATGTTTCCTTCCAGATAGTTCATCATAATGGACTGGGTTTCATCATCCAGGTTATGTCCGGTGGCAATTTTAGTGGCACCCATTTCTCGGGCAGTTCTATTTATAAGCCATCGCCGGAAAACTCCGCAGTATGTACAGGCTCCCCGGGGAAAGGGAAGGGCCATTATTTCATCCAGAGATATATTAAAGTATTCTTTAAAACTTACAACCCGGTGTTCAATCCCCAGCCGGCGGGCATGATTTTCTGCAATTTTTATTCCGTCCTGACGGTATCCTTGAATTCCTTCATCAATGGTAACAGCCATCAAATCAATTATTCCTCTATTTTGAAGGGAGCTTAAAATATCCAGTAGCATGACACTGTCTTTGCCTCCAGATAAGGCCACCATAACCTTATCCCCTTTTTCAATAAGGCCATATTTGCGGATATCTTTTAGAACTTTTTTTTGGATTCCTGAAATAAAGCATTCCGGGCATAGCCTCTGACCGGAGTGTTTTCTCTCCATCATTACCTCTTTTTTACCGCATTTGGTGCAATTCATTATTAGTCTCCAGGGGATGGTTATTGTAAAACATCCCTATTTTCAAGTTTTAAGGTAAAAGCGCCTTATATTATTTTAATAGTTATGTAGAATTAAAATATGAAGTGGTGAATTAATGATTTAAGGTATTTAACATGGCTTAGTGTAATAGAAATGGTTTTTTGAATAATTCGAAGTCCTGAGTATAATGTTTACCAGTTATTAAAGCTATTTCTGCCTTTTGAAGTTCAGATCCCAGATATGCTGCATGTTCTAAATTTGAGACCAGATTGCGCCCCAATATATTTTCATATAAAATTTTAGCATTTGCACCTATCAGGGCCATGGTAGGTTCTGTGTCTAAGTAGTGAACCACTTTAATTTGGCCGTCATCTACCATTATCTTAAAACTTCCAGCTGGATCCTGCCTAAATATATTAGCTTCCTTGGCTTTAATTACAGGAACCATTAAGTTTTCCCGAACTTTTTCTCCCTTTCTTTTATCTTTGAAAAATACCAGGTTAATACCCAGGTCTTTAGGAACAGAATCCCTGTTTTTAGCCAAAAACATCATTTTTGAGGATACTGCCAGTTCATAAACACTTCCTTTAGTTTTACCACTCTCTTCTGGGGTAAATAATATACTGGCACCTAACTCCATGGATATTCCAGATAAAAGAGCATTAACCCCCACTGAATCTGTATCTAAAAGTTCTGTGACGTTTCCTATGCCGAAAAATAAGGGACATTTCTCTTTATGGTAAAAATCATCCATGGCCCGGATGGAATCAACTATACTGCTACTATTCAGAGGATCAAGAATCAAATCAGCAATCACATCTATGCCTTTACATTTCTTTTTAAGATCAATTAAAGAATCAATCCTCTCTTCTACTGTTTCCGGTACCCATCCATGCTTATAATCTGTAGGTAATATTACAGCTGGGATTTCTTTTTCCTTCAGGAGAGGTAATAACTCTTCATAATTACCATGATCCAGACTGAGTACCATATCCACCCCGCAATTAACAGCCACTTCTATTTCCCGGGGGTTAAGGGAATCTATACTCAGCGGGATATCACCCAGATGTTCTTTTACTAAAGATACCATTCCAGGTATTTTAGATGATAGGTTTTCTCCTGCTACCATACCTAAATCAACCATGTCTGCACCGGATTTAACAAAATATTCGGCTCTTTTTATTAATTCACCCTTAGAAAGTAGAGGGGCGTTGGCTATTTCTGCCAGCACTCTCATGGGAAAATCTTCTCCCACCGGGAGCTGGCCCACCAGAATATTTTCATCTTTTTTTAAGAGCTTTTTTATTAAATTTTCATCTTTTTCAAAGTTTTCTATAAATTCCAAAGCTTTTCTTCTTTGTTCTTCTTCAATTAGTTTATCAGCTGAAGTTTTGGGAGATAATTCCAGTTCTTCCAGTAAGTCCAGGACAATATCCAAATCAGCCGCATCAGTAGGGCCTTTAAATGAAGGGATACCTGTTTTTTCCTGGATATATGTGGCATCTTTTCTTATAAGTCCCGGGATAATCATAATATCTATATCATCCAGATTCAGATCTATTCGGGAATTAAGCTCATTAATTATTTTTTTAGGAGTTAAAAAAGCAGCTATAGGAGTATTGGCTACGTGTATCTCTACATTTTGTTTAGAACGCGCAGATACTTTCTTTACTACCTGGCTAGCTAATTTTCCAGTGATTATCAGAACTTTCATAACTATGCCTCTATACTAAAAGATGGTGACCATCACGTATATATATTAAAAATTTATAATGATTAACTATGAGGAATGGAGGTAAAAAATGATCGAAATTCGATTTCACGGACGTGGCGGGCAAGGTGCCGTTACAGCAGCTGAGATTCTAGCAAAGGCTGCTTTTGAAGATGGAAAATATACACAAGCTTTTCCTTTTTTCGGCGTCGAAAGGCGGGGCGCTCCTGTCATGGCATTCACCAGAATTGATGATAAACCTATAAGAAGAAGATATCAAGTTTATAATCCAAATTACGTTGTAGTACTGGATGATGGTCTTTTAGAAGTTGCAGAAGTGTATTCTGGAATTGAAAATGGAGGAAAGGTAATCTTAAACACAAATAAAGAAGTTCCATCAAATCCAGTAGCTAAAACAGAAATCATAGATGCTACCAGCATAGCCTTAGAAAAATTAGGGCTCCCCATAGTAAATACCGTCATGTTAGGAGCTTTTGCAGGTGCAACCGGTGAAGTAACTCTGGATTCAATTGTGAAGATTATAAAAGAAACCTTCCCCGGAAGGATAGGGGAGAAGAATGCTGATGCCGCTAAATCAGCTTATGAACATATAGTTAAATAAATTATTAATAATAAAGGTGATTAGTATGGATTCCATCGGAGGAATTGTTAAGCAACCGGGAAGTACCAGAATCAACAAGACAGGAAGCTGGAGAACTTTTAAACCCATATTGGATAAAGAAAAATGTATCGAATGTGATAACTGTGTCCTTTTTTGTCCAGAAGGTTGTATTAACAAAGATTATGATATAGATTATGACTACTGTAAAGGCTGTGGCATATGTGAAGTAGAGTGCCCGGTAAAAGCCATTAAAATGGAGAGAGAATAATGGTTGTTAAAGTTATTTCCGCCAACAATGCTGTATCCCATGCAGCAAAACTGGCCAAACCTCAAGTTATTCCCGTTTACCCTATAACCCCCCAAACCTCCATATCGGAATATCTGGCCAAATTTGTGGCAGATGGGGATCTCGACTCAGAATACATAATGGTCGAATCAGAGCACAGCGCCATAAGTGCCGCTGTGGGTGCTTCTGGAACAGGAGTAAGAGTATTTACCGCCACTTCATCCCAGGGTTTAGCATTGATGCATGAAATCCTCTTTGCCGCAGCAGGTTTAAGAAACCCCATTGTAATGGCCAATGCTAATCGTTCTTTAGCCGCTCCTTTAAGCATATGGAATGATCATCAGGACTCCATATCCCAGAGAGATGCGGGATGGATGCAGATTTATGTGGAGAATGGGCAGGAAGCTTTGGATTCCATACTGAGGTGTTACAGAATTTCAGAAGACAAAGATGTTCTTTTACCCAGTATGGTGTGCTTGGATGGTTTTATTCTGACCCATACTGTGGAGCCAGTGGATATACCTTCCCAGGAATTAGTGGATAGCTTTTTACCTGAATATCAACCTCAAGAATCATTCCTGGACCCGGAAAATCCGCGTTCTTTAGGTACCTTCACCGATCCCAATTATTACATGGAAGCCCGATATCAGATGGAAGTGGCCATGGAAAAATCTAAGAAGGTCATTGAAAAGGTTAACCAGGAATTCAGTGAAATTTTTGGTCGTGACTATTCTGTTGTAGAGGAATACCGTTGTGAAGGAGCAGAAATTATTTTAATTGCCATGGGGTCCATATGCAGTACCATTAGAGATGTTGTGGATGATATGAGAGGCCGGAGCGAAAAAGTGGGTCTTTTAAAAGTAAGAAATTATCGGCCTTTCCCTAAAAAGGAAATATACGAAGCTGTAAAAAATGCAGACCGCGTGGCTGTTTTAGACAAAAATATCAGCTTTGGAATGGGTGGTGCTCTTTACACCGAAATTAAAGCCAACATTGATGTGGAAAGTTGTGGATTCATTGTAGGATTAGGAGGTAGAGACATTACTCCTGAACATATTGAGGATATCGTAAATAAGACTCGTAATCCGATTAAAGAAATAACCTGGATTGGACTAAAGGAGGAAGTCTAAAAATGAAAATACCTGAAGAAGAATTCCTTGCCCCGGGTCACCGGGGATGTGCCGGATGTGGTGCCACTGTTGGTGTCAGGTTAGCACTTAAAATGCTGGGAAAAAATACGGTGGCTATTTCACCTACCGGCTGTTTGGAAGTTATTACCACTCCCTATCCAGAAACAGCCTGGGAAATTCCCTGGATACATGTAGCCTTTGAAAATGCAGGGGCAGTGGCTTCTGGGGTAGAAAGAGCCCTTAAAGCACAGGGAAAAGAAGACGTTAATGTGGTAGTCTTTGCTGGAGATGGAGGTACTGCAGATATTGGTATGCAGGCATTATCCGGTGCTATGGAAAGAGGACATAACCTCATCTACATCTGTTATGATAACGAAGCTTACATGAATACGGGGATCCAGAGAAGTGGTGCAACTCCTTACGGTGCCTCCACTACTACTTCACCACATGGTAAAGAGAGTTTTGGGGAAAATAAACCAAAGAAAAATATTCCTATGATTATGGCTGCCCATGGAGTTCCTTATGTAGCCACCGCCTCCATATCTTATCCCGAAGATTTTATGAAAAAGGTTAAAAAAGCATCAGAAGTTGAAGGACCTGCATACATCCATTTACACCAACCATGTACCACCGGATGGGGTTTTGATACTTCTAAAACTATTGAATTAGGTCGTTTAGCTGTAGAAACTGGTTCATGGATTCTTTATGAGATAGTGGATGGTGAGTTTAAAGTAACTTATCGGCCTATGCAAAGAAAACCTGTTAATGAATATCTGGAAGCTCAAAAAAGATTTAAGCACCTTGCAGACGATGAAAAAGAAAAAATACAGCAATATGTGGACAAGATGTGTGCTGAGTTGAAAATATAAGGGGGATAGACCTTGGATAAATTAATAATTCAACCCGATTTATGTGATGGATGTATGGACTGTGAAGAAGCATGTGCAAAACTTCACGGAGCATCCAGAATAATGATTCGGGAAATAGGAGGAGCTTACTATCCTATAATTTGTCAACAATGCGAGGATGCTCCCTGTAAAACTATATGCCCTACTGATGCCATTCAAGACAAGGACGTATTACCTGAAAAATGTATTGGCTGTGGGCTGTGCATGTTAGTATGTCCCTTTGGTGCGGTGGTAATGGAAGATCGCAAAGCACAAAAATGTCACCAGTGTCCTGATCTGGATACCCCGGCATGTATAAAAGCATGTTCCCAGAGAGCTATTTCTATTATAGATACAGAAAAGCTTAAGATTGAAAAACAAGAACAACACATTGCTAAGATGTCTGGAATTGGTAAAAAAACTAAAAAGGGTTCGGATATTATGACCCTGTTAACTGCCAAATCCCGGGCAAAGAAAGTATTCCAATAGGAGACACAGCATGAAAGAATTAGTTTCAAGGCCAGAATTATGTAACGAATGCATGAAATGTGAGCGTAATTGCCCTCAAAATGCCATTAGAGTTATCAATGGTGTGCCTATCTTTTGCATGCATTGTGCTCCTGAAAAAGCACCCTGCCTGAATATATGTCCCGAAGAAGCTATAACTGAAGCAGATGGAGCCATAGTAATTCTGGAAGATAAATGTATTGGTTGTGGACTTTGCCGTGATGCCTGTCCCATAGGGGCAGTAACCATGGATGAAAAAGGCATAGCAAGTAAATGTGACCTTTGTATTGATCTAGAAGAACCATGCTGCGTTTTAAGTTGTCCTACTAAGGCCTTACTTGTTGATTCTGAAAAAATAATCTCAGAAAAACGAGAGAAAATTACTCAGGAATTAGAGCGTCTAAAAGGCATTATGAAGCATTAAATTCTGCCTAAAAGCTTTAATCCTTTATTTTTTTTAATTTTTCCATTGAATTAATATTCCCTATATACTAATATACCCACCCCACTACTTTTTAGTATGTTTACCAAATATCCATTATGAATTTATTTAAAATGTACAGGTGTTATTCATGATTACCCAAAAAGAGATAGAAGAAACCATATTTGAACTCTTTAAAGAAGCAGTCATTAAGCTTCCTGATGATGTTAAACATGCTTTAAAAAAGGCATATCATGATGAAACCACCGAAATGGGAAAACTGAATCTAAAAGCAATTTTAGATAATATTAAATCAGCTGAGGAAATGGAAATACCCATGTGTCAGGATACTGGTTTACCTATAATTTTTGTAAAACTGGGCAATGTGCCGGTGGAAAACCTGATTGAAGGAATTAGAGAGGGGGTAAGAAAAGCAACCCTGGAAATTCCTTTAAGGCCCAATGTGGTGCATCCTTTTAATCGAGAAAATACGGGAGATAATACCGGTGAAAACATTCCCCAGGTGGATGTGGAGATAGTGGATGGGGATTATCTGGAATTTACCGTATTTCCCAAGGGTTTTGGTTCTGAAAATAATAATGCCCTTAAAATGGCCCTGCCGGGTGAAGGGATAGAAGGAGTAAAAAAATTTGTGGTGGATACCGTAATTACTGCCCAGGGAAAACCCTGCCCTCCGGTAATAGTAGGGGTGGGAATTGGTGGATCTTCTGATCTGGCCATGAAAATGGCTAAAAAGGCATTGTTAGGTACGGTGGGAAAGCGTCACCCGGATAAAAAAATAGCCTCCCTGGAACAGGAAATACTAAAAGAAATTAATGATTCCGGAATTGGTCCCATGGGTTTAGGGGGAAATACAACTGCACTGGATGTAAAAATCAAAACGGCCCATACACATACTGCAGGACTCCCTATTGGAGTATGTATTCAGTGTTGGGCCGGAAGGCATGCTACTAAAAGATTGATGCCTTAAAAATTTCTATTTTTTAGGGAAAAATAAAAATCAGGGTTTTTCACAGGTTATCATAAAGATAGTCCTGTCCCCGATACTCACTGCCCTATCTGCCACCCTTTCCATGTAACGTGCCACAAATAAGAGGTGCACCAGATAAGAAATAGAATCCTTATCTTTGAACATACTGCTGGTTATATGCTCCAGGGACTGATCAAATAAATCATCTACCTTGTCATCATCGTGTCTTAATTCCCGGGCCATGTCCATGTTTTGATCTAAAAAGGCATAAATTCCTTTAGAGAGCATCATCTGTACAAAATCGGCCATGTGTTTCAGGTCTTCCTGGGGTTTATGAGGAATAGTTTCATCTTTAATGTATTCTGATGCATTGGCAATATTCGCTGCCAAATGACCTATCCTTTTTAAGTGGCTTCCTACTTTAATACATGCTTCTATGAACCTCAAATCACCAGCTACAGGTTGTTCTGCTGCAATGACACTAATACATTTTCTTTCCAGCTTAAAAACCATTTCATCAATTTCTTGGGTGGTGGCTATTACTTCTTCCACTTTCTTTTTATCATAGTTGGCAAAGGTATTCACCGCGTTTTTATGGGCGTTGATGGTGAGTTGCCCTATGGTATCCACATCTTTCCTCAATTCTTTAAGTCTCTTACGGAATAATATCCGGGGGTAGCGTTTTTCCATGCTAATCCTCCTGAAATTTATAATTACTTAATAAAGATTCTAAATCATCCTCAGAAGGTTCTCTTATCCTGTATTTAGATAAGATTTCTTCACGAGATGATATATCTAATATTTCATTATCATTTGCCAGTAAATCCAGGTCAACAGGTAATGATAATTTGCATTCTTCATTTAATTCAATTAATGTATTAAAAAAATTTTTATCAACTTCATAGACTTCTATTTTAGATTCAGATGAAATTTTAAACCTTTTCATAGAATGGTTTTCATAATATTCATTAAAACTGACAATATCCATGGTCCATGCTCCAATAATCAATTTCTGGCTTATGAATAATACCGATTCATCATCCGGATTTAAGATTCGGATGTATCCTGCATGTGGAAAGGTTGAAGTATTAAGATTTCCCTGAATCGTTTCTATTGGCTGGTTTGCCGGGAGCCACATTTAATCATCCCCATAATTATTTCATGAGAACATTGTAAAACACCTTGTGATGCATTACCTGTTTTCCCACAATCATATAGGCTATTCTATCGGCCATTCCCATAACATGATGACCCATACTAAGTAAATTTCTCCCAACCAGCATTAGATAAGTAGTGGGAAGCCCAGAAGTTTCCTCATCATATTCAGCAAACATCTGATTATATAGATCCTGTATAGTGACATAATTTTTAGTACACCTTTTTAATAGCTGTATATCCTTATTTATTAGAGCTCCCATTCCATCTTTTAACATTCCCTGAACGTTTTGTGACATGAAAAGTAAATGAGGAGGTTTATGAAGTTTGCTTTCTTTTTGTTTAAGGTCGATGGCGTGACGGGATATATAAGCAGCCAGTATATTGATTCTCTCCAGTTCTATGGCAGTTCTTAATAAGGCAGCCCCGGTTCGTAAATCTTTTCCTACTGGCTGATGCAGGCCCAGTATCTTAAGGCATTCCTGTTCCAACCGGTAACTGGCTTCATTTACCTGGGATGTTTTTTCAATTATTTCACGAGCGAAAATTATATTTTCATCTATAAAACTGTTAACCGAATAATCTATTCTTTCAACTGTCTGGTTTCCATAGTCCAGTACCTCTCCACTTAGTGAAGATAACTTCTTATCCAGTATCACCCCAAACATCAGATCACCCGAATCTGCCGGTAATATAATCTTCAGTCCGCTTATCTTCTGGTTCCATGAATAATTTTTCAGTGCGCCCACTTTCCACTATTTCTCCATGCAAAAAGAAAGCAGTGTATTTTGAAACCCGGGTAGCTTGTTGCATATTGTGGGTTACAATTACAATTGTGTACTCTTTTTTTAGTTTATGAATGAGATCTTCAATTTTGGTGGTTGAAATAGGGTCCAGGGCGGAACAGGGTTCATCCATCAAAATTACTTCCGGTTCTATGGCTATAGTACGTGCTATACAGAGTCTTTGCTGTTGTCCTCCAGAAAGCCCCATGGCGGATTTATCCAGTTTATCTTTAACTTCTTCCCAGAGTGCAGCGGATTTTAAGCTCTCTTCTACCCTTTCTTCCACCACGTCTTTATCATTTATGCCGTGTACCTTCAGACCATAAGCTACATTATCGAAAATAGATTTAGGAAAGGGGTTGGGCTTTTGAAATACCATACCTACTTTTTTTCTAAGTTCAACTACATCCACACTGGGTTCATAAATTTCATTTCCATCTAAAAATATGGATCCTTCCTTACGAAACCCGGATATCAAATCATTCATCCGGTTTAAAGTTCTAATGAAAGTGGATTTACCACATCCTGAAGGTCCAATAAGGGAGGTAACTGTATTATTGGGTATTTTGATATTGACATCCTTTAAAATGTGTGCTTCATCAAAGTAAACATTTAAATTTTCTACTTCAATTCTATTCATGATTTAACGCCCCATCATCTTTTTCTGGTATCTTTCAACCAGGGTATTGGTTACAATGGTAATTATAAGTACAATTATCACCAGTACCGCTGCGGTTCCGTATGCATTTTCCAGGGATATGCCTTCTGTGGCCATTATATAAAGGTGTAGAGGTAAAGGTCTTCCTGGATCAAAAATAGATATGGGAACTGTAATGGCTGCCCCCACCGCAAATAGTATAGCTGCTGCTTCTGAAATTGATCTGGCCATTCCTAAAATTATACCAGTGGTTATTCCCGGCGCAGCAGCAGGTAATACTACCCGGTATACCGTTTGCCACTTGGTGGATCCCAGTGCCAGGCTGCCTTCCCTGTAAGATTCAGGTACTGCATCAATGGAAACTTCAGCAACCTTAAATATGGTGGGTAAAGCCATTAATGCCAGTACAAGTCCTCCAGATAACACAGACCAACCTAAACCCAGAAATACCACAAAAAAGGAAAGACCAAAAAGACCAAAAACAATAGAAGGTATGGATGCCAGGGTTTCTGCACCAAATCTTATCAGTTTTATCACATGGCCCTCCCGGGAGTATTCGGTGAGGTACACTGCAGCCCCCACCCCCAAGGGGGCAGCCACCAGTCCAGATATGAGAGTCACATAAAGACTGGAAATAATCATAGGGAATATTCCACCTTCTCTTCCCGAATCCACTGGATTGGATAGTAAAAATTCCAGATTTATTACCTTCATTCCTTCCAGGAGTATATAACCAATTATAATAATCAATATGATTATGGTTAGGATTCCAGAAGCCCAGAAAACAGTTTTCATTATTTTTTGGGAAGTTTTTGGAGATATAAATCTAAATAACAATCATATACCTCCTTTTAATAATTTTTCCAGAAAGTGACAGGTATTCACAGGTATCCACCCCCAATAACCACCTTCTTTTTGTAGTGTAAGTAATTAGCTGCCACCAGAAGAATCATTATCATGAAAAATAAAACTATTGCAGTTCCAAATAAAGCATTATAATGAATACCTGTAGCATAGCCCATTTCAAGAGCTATATTAGAGGTTAATGCTCTTACCGGGTCCATGACGGAAGTGGGAAATTGAGTCACATTTCCGGCTACCATGATAACTGCCAGAGTTTCTCCTATGGCCCGGCCCATTCCTAAAATTATACCGGTGATTACTCCAGGAAGGGCTGCAGGGAATATAACATTCCGGATAGTCTGCCATTGGGTGGAACCTAAAGCCAGTGATGCTTCTTTATATTCATAGGGTACTGACCTTAAAGAATCCACTGTTACACTGATAATGGTAGGAAGAATCATTACCGTTAATATTACCGAGGCAGTAAGCATACTAAACCCTGTGCCTCCGAACTGTTCTCTCATAAAGGGTACCAGTATTATCAACCCAAAAAACCCATAAACTACCGAAGGTATACCGGCCAGGGTTTCAATCACTGGTTTTAGTATTCTTCTCATACTGGAGGGGGCAATTTCGGCCATGAAAATAGCACATAAAAGGGAAAGAGGTACTGCCATGGCTAGTGCCAAAAAGGTAATCCCTAAAGTTCCTACAATCATGGTTAAAACACCAAAATCTCCTTTTAGAGGAGCCCAGGTTGATCCAAATACAAAGTTTAAAACTCCATAACTTTCTATTGCTGGAAATCCTTCAATGAATATAAAAGTTATTATAAGCAAAATGATTATTATGGAGGATATGGCGGTAATAAACAGACCTTTTTCTATTAAATACTCCTCTAAACGGTTATTCATGATTCACCTCTTTTATTTCTTGAGTTTTTAATTTTTTAGAATTTTAAAGGAGGATTATCCTCCCAAATTAAAAGTATGTTTTTCTGGTTTTATTTTAAGAATCATCAGACACATTGGCAATAAAAGGTACTATTTTTTCACTACGAATAACTTCCTGGCCCTCGCTGCTGTAAATCCAACGTATAAACTCTTTCAAACTGCCTTCCGGTTCTCCTTTTACCAGAAAAATAAATGGCCTTTGAATGGGGTAGGTGCCTTTGGAAATGGAATGTTCTGTAGGAGCTATTCCACCAACCATTAATGCTTTAACATCATCTCCTAAATGAGCTAGAGATACAAATCCTATGGCTTGAGGGTCCTGCTTAACCGCTTGTTTGACCATCTCAGTTGAGCTTTGAACTATGGCCTCGGGACTGATATCCTCTTCATCCATAACTATATCTTCAAAAGCAGTTCGGGTTCCGGAACCTTCCTCCCGGACAATCACATGTATCTCCTGATTAGAACCACCTACTTCTTTCCAGTTGCTAATCTTGCCACTGAAAATATCCCTTATTTGATCAATAGTCAGATCATCTACCGTATTTTTATTATTTACTGCGACTACAATTCCTTCTTTACCAATTATGTATTCTGTCAAATCTTTACTTTCATGATCATTCAGTTTTTTAGAACTGGTTCCAATTTCTATGATCTCCTGTTGAGTACTTCTGATACCCAGACCAGAACCCCCTCCCTGAACATTTATCTTAACATCAGGGTGAGATTTCATATATTCCTGGGCTAATTTTTCTGCCACCGGTTGAACTGAGGTTGATCCTGCAATCTGTATACTTTCATGACCAGATCCAGGATTGACCATGAAATAAGTGCCCAGGATGATTATAGTTATTATTATACCAATTTTATACTTTGAGTCCATAGCTTCACCATGGACAATAGTTCATCTTCACCTTATTTAAATATTGATAGAAATTCATCGCCACCAATATTATATATTTGATAAATTTTAGAAAAAATATTCTGAATAAAATCTAAGAAATAATTATTTTAATCATTTCATTTTTGGAATCTAATAAAATAAAAATGAATAATGTGGAAGGAAATACCACATATTCATGATTTTTCAATTTGTTAATTTATTTAGCAGGTATTAATTTTTCACTCTTAACTATTTCTTGTCCTTCCGGACCTAATACCCAGTCAATAAATTCTTTAACTGCACCTTGAGCATCTCCTTTAGTTATAAAGAAGAATGGTCTTTGTACTTCGTAAGAACCATCAGCAATGGTTGCTTCAGTAGGTTCTATTCCACCAATATTTAGTGCTTTTACATCATCACTCATAGCGGCAAAGGATACAAACCCAATAGCATTCGGATCCTGGGCAACAGATTGTTTTACTGCTTCAGTGGAACTTTGTACAATAGCATCAGCTTTTATTTCAGTTTCCTTTCCCATGACTATTTCTTTAAATGCATCTAAGGTACCGGAACCATCTTCACGGGTAATGACATTTATGGGAGCATCACTTCCACCCACTTCATTCCAGTTGGTGATTTTGCCACTGAATATGTCTTTTATCTGATCCAGGGTTAAGTCACTGACTGAGTTTTCATCATTAACTGCCACCACTATACCATCTTTAGCAATCAGGTAATCAGTTAAGCCTTGTTTTTCGTCATCTTTTAAATTCTTGGAACTAGTTCCAATATCTGCAATTCCATCCTGAGCACTCTTAATACCCACACTGGAACCGCCACCCTGAACATTTATCTTAACATCAGGGTGAGATTTCATATATTCTTCAGCTAATTTTTCTGCAACAGGCTGAACAGAAGTTGAACCCACAACCTCGATGGTTGTGTCCCCTCCACTATTTCCGCCTCCGAACGCTAAAAATGCGCCGGCTATTATAATTATAGCAACTATTATTCCAATTATGTATTTGGTGTCCAAATTATCACCTCGATTCATACCTTGTTGGGAGAGTATTTAAATGTTACTATTTAGGTACTTGGTTACACATTTAGTGAAATATAACTTATTTTCTATCTATCTGCAGGCCTCATTAATTCATAAAATAGGAACTATACAACACTAAAAGGTTAAATTTAAATAATGGTGGCTGGATATAGGAAGACATTATGATAACAGAAGAAATACTAAAAAGTGTATTCAAACCACACAACCTTAAGTGGAGGACGGCTATAACCAAAGTGGAACCCAACCGGCTCATAACCCGGGGCTACTTACAGGAAGAACTGGTGGGTAACACTTCATTTTCAGATATGGTTTATTTACTAGTTAAGGGCAAAATGCCTTCTAAATCTGAATCAAAAATGTTAGAATCGGTTTTAGTATCCTTCTGTGATCATGGAGTTACACCACCCAGTACCCAATCCGCCCGGATAATGGCCTCCACCGGGTCACCCCTGCATGCCTGCCTGGCGGGTGGTTTACTGGCATTTGGAAAAAACCACGCAGGGGCTATTGAAAATTCCATGCATTTATTGCAGGAAGGGGTAGCGAGGACTCCGCCTGAAGAGTCCCTGGATGATACTGCCCGGATACTGGTGGATGAATTTATGAGTCGTCAGGAAAAAATCCCTGGTTTTGGGCACCGTTATCATAATGCAGATCCAAGGGCTCCCCGACTTATGGAACTGGCCCGGGAAATGGAATGCCTGGGTCGGCATGGTGAATTAGCACTATCCATTGAATCATTATTGCATAAATCAAAAAATATAAGAATGAATATAGATGGAGCTAATGCCGGTATTCTTTCGGATTTAGGGTTTGACTGGAGATTAGGAAGCGGTATATTTATGATTGGGCGCTTACCCGGAATTCTGGCCCATACCTATGAAGAAATTAGCAGGGAATCTCCTTTCCGGAAGTTCTTCCACATAGAAGAAATCTATTACGATGGAAAGGAATAAAATAATTATAATACCTATTTTTGAATACTGACAATAAAAAAGGGCTTTTTTAAATTAATAACTATTTTGAAATTATAATATATGACGGCCTTTTAATTAATTTTAACTAAATTTATTAATAATCCGGTTAAATCCCTAAAATCAAAAATAAATCCCCTGTAAACTTTTTAAATTAATAAAATAAGCAATAAATTTAATTATTATGCTGGTCAAATAATTAACAAAAACCTAATTAATTTGTATAAGTAATGATTTAAAGAGGTTATAGTATGGAAAAAGAATATGAACAGGCCAGAAGAAAAGTAAAAGATTTAAAGGATTTTTATAATCATTTATTTGCTTATATACTGGTAAATGTGACCCTGTTTATAATAAATTTAATATCCACTCCGGGCATCTGGTGGTTTTATTGGGTAACCATATTCTGGGGAATAGGATTGTTGTGGCATGCATTTGGATTCCTTAATGAAAACAAATTTTTAGGAAAAGAGTGGGAAGATAAAAAAATTGAAGAGTACATGAAAAAGGGAAAAAATAATTAATAATTTTTCTTAATCTACTCTTCTCTACGTGCTTTTTCAATTTTCTGTTCTCTTCTTCTGAATCTTTCCGGAGTAGTAGTCCGGGGAATATTATGATAAAATTCACCTGCCGTATCTATTATCTCAATTGAGATATCCCCAATCCTTTCAAAAGCTTTGACCACCCGAGATAAAGAAAGATAATAAGTGGAACGGTATTTATCTTCAAAGGGTGTTTCCGCCATCTGGGTAGCTATACAATTTAATGCTTTCTTCTGGAGCTGGTGCAGTTTATCCTCACAACTCATTACTTCCTCTTTCAAATCCAGTTTTTCATTTAAAAATGCATCCATGGACCAGCTAACCATCTTTTTTGAGGTTTTATACATTTCTTTTAGATAGTCCATCATCTCGGTATCCACTTCATAGGACTCCTGCATGGTAAAATTAGCTATTATGCCGGAGTGGTCGCCAATCCTTTCCAGATCATAGGCTATTTCGCCAAAAACCACGGTTTTACTAAATTCGGAATAAGGATTTATGGCTATGGCCGTATCCACTGATGAGCGAACCTTTTCCAGCATGTTGTTAGTGATGAAATCCATTTTCAATGCGTCATTGGCCTGATCCTTTTTATGGGTGAGTAATGCTTCAAAAGATGTTTTTAATTGTTTGCATACGTGTTCTGACATATTTTTTAGTAGATCTTTTATCAGATAGCTTCCGGCGTGTTCCCGGGAGGTTTTTTCCTCCTCAAACATTTCTGAAAAATCATCATATTTTTTAAGATCAAGTATATATGCCCTGCGAACTATTCCCTTTTTTACCATGGGTTGCAGGAGTTTAGTCACATATCTTCGGGTAATGCCCAGCTTTTCTGCAATTTCATCTTGAGTGGATGGATTTTCATAAAGAATTATGTCCAATACCTCTTTAAGAGTGCTATTTTTGCTTTTTTTAGTCATTATATCCCTTAATTAAAATATTATTTATCTAATCTTCTTCTTTTGTATTAATTTCTTCATTTTCCAATTTTTGTTCCATCTTTTTAGATACATCTTTATTTCTAATGTTTATGGATTCCTTAAATAATGACAGGATTACATAAGATAAGGTCAGAATAAGGAGTATGGATAATGGAATAGCAAATTCAATGAAAAATCCAGAGTAGAGTTCTACCAGGGGAGAAGCCGCATCTAAAAAGCCCCGGAGTAATATAACTATTCCCATACTTAAAACCACATATCCATATTTTTTTTGAATATTTTCCGGTTGAATAATAGGATAAATTCCCATTAAAATTAATCCAGTTCCAATAGATCTAAAAAGATTCCAGTTAGTGGCTCCCTGTAAAAAATAAAGTATTTCCTGAGGTTTCCAGTATAGGGGGGCCAGTAAGTATATTATCTCAATGGCCAGGATGAGTATCAGGGGAATAGCATAAACTATTCTGGTCTCTATTTTTTGAGTATCAACTTTTTCCAGAGGTTCTTTAACATAGTGAGACATAATCTGATAGAGCATTGATCCCAGTACTGCACCAATTATGGTTCCCCCCACTCCAATTTGGGAAGTGGTGAAAGCCACAATTCCAGATATTACTCCTGCCATTGCTACATCAAATGCCTTGCTCATTTTATCACATACAAATTCAATTTAATAATTCTCCTTGAGTGTTTATCAGATAAGTTTTTATTTTTATCAAATATATATTCTTACATTAGGTATTTATTTTCTCTATTAAGGAACAAAATCCTGTAGGGATGACTTTACAATAAAGATGTTTTACAAAAGATCAACAGTATAAGATTATAATAATTTAGAGGATATTGTGCCTCATGTGTTTATAAGAACAAATTAAATACTCTTCCTGGTCCATTTTTACTGAATAGTTAGCCATCTCTTTTTTATCTCCATTTTCAGTATTAATGAGATTTATTTTGATATCTCCTTCCCGGATTAAGATTTCATTATGGGAGGGGAAAGTATTGCCTCTGAGCCGGTAGCTGGTTGCAGTTCCCGAATTAACAACAGCCATTTTTTCTATCATCCAAACATTTGGTACGTGTTTATGACCATTCAAGACAAAATCAACCCCATATATATCAAAAATATGTAATAAATCTCCCGAATCCAGCAAAATATTCCTTTCTCTTCCAGTTTGAGGTATAGGGAGGAGATGATGGTGAAAGGTTACAATTTTACATAGGCTGGATGGAATTTTTTCCAGTTCCTTTTTGAGCCATTCCCTCTGGTCCAATCCAATCTGGCCATCATCAATATCCGGTTCAGATGAATCCAGACCTATTACTGCAAATCCTCCCTTTTTATCAATATGGACAAATTTACGGTTTCCAATCAATTTTTCAAAATGCAATAAGCCCACATTGCGGGCATCATGGTTCCCGGGTATGGTGAATGTTTTTGAAATAGTATTCAGCTCTTTTATGTACTCACCGGCAGCTTCATATTCGGAATGATAACCCCAGGTAGTTAAATCACCAGCCACGATAATCAGATCAGGATTGTCTTCCTGAAGCTGATTAAACAGATTTTTTTTCAAATCACCAGAAAAATGTTTTTCCCCAAAGTGAATATCAGATATTTGGGCTATCTTTTTTTCCATTATTGTTTCACCTGATTATTTTAATTTAAAAATTAGGTTACATTATCAGAAAAAACCAATTACTTGTAAACCATATATAAAATTTGCTGTTATCAAAAAAAATATAGAATCAAACCAAAATAATAAATCAGAAAAATAAATGTCAATATAAAGCCTTAGGGGGGATTCGAACCCCCGACCTATGCCTTACCAAGGCATCGCTCTACCGGCTGAGCCACTAAGGCGTGATAAAATATGTATCAGTTAGATTTTCATGAATTTATATTATCCCACATATATACTTTACCCTAATATCACAACTAAATATAATTTTTAATGTCAAAACAGTAATTAGAACCCATCTAATGACAAATAAAATATTATAAGTGCAGGGGAAGGGATTCGAACCCTCGAAGGCCTACGCCAGAGGATCTTAAGTCCTCCCCCTTTGGCCGCTCGGGCACCCCTGCATACTATCGTAGATTGTACAATATCATATATTAACTTAACGGTTATGGTCATGATTTTATAAATTTCCTGATGGTATTTTATATATAATCTATGATTATTATAATATAACTCAAGAGATTAACCATCTCCCGGGCTGGTTATAAAAGGTGCTTAAATGATATTCCAGGCAGAATTATGTGGTTACTGCGGTGCATGCGCTAGTGTGTGTCCCTTAGGAATAATAGAACTTAATGGATATAAAATTGAAGTTCTCGAAGGATGTAATAATTGTAAAAATTGCATTTATATTTGTCCTTTAGGAGCATTCCAGGAGGAAAAAGATGAAATATGATGTGGTGGTGGTAGGGGGACGAATTTCAGGATCCATAGCATCACTTTATGCATCTAAACAAGACATTAACGTGTTAATGATTGAAAAAAATCAGGAAATAGGAACTCCTGTTCAGTGTGCAGGAGGAGTAAGTCAATCTTTTTTTAAAACCCTGGAAATGAAACCTCCCCAAAAATTAATATGCTCTGAAATTGAAGGTGCAGTGCTTCATGCTCCTAATGGAGAAAAATTTATTACTAAAAACAGCATGCTCCAGGGTTATATTATGGAGCGTAAAATGCTGGATAAAACACTGGCCATTAAGAGTGCTGAAGCAGGCACAGAAATAATGCTTAAAACCCAGGTAAAAGATTTGATAATAGAAAAAGGTCAGGTGAAAGGAGTTATAGTTCGCCACCAGGGTAATTTAATAGAAATCCCATCCAAAATTGTTATTGGTGCTGACGGAGTGGAATCCCAAATAGCCCGCATGGCCGGCCTGCATGATGGTTATAATCCACATGATCTGGTTTCATGTGCCCAGTATGAAATGGTTGGTGTGGATATTCATCCAGAACTTCTGGAATTCCACTTTGGATATAACCAGGCTCCAGGAGGATATGTCTGGATTTTCCCCAAGGGAGAAAATAGAGCCAATATCGGCCTGGGAATAAGATATGGAGATAATCCAGCTATTTATCATTTAAACAAATTTGTTTCATCCTTAAAGGGAAAAATAGTGGAGTTAAATGTGGGCGCCGTTCCCATTAGTGGTCCTTTAAAAAAAACTTATTCCTCTGGTATTTTATTAACTGGAGACGCTGCAGGACATGTTGACCCAGTTACTGGAGGAGGTATGCACTTATCCGCAATATGTTCCAGTTTAGCCGGGAAAATAGCAGCTGATGCAGTTATAAATGAAAATTTAAGTTCCTCATATCTTTCCCGATATGAAAAAGAATGGAAAAAAAGAATAGGGAAAAATTTACAGCAATCACTTAAATACCGGACCATTTTCGATAAGCTGGATGATGAGGAACTAAATGGCCTGATTAAATTCTTAAATACCAATGATTTTAAATCTTTATCCACTTTATCTATTCTAAAACTGGCACGAGAGTATCCTAAGTTATTCCGGATATTGAAAAATATTTTATAAACTTAAGATCATTATTAGTTTATTTTTATGGATTTATTAGCCTTATTATTAAAAAATTAACTGATTATTCAATTCTTTTTTTAATTAAAATCCAAAATCTTTTCTTTATTTTAATTCCTGAAAAAAAAATAGATTTAGTTTTTAAAGCAGAATCAATAATTATATAACTAATTTAAGGGAAAAAGGGTTTTAATATTAAATAAACTTTCTGGCTTTTTAGGAATTCATTAATTAAAAATAAATTTTCTATTATACTCTATATAAAAAATCTGGTGTATTAATGATTAAAGATTTATCCTCCCCTTCTAATAACAAAACAGATATAAAAATTATTCCCTCTTCGATTGAAAAGATTTATCTGGGTTTAATATTAATTACAGCTTTTTTTGTCCGGCTTATTCCCAGTAGAAATCTTTCATTTGCCGGTAATGATGCTTACCTGCATCATGATATTGTAATGCGTATGGTGGAAGAGGGTTTTGGAATAATTTCAAATGATCCCCGATCTTTAACTGGTTTAGCTTCCTATGGATATCCTCCCTTATACCATATAATAGGTACTGTGCTTTACCAAATTTTTCAAACAGATCTGGTATTTTTCCTTTTACCGCCTGTGCTGGGTGTTTTGAGTATCGGAGTGTTTTATAAATTAGCCCAGGAGATTTTTAATAATCAAAAAGCTGCTTTACTTTCCACCTTATTGTTTGCATTTATCCCCTCCTTTGTAACCCGTACCTCAGTATTTATACCTGAATCTCTGGGAATCCTTTTATCAGTAGGGATACTGTTTCTGGTGGTAAAATACATTAAAAGTATTCCGGGATACCATAATCTGGATAATTTTGCTCTAAAAGGCTTTTTAAAAATATTCAAAGGGGATTATAGATATCTGATAGGGGCCGGAATCCTGGGGATATTTTACCTTTTTAATCATCGTGGATGGGTATTTTTAGTTATAGTCCTATTTATACTAATTTTTACCTTTGCACTTCCCTCTTTCAAGAAAAAGCCAGTGGAATGTATGGGGATATCCTTACTCATTTTGATAATGCTTTATGTCCTGGATGTGGCCTCTTATTTTGCACGGCTCCAAATAGTACCGGTTAGTGTGCTGGGTTTCCCTAAATGGGTAGGTTTATTGCAGTTAATTTTTGGACTGTACGGTTCTTATGTATTTATTAAATCAAAAAATCCATTATACCGATTTCTGGCAATTTGGGGTTTGCTTTTCCTGCTCATTGGTAGTTATTCGTTCCGATTCAGAGATCCTTATTCGGCCATAGCATTAGCATTAATGGGAGGTTATGTTTTTTCTAAAATAATCCTACCTGAGTTAAATAAAATCATAGAAAAATACGATTTTTCCTTAGGAAAAAGGAATCTTAAAGAAGGTTTTAGATTTTTATTTATTTTCATTCTGGTTATAACTCCTGTTGCCCAGGGAGCATTTAGTGCTTATTCCTTTGTGGTTCAGCCCAGTCCCGAGGAAATAGAATCATTTGAATGGATAAAAGATAACACACCTGTTGATGCAGTTTTTCTTACCCTTCGTGATGAAGCCTATCTTTTAATAGGTAATACCAACCGAAGGGATGTTCTTTTATGGAAGGTAGTTTATCAGGGATTCATGGGAGAAGCACCATCAGTGGCTGAAACCATAACCACCCATAATGAGGTAAATATAATTTTTGGTACATCCCTGCCCGGTGAAGCCTATTTTTTACTGGAAAAGTATAATGTGGATTATATTTTTGTGGGACGAAACATGTACAATGCCCCGGGATCTAAATATGGATTATTAAATTATTTGCCATCAGATACTCACTTTAAAACCTCTTATATTACAGGTGATGCATCAGTATATGAATATGTAAGTAACCCCTCTCTAGAATCACCTGGAAATGCCTTGAACATCACCGGAGATAATGATTACTCCCACACCTTGCAATTTATTGAGAGGTTCTGGAATGGATATTCTTACTCTGATGCCGGGGGAAATTATTATAGAAATCCGGTTATTGACCTGGAATTTGGAGGTAGTTTCAAGGGTAATTATCCATTAAATGCCCAAATATCTAACTTGTTTAACTTTATATCCATTGAAAGTAGTAATCAGGAAGTTTCAGATCGCTCCACATATCTTTTAAAGTGGTTAGAATATAAGCAGATGCCAGGAGGAGCATTCCCCTCAGAAACGCCTCCTGGAGAATATACTTTGGGGACCATGGAAACCATATTTCCTTTGATGGAAATGGAAACTGCAGAAAGTCAAAAAATAACAGAAAACGGCCTGAAATTTGTTAATGAGCAAACTGGAGCAAATAATATAAAAATTTCTCCATCAGATGATGGTCCCGGAATATTTGAAGATAATTATATACAACTTAAAACCAATGCCCTGGTTAGTGGTATGTATCCCGATAATAAAGAAGCTATAGTTCAGGGAGTATTAGAACTTCAAGAGAGTGATGGATCCTGGAGTTCTTTTTCCTACCAGAATATAGGAATTCTTAAAGGCCTTTGCCTGTATTATGAATCCACCGGAGATGAAAGTGTTTTAGATTCCATAAAAAAAGGTTCTTTGTGGTTAAAAGATCATCAGGATGCCTCTGGTAGTTTTGAAGATGATGGAATTCCCCAGCCCTATGGTATGAACCATTATGCAGATGCTTTTTATATTTATAGTGTGGCAGGTGACGAAAACTCAGCACAACTTACCCTGGAGTATATAAATAAATTAAATCTAAGTGAAGATATCAATCCCTTAAAATCTTATTTAACTTTTTATTCAAATTTAAGTCTAATTTATGGCGAAAAAAGTGCTCTGGAAATGGCATCCCAGGTCATTTAATTATTAATAAACTTTTAATGGAATAAGAAAATAATATAGAATCAATTATGATTATGACACTATTAATTTACAAAGCATCTTTATTATAGGGGGAGTAAAAGATGGCCATATATAAACCAGATATAGATAAATTAATGGCTAATGATGATGTTGAAGGACTAATTGAAGCTTTATTTCACGAAGACTTGGTATTAAGGAAAGAAGCTAGTCGTGCATTAAAATATGTTGGAAATGAAGAGGCTACTGATGCTTTAGTTGAAACCCTAAGGTATGATTCCTGGCAAGATGAATACTCAGTCATGGGATCGGTTCGAGCCTATGCAGCAGAAGCTTTGGGCCGTATTGGGGATAAAAAAGCAGTAAATGGACTTATAGATGCATTAGAAGATCCAGATAGTGAAGTAAGGTGGAAATCTGCCGAGTCATTAGGAAAAATAAAAGATTTGCAGGCTTTAGAATCATTGATTTACTCCCTTGAAACTGATGAAGATGAATATGTACGGAAATTTGCAGCCAGGGCATTAGGTGAATTAAAAGATCCACTGGCAACAGACAGTCTCATTAATGCACTTAAGGATAAAGAATGGGCAGTTCGAAAAAGTTCTGCTCAGGCCCTGGGTAGAATTGGAGATAAAAGAGCATTAAAGCCACTTTTAAACGTCCTAAATGATGAAGATGTTGATGTAAGACGTCAAGCAGTTATCTCCCTGGAAAAAATGAAAAAGCATGCTATAAAGCCCTTATTAGAAAAATTATATGATTTTGACTGGCAGACCAGGGCTATTTCCGCAGATGCACTGGGCCGGATTGGGGATAGAAAGGCTACCATGCCGCTGGCTAAAGCACTCTCTAATAGTAGAAAAAGAGATGAAAACCGTTATGTTAGGGGAAAAGCAGCTGAAGCATTGGGCAGGATTGGAGATGTGCGTGCCATACCCTATCTGGAAAAGGCTCTGGAAGAAAAATATATATATGTAAGAAAAAGAGCAAAAGATGCTCTTGATTTGATAGAAATTAGCCCGGAACTGGAACACTATGAAAACGAATTTTTCAGTTTTGACTACCATAACGCCTGGCTGATATCTGAAATTAATCAAAAAGGTAAGTTATTGATTGGTTTTTGTTCTAAAAATAATATTAAATTTTCCCTTAATATAAAAAAGGATGTGGAAGATTTAACTGCAGATGAGTTTGCAGATGTTATAATAGATGTTTTTAATGAGCAGAATGCTCTAAAAGTTACCAAGCAGCCTTTAAGTATAGCAGGTTATTCGGGATATGAAGTACAAAGTGATAATTTTGAAGTTGATCCCCCCTCCAGAACATCAGTATATATCTTCCGCAGTAACGGTGATTTATATTACTTATGGTTTGCAGGAAAGCCCAGTGATATTAAGAATGCATCAAAATACATCAAAATTACTTTAAATAGCTTCCACCTGAAGCTGTAGTATTAAGTTAAAAATTAGTTTTAATTAAATAGATTTTTAAAATTTCAAAAAAAAAGAGTAGGGGATTAGTAAAAGAAGTGGTTAATCATATTAATTGGATTTATATGATTTCATGGCTTCTTCTAATATCTCTGTAAATTTTATATCTTTTTTTAGTTCTTCCAGCTCTTCAATGGAGAATACTTTCAGAACATTATCTTTACAGGCATCCACACAGGCAGGAATTATCTTGTCTGAATCCAGACAGAGAGTGCATTTTTGAACGGATTTTTTATCTTCATCAGTTACAAGCATCCCCACCGGACAGGCAATCATACATAGTCTACACATAATACACGATTTCTCATCAACCATCAGTGATTTATCGTGTTCTTTTATGGCCCCGGTGGGACATATACGGGCACAGGGTGCCTTTTCAGGGTGACATTGCAAACAGAAAACAGGCATATTACCTATTTTTTTTGCTCTGGCCACTCCATGTTCTCTTTTGCAGGCATTAATACAATCCTGGCATTCACTGCATCGTTTGGGATTAAGTACCATCAATGTTTTCATTTAATCACCGGTTATTTAAAAAAAGGAAAACTAATTAAAGTTTTTCCAGCAGGTAGTCTGGTACTGCTGAAGAATCTCTTGGTCCTACTGCTACTTCCCAACCACTATCATCTTCAATTTCACCACTTACCGGTGCAGCTAAGCCAGGAATAACCATTTTCTTATGATTAACCTTATTCTCTATATCAGTCTCTTTAATAAGATCTGCAACAGATTTACCATTTAATTGTCCGCCAGCCAGTGAAACATCAACTGCTCGTCCTTCTGTATCCAGGACCAAGAGGTAAGTATTAGCTTTTCCTGATTTTAAATCCCCTTCAACTGTGTAGTAAGTGAGAGCGAAATTAGTAGTTAATAGCACCGGGGAATCTTCATTTACATCTCCAAACTCATAGAGTCCTGCATCCACAGTCTGTGGCTTTCGGGGATCAGTAAATAATCCTTGTCTTAAAGTAAGTACTGGTATTAGTTCCCATATATCAGTTCCATTGAATATCAAAATATCAGCATACTTATTGAGCATAGTAGCAGCCGCAGTAGCCTCTTTTATACCCTTGGTGACCGGGTCATCCGTATTATCTAACCTCATCAATGCCGGTATTCCCATAATAGGGAAACGGAAATCTTCATCTTTTTCTTCCACAGCCAGTCTTCTAATCATTACAAAATTATCCAGGGTATCTCCCATTCCCTCCCCTACAAATGTTCCGGGATCAAGCACTATGTCTTTAATTCCCCTGGACCTCAGGCTGTGGGAGAGTTGTTTCATCTTTTCCAGGTCCCCTGGTACGAACAATGCTACCGGGCATTGATAATCCAGGGCCAGTTGGCCCATTTCTTCTAGATTTTTCTCAGTAGCAGCATAGATTAATGGTCTTTCGTCTCCCACCACTTCCAATGCAGCTTTCATGTTATCTGAATCCAGAGTACACAAGATTAAAGGATAAATGGAATTTTTAAGGCGGGATACGGTTTTAATAAACTTATTTTTGTCTCCAGATTTATTACGTACTGCAATAGCATCCAGGGTCAGTAATTCACCGGTTCTTTCAAATTCGGTGTTTTCAATTATTTTTATCCTTTCTTCCAATTCACTTTCTTCCAATTCATCGTGAACATCTATTACCAGGGCAGTGGGATTATAGTAAGTTAGCTCATACCGGTATAGTACTTCGTCTCCACCAATAATTACCTGTTTGTCCCCTTTTCCAATTGTTACTTCCCTTACAGCAGGGGCGAGTATTTTTTCCAGTTTTTCCATTCCTTCTGGATCAAGGGGAGTGCATAATTTTATATCAGTTTCTTTTTCTGATAGTTTGGTGGCAAATGCCATACATGATGCCTCTCCACAGTCCCCACAGTTGGTTTTAGGTAGAAGTTTGTAAATATCCATAGCAGTAACTTTCAAAATTTAAACCTCCTTACAATTACTTTGAGCTTTAGCCCTCCAGTTGAGTTATCCAATCACTTATATCAGGGAGATCTGTAGTCATGTAGTCCTTTACAAATGTTTCCCCTATTTCCCGGAGTAATTTAACTGAAGTCGGGTGGAGCATCATGAAGATATCCACTCCATTGAGCATCATGGTCAAACCAGTAAATATTTCCCAGATAGGTCCCCTATAATCAGTAGGTCCCCATTCCTCTTTTTTCATCCATGCTTCTCTGGATCCCCAGGCATTGGTGGTTCCAGATGACATGGGCATCTGCAGGTCCTTATCTCCTTTTAATGCTGCTAATCTGGTTCTGGTCATTATGTCAATGGAAAATTCAATACCATAACCTAAAGCACAGGTAGTGGGGTCCATGACAATATCATTTTGAGTCAGTCCTTCTTTTAAGAGATAGCGGTTCAGGGTTTTTTGCATATTAACATCAGTTATGGACCAGGATAGTACGGCATGGTCATTATTAACAGCAGCCTGTGCTACTTTTTGATAGTCCAGATCAAGGTTAGCTGATGCTAATAGACATCTTTCTCCCTGGGCAGCTTCAGCAGCTTTTTCTAATACCAATGGATCTTTAACCGGGTCCCCAGAAGCCCCTATTACCAGGGGAACATCCACTGCCTGGAGTACTTCTTCAATATCATTGGCTGCCTCTCGAGGTGATTTATCCATAACTTTAGGCCCGGTTCCGATAAGGTGAATGGTTACCATGTTAGCCCCAAATTCATTCACTGCTTTTTTGGCCCATTCTCCAGGGTGATCCATAACATCCGCGAAATGTTCCCTTATAGGGCGGGGCAGTCCCGGCATGGGAATATCAAACACATCAAAAGTTACCACTGGAGCATTGGGTTGTGCTTCTTCAAATCGGTATAAAGCCTCTTGGCCCCCTAGATATACTGGCTTTCGGCTTCCTTTCCCCAGCTGAACTTCAGCAACTTTTCCCGGATAATCCTGTATTGGTGGTTTAAAATCTTCCATTGGTAAAATTTCACTAGCAGCTTTTCTGGTTTGAACTGCCTGTTGAACTACTTGCTGGACAGCCGGCAATAGTTGTAGCTCGAGTTCATCAAAATCCATCCTGAAATCATTTATTTCTATTGATTTAGTATTTTCAAGTAGCTTAAGAAGCTGTGTCATTTTATCCATAAACCCACATCCTTTTCATAAATTATTCCTCATTAAAATTTAAGGCCGTTTCTAATATCCTTCTTACTGCATTAACTGAATCAGAATCATCAGGTAAATTAATTAAAGGTTTGCCTGCCATGTCAAACTCGGATATTAGCGGATCTTCATAAATTACCCCTGCCAGTTCCAGGCCAATCTGTGATATTTTTTGTTTTAAATCTGCTTCATCTTCTTTTTTAAGTCGATTCAGTATTAAGAATAGTTTTTTAAAGTTAATTTCTAATTCCTTGGCTAATTCCCCGATTCTATCTGCTGTTAATATACCTCGATGTGATGGATCTGTAACAACCAGCATGATATCCACATTGTGGGTAGTTCTACGACTTAAGTGCTCCAGTCCGGCTTCAGTATCAATTATTATGTAGTCATAGTTGGAAGAAAGGGTTTCTATAATTTTACGTAACATGTTATTTACGGCACAATAACATCCACTACCTTCCGGCCTTCCCATAACCAGAAGATCAAATCCCCGGGTTTCAATTACTGATTCCATAATTTTATAGTCTAGAATATCCCATTTATTGGCACCAGGAGGTATATTACCTGCGGCAGTGTCTTTTTTTAATTCTTCTCTTACGTCACCTACCGTTTTATCTACTGTAACCCCTAAAGCTTCTGGAAGATTAGAATCTGGATCAGCATCAATAGCCAGAACATCTTTACCAGTGGTAGACAATAGTTTCACCAGAGTGGATGATACCATTGTTTTACCTGTTCCTCCTTTTCCACTTACTGCTATTATCACATAATCACATCAAAGTGTTTTAAATTAAATTTAAGAGAAAATAAGCATTAGACTATTTTCTCTTGATTATAACTTTTTCTGCATATATCTTAGCGTTTTTGAAGATAATTTTAACTCCCCCTGCTGCAGGCATGGAAAGTTCCGGAGCCATAACCGGTATGGAAGGAATGGTTTCATATTCTGTTTCTTCTGTTTCCGGTGGGGTTTCTTTTTCAATATCTTCCTTTTTTGATTCTGTTTCAGATTGTTTTATTAGATCCAGTACCGGGTGCTGGTGCTGGGTTATGAAATCTTTAATTTCATTAATACTGGTGGCTTCTTCTTCAGTGGGAATCTTATCTCTCATTTCTTCTGGCATGAATTCCATTACTGAATCTTTCATGGCTTTAGACATCCATATTACCCGACCATATCCACCATCTGCCTGAAGAAACTTAGGAGATCTCATATATTCCAGGGAAAGACCGGTAAAACCTTCCACCTGTTTTCCACCTGAGCATTGTCCGGCCATAGCAGAGAAAGGTATACCTAAAGGAGTTTCGCCTCTGAAATCACGGTCAACTATGCCAATACCATCCAATTCCGGTATGTAAAATGCTACTGCTTCAAAACATCCACAAGAAGTGTGAGGATATTCGAATACACTGTGTATGTATACCCGGTCAGTAGTTCCCTGGGAATGTTCTGCTATAGCTTCATTTACATTGGAATATTCTCCTTTTTCAGCATCTAGAACATCCCCTTTTTCAATTTCGAATATGGGTCCATCGGGATCCATTTTTGCTGCGGCTCTGCAATCAAACCAGTTTATAGCTCCACAAAGAGCAGTTCTATCCGGGGTAACCACACACATGTGGGATGGTGCAAAGGATTGGCACATTAAACAACCATAGAATACATCCACGTCTTCATCAGAAAGCTCTCTAGATCTGGCATCTCTTTGAGTATACTGATCACGGGCCATTTCTAAAAAAGATTCTACTTCTTCCTTATTAGTAAAAATCGTGACGGAAATTTTTTCTATTATGGGGAATTCCTCTCTAAACAATATGGATAAGGATTTAGCCAGGTGTTCTAATTTAAAACCAGCTTCCAGTGCTTCGGTACTTACCCGGCACCAGATTTGATCTCTTTGATTCAGGTGCATGAAGCCCTTAACATAGTTACATAGTTCATGTATCCTTCTTTCAATAACACCTTCCAGTTCTTTTTCCAGTTTTTCACCCTGGATCTGGATATTTATACCAAATGGGAAAATATCTCCCTGTTTCATTTGAGTTAATTCCGGGCCTATAACTTGAATTTTCCCATCTTCCACATTATCTTCAACTTGAACCAGTTCCGCACCAATAGACTTGGGACCTGCCAATTCGACAAACATGTTGGCGGATCTTATCCTTTCCCCTTCATACATAGGGCTTACATCAACAGGTATATCTTCAAACATTGAATTCCTCCATTAAACACCTAATAATATTAATAATTTATACATACTTAACTTCAAGCAGTTTTCATTTTTTCAAGATATTTTAACCATTCTTCATCCTTCATATTAGGAAAAGATGCATCTGCATTAGAATGGAAAAATTTACATATGGTTAAAGTTTTAAGATGTGGTGCAAAGTGCTTCAAAGTGGATAGTCCCTGGGAAGCAATGTAATAAATGCAACCTATAAACATTACCAGATCATGCTGGCCTTCACCATTTACACCCTTCCATTCAGGATCTTTTAATAAATTAGTAATCTCTACAATTCCATAGGGATTGGAATCCAGGTTCCTATCCCTCAGGGTTTTATAAGCATCTCCAGTAGTTACTATGGGTATATTCCAGTTTTTTGCAATGTCTATAGTTAACTTTAGAAGAGGGTCTTCTTTTATTATGGGTCCCACCACAAAAAGAGGCCTTTTTGCTCTTTTAATCATCATTTTTGCTGTTTTAGGAGTTACCAAAAGAGCTTGTTTAGGTCCAGCAATTACAGTTGGTTGCCAGGGGATAATTCTCTCATACATCTAATCTACCTCATTATGGCTATTTTGCATCAGCTTTGGGATGTGATTTATTTTTAAAATTTTCAAGTGATGATTCGTCTTTAAAATCTCTTATAGATGGTTCCGAGGTTATTTTCTTTGGTTGCCATCCTCTCTCATCCAGAATCGCTTTAATGTCCTTTTTATAGGTTATAGGTATGTCTTTTTCTACCCGGATAAATTTATATACGTCTTCAGGAATTGTTCCATAGTATTTGCGATGAAGGTCAATGTAGTGGTTTAATTTGAGCTGTCTACCTTTAGAAGTATCATTGGGCCTTAAGCATAGTTTAGCTATGGCAACTGTTGCTTCTTCTCTATTTTCAGCAGCATACAAAAGGTGTTCTGGAGCTGGCTCTCCCTGAACCACCATTCCATTTCTCATATCATTGATTTTCCATTTTTCATCCAGGTCAGTTCTACCCAGGAACAGTCTACGGTACTTTGTTCCATGGGGACCTAAAACAACTGGTATTCCCCATCTATTTACTCCGGTGGCGATTGCTGCTGCTTTTTGAGAGTATGCTCCCCAGGCCACCCCGCATGCCCCTACCCGGTTTAAAATGTAATCAGCAATTTCCTCGAAATTCCCTTCCAGTGGTTTTTTAGCAAAGATATTGGCGATTTTTATGCATGCTCCCGGTATGTGAGCATTGGATACACAGGATCCTACATTCACCAGACCTTTTGCATCAAAATCTCCGCTGTACTTTTCATAAAGTGTCTTACCATCTTCATCCCGGTATTCACCAATAGTCATGGCTCCGCAGCCGCTGGTAACCACTATGTAATTTCTCTCCAGAAACTCTTGGGCCATCATGGCCACGTCACTGGCACCATCAGGATAATTGGTACAGCCCACAAATGCGATAACACCGGGTATATCTCCCAGTACAATAGGAGCCCCCACCTTCCTTATTTCCACATCCTGAATAGGTCCTCTTCCTGCCCTAATATTGAATTTTTGTTCTTTGATCTTGTTTTCTCCAATCCGGGCCATCATGGACATAAGGGGGAGATCCCTTTCACATTCCTGTTCACATCTACCACAACTGTAGCATATATCATTGTCATATAATGTTTCCATCTGGGAAAAATCACCCCTACCTGCTCCCAGTACGGCACTCATCATAGGGAGGCTGTTAGGGCATACCCTGGTACACCATCCACATTCGGTGCACTCACTGGCCATTTCCTGAATTTCATCCATTTCAGGTAAAAGTTTTAATGCTTTACGATCTTTAGATATTTTCAGGGCCAGTTTAGTGGCCACTTCCCCTACTTTATCTGGATCCAGGATAAGAGCCCCTTCTATTTGATTATTAACCATTTTAGATACTATTTTATCTGGATCTTCATCAGTCATGTCCGGTAATCCCATGCAGCTTTTATCAGTAGTGGCAATTAATTTAGCCTGGTTTTTTTGGGCTTCTTCCAGTACATCTGTACGTATACACTGTTCATCCACCACAATTACATCGGCTACTCCGCTCCTGATGAATTTGAGTTGTTTGGATATGGGTCCCACCACTTTGGCATGCTGATTATATCGGGATATGTCAATTGCAGCACAACAAATACCACACACTTCCATATTATCTTCCAGGGAATTGTCTTCCACATAATCAAGTATACCTGCTCCAGAGGACACATTATGCCCTATGCATAATACCACTGGCTTTTCACGGTCAATGGTCCCTATGCCCAGTTCCACCAGCGGCGCATCTTCATCACCTTTAGGAAGGTTAAGTGCTACAATCTGGGAAATATCCCCGATTTCCTTTCCCAGGTTATCCATTAATCCTGCATGTAATGCTTTGGATTCGAAATCTATATTGCTTCCTTCCTGACCAGTATGGCATGCTGAAAGAAGGTGCAGATTTTGTTCCTCCATATAGTCCATGGCTTCCCTCAAGTCACCCAGGGTTTTAGGAATTATACCTACCACCGTTCGAATTATAGGGGCTTCTATCTCAATATTCATTCCCAGATCAATAGGGAAATCTTCCCCTTTTTTTTCTATTAAATGTTCTAATAAGTGCCGGGCATGAGCAGAATGTGCAGCAGCACCAATACAGCATGCTAATAGAACAATCCGGGCTTGTTGGGCTTTTATATCTATCCCGCAAGCTCCTTTTTTACCATCAGTTAGGTCACATTTCCCATAAGTACATAAACAGCACATATCACAGAAAGGAGCATAAAACGGTTCATATCTATCTAACAATTTCATATCCCAAGATCTAAGGTCAGTTACACTAGGCTTGGGAGTAGGTCCCATTTCTAATTCAGATTTTTTTTCTTCTGAATCTTCTCCATCATGAATAATCTCCCCAAAGGAGATTTTGATATCTTTAGATTTCCAAAAATCATTTTTTAACTCTTTAGGTGCCACATGTATCACCAATCTTTTTTACAATATATATAAATGGTATTAATCTGCCAATTAAATTAATTATTAATGATTTATAATGATGTTTGTCCTATTTGCATCACGGTATATATATTTTTGGTATTAATTTTTAGTAAAACTGCATGAAATGGTATTAATAAAGTAATAATTTCCAGTACATATGGTCCAGCAAAGTAATACAATCGTAAAGCTTAATATTATATAATACTTTTAATTAATTCAGGGAGGAGTTAATGAATCACTGCAGGAGTTAATTAATTTTTATAAATCTTTAAAAAAAGTATAAAATTTTTAAAACCTTGCCATGTAAGATGAAATCTAATAATACAAATTTAATTGCTATTCAACCTTCTCCCTATTAAATAAATGGAGGCGCATAATTTGCATATACCTGATGGTTTTATACCCTTATGGCAGGCTGTAATTTATTACATCATAGCCATTATAGTGGGTTTCTATTCTATTAGATGGGCCCGCACTAGTCTTGATGAACGTAAAATTCCCCTACTTGCTGTTTTAGCAGCAGGTATTTTCGCTATTCAAGCCATGAATATACCCATACCCTGGGGTACCAGCGGCCATATGGTGGGAGCCGCCCTGGTAGCAATTGTCATTGGTAGTCCCTTTGCAGGATTTTTAGTTTTAACCACCGTACTTATAATCCAGGCATTATTCTTCGGAGACGGAGGAGTTACCGCCCTGGGAATCAACATATTCAACATGGCCATAATTTCTAGCTGGGTTGGTTTCTATGGATTTAAATGGTTAAAACCAGTAATTAGTGAAGTTCCTGCAGTATTTATAGCTGCCTGGGCATCTATATTTTTAGCCGCTATTGCCTGTGCCATTGAATTATTCCTGGCTGGTACCTTCCCTTTAACTCTTGGTTTGTACTTCATGGGACTCTATCACGCTGTAATCGGTGTGGTTGGTGAAGGATTAATAACCACCATAGCCTACCTGGCTATTAAAGGAGTTAGACCAGATCTTATTTCCGGGGAGGAGGTGGGTTCTCATGGATAAATTTGTATTAGGCGGTTTAGTGGTGGCCATATTAATAGCCATCATGGCCCCTTACCTGGCTTCCAGTGACCCTGATGGGTTGGAAAGCGCAGCAGAAAAAATAATCAATCCCGAAGTCTCTGATGAAGCCGTTTTAGAGTCACCAATGCCTGATTATGTTATACCCTCTTTAGGGGAAGAACCTGTTTCTGGAGTGGTGGCCATAATAATAGGAGTTTTAGTGGTGTTTGGATTGGCCTATGGTCTGGGCTATATCCTGAAAAAGAAAGAAACTTAAATTATTTCTTTCTTATTTTTTTTGGAAAACTATATACCTTAAATAAATCAATTTTTATAATCCAAATTATTATCGAGGAAAAGAATGCACGTTGGAATTAGCCAGATTGAAAGTGAAAGCAGTAAAAAAAGTATTATTCACAGCCTTGATGGTCGTATTAAGTTAATTATAACCCTATGCATTATTATTTATGCAGTATACACTACCAAAATACCGGTTCTATGGATAATGGAGCTGTATCTTTTAGTACTCATTTTAGTATCAAAAGTTTCATTTTCCTATGCTATTAAAAGGGTGCTTCTGATTTTACCTTTTGGAGGATTCATAGCTCTTTTCCAACCATTTATAGTGCCCGGCGTAGTTATATACACTCTACCCCTGGATATAACTATTACCTATGAAGGGACCATATTTGGAATCCTTTTACTCTCCCGTTTGATAGTATGTTTAACCGCAGTGGTTTTATTATCTTCAGTAACTCCCATTCAAGAAATAGTTAATTCTGGAAGACGAATGGGCTTTCCCCGGGAGCTGGCCCTTATACTGAGCTTAACCATACGCTATCTTTTCATGTTTTATGATGAATTAGAAAGAATCCGGAATGCTCAAAAAACGAGATGCTTTGATATATGGAATAAAAAAACATCTTATATGTGGAGACTGCGACAAATTGCCTATACCATAGTAATGCTATTTTTAAGATCCTATGAACAGGGGGAGAAGGTATACTTCAGTATGTTAAGCAGGGGATATACCGGGGAATCCGATATGTACCGGGAAAAAAAGAAGATAAGTTTTAATGATTACCTCTTCATAGTCTTAACCCTGATTTTAATTCTTGCTATCGAATTAATCCGATACTTTTACTTTATTTAAAAAAATAGTAACCCTAATTTTTTGAAATAATAATTAGAGTTGTGGTTCCAGTCTTTTTACCATGAAAGCCAGAAATCCAACCACCATAGGGAAGAGGAATAAATACAGGACCATTATAGCCATGGGAGGCATTATTTCACCCATAACAGTTGAAGCTGCTAAAAGCATAATCAACAATATAACTGGACCTAAAATAGCAATAAACATATAGATCATGGTAAAGGAGTTTAGCTTCTGGGAATAATCTTTTAATTTCATCCGTAATTCATAAGCAATATCCTCGGCAATTACATTTAAAGTCTTGGCCAAATCCCCTCCACTATTCAGGGTTCTTGTTATCTGATAAACTGCTCTTTTTAAACCATCAGATTGTATACGTTCACCCATATCTATTAAAGCCGATTCAGTGGTTTCACCATATTTGATTTCCTCCAGTGTTCGGGCAAACTCTTCTGAAAGAGCACCGTACCCGGACATGGCCACAGAGCGCATACTATCATGTAGACCTAATCCTGCTCTGAGTTCTGTAGCCATTTGACGTAGAGCATAGGGTAGCTCCCGTGAAGCCTCAGATGATCTTTTACCTTTTTGCAGATTAGGTAAAAATAAAATTACTACCGACATTAAAACAACCATTAAAAGTAAAGCCAGGCCTATTTCTATTCCAAACCCTAATGCCATTATAGCAATAAAAATAATAACACCAGAACCTAATCCCATTCCTATAATCAGTTTAGGATCCAGTCCCTCTTTATCCTCTTCTTTTAAGATTTCTTCAAGAGAAGCTTTTTGAAATGCTTCTTTTTTAATTTTTTCATCTTCAGAAGGTTTTTTTAAATCTTTTTCAGATTCAATCAAGCCTTTAAAAACCTCTATTTCTTCCTGGCTCATTTTCATTCGTTTGATAATGCGGGAAGAAGTTTCGCGGGGTTTAAACCCGCCTTTATTAAAACCTCCTGATTTAAAGTTATTATTTTTTATTCCTCCCAGTTTATTTACAGGAACTTGAACACCCTCGCCCACTTTTTTACTGGAATCTAGAGTAGCTCCGCCAATTTTATCAAAGAGGTTCTTAATACTTTTTAAAACCATTATTAATCTCCATTATCTGAATGAATAATTTTATATTTGAAATACATCATAATTGCTCAAATATATTAAATTAAAGGAATTAGTTAGTATAATTTTTAATATATCATCAAAGTACGCGTTCTAATAATTCGTCTGAGTCGCGATAGTATTCATTGATATAGTTTCCAACTTCTTCAATAGCCCGTATTCCTTTATCAGCCATGAATTCTAGTACCAGTCTTCTTTTTTCTATTTCTTCTTCTACTTCCGTCACACTGACTCCTCTTAAATCAGCAATGGCTCGCACGGTCTGACTGGCAATCCCCACATATTCCACCTTGTCAGTAACATTGTTCCATTCAAAAACCCGGTTTAGCTGTACATTTCCTTCTTCCATACCTACTACTTCAGCTACTTCAGTTATACGTCGTATGGAACCTCCCTGTGGTCGGTACATCCGGTTTTGCATTATAATGAAATCAAGAGCAGGTATCATAATATTAGGAACATTCATGGGAGGATTAACCAGCCGGGTGATAGTTTCCCGGGCCGTATTAGAGTGAAGGGTTCCAAAACCAGCGTGCCCTGTATTAAGGGCTGTAAATAAAGTAATAGCCTCAATACCCCTTACTTCCCCTACAATTACCCGGTCGGGACGCTGACGTAAGGAGTTCTTTACCAGAGTATCCATGTCCAGTTCACCCTTACCTTCAATATTAGGTGGTCGGGTCTCCATCCGCAGTACATGTGAATGAGGCAGTTGAAGTTCCAGAGTATCTTCAATGGTGATTATTCTCTCTCTAGGTGGAACAAATGCTGCTACTGTATTCAATGTAGTGGTTTTACCTGACCCGGTACCTCCTGCAATAATCGCATTGCAGGGTTTTACTCCCAGTCCATCAGTACATACCCACATAAATGCCGCCAGATGGGAAGACATAGTTTTAAAATTAATTAAATCAATAACAGTTAAGGGATCTTTTTTAAATTTACGAATAGTAAGAGATGAACCATCTGCAGAAACAGGAGGTATGGTGGCATTTACCCGGGAACCATCAGGTAGCCTTGCATCTAAAATAGGGGTTTGCTGGTCGATTCTTCTATTAACCTGACGAGCAATAACATCAATCAATGCTTTAATATCTGAATCCTGCTCAAAAGCAACATTGGAAATCATCATACCGATTTTTCGGTGATAAACAAAAACAGGCTTATTTATTCCAATAACCATGATTTCTTCCAGATCATCATCTTTAATCATGGGGTCCAGTTCACCATATCCTAACATTTCCTGAGATATCTGTGAAGCCAGTTTATCAATATTACGTACCCCTTTAATCCTTAAGAATTCTTTAACTTCTTTGGTAAAGCTTTCTTCATCAACCCGGAATTCATCACCTTTAGAAACAGCAACTTCCACTAATTTTTCCCGGATTTCATTAAGCAGTGCTCTTTCCCTATCACTAAATTTAGGAACACTCACATTATAGTTAGGTATTAATTCCTCTTCGATAATTTCCGTTTTAATATCCGGAGTCATTCTTTTAATAGTTTTTGGAGAGCTGGATGTTTTTTCCATGATATTATCAATATTAAAAGAATCCTCTTCTTCTTCAAAAATAGGCTCTAATTTTTCAGATTTTTCCTGAGTTTCCACCTCGAAATCAGGCCTATCCATTTCTTCTAAATCTTCATCAGAACCGAATTCCCCTAGAAGTTCCTTTAGTATATCTTTCCGTTTCTGTTTCATAAGCCTCAACTATTTAATATGAAACAACCAATATTTAAGCATATGGAATTGGAATGTAAGTGTGGTGAAGCATGCCTAAAGAACTCAGAAGAAATTTTATTAGAAATAGATGCTGCACATAGCCCCTGCCCTATTTGTTCTACCATTAAATTAAAGAAATTCCGTCCTTTAAAAGATCAACTTAATTTAGATTCAATTAACCTCCAGTGGGGTAGATGTGAGTGTGGTAAACGGCATATGGATTTGGTGATGGCCCATATTCTAAAAATTATGATTAAGGAAGAAATTCAAGATGAAAAAAGTACACTTAGAAGTTCTGCTGTGCCATTAATAACTCCGGCCTATCCTTTAAAAAATGAGCCTTTCCTGGGAGATAATTCTTTAATTGTTTTAGCTTCCAAAATGAATGAGAAATGTGCTGAAATAATTTACAGCGAAGTAAGCGAGGTTAAAGGAGTATTAAAAGGTGAAATAAATAATACTGTTGGTATTAAAGATTTTTCGTCCTCCCCTCATGTTTATGATCTTTTGGCAGGGTGTGATCTCCGCTGTGATATCCTGAGTACTCCCCTTGGCCCTATAGGTATTCACAAAAAACAAAGCCAGATTCATATTGAAGTTCCCCGCCAGCATTCCCCCAAAATAACCTCTCTTTCTTTATTTCTAAAAAATAATAACCTGTATTCTGATTTTAAAGTTTTGGATGCCACCTGCGGACCAGGGACACTGGGAATATTTTGTCTTAAGGCCGGGGCTGATAAAGTAGTATTCAATGACCTGTGGAAACCTGCCACCACCATGACCACCTTTAATCTGGAATCAAATGGATTTAAAGTTGATTTCTTTGATGAAAAACTGGAAAATTGTAAAGTGAGTTATGGTAAAAATTTTGAGGTTTATAATGTGGATATAAGAAAAATAGATTCTTTTGTAGAAGAAAAATTTGATTTGTGTATCATAGATCCCTTCCCGGGGGTCGATTCTAAAGAATTTGTGGATGCCACCCGAAAATTAGCTAAAAAGACATTGATTATCTAATTCCCGGATTTTTTTAATTTTTTTATAATTACTGGAAAATTTGAATGTTTGATTCTCTTAATTTTTCTAATGGAACATAATATAATAGATAACTATGGCCGGCACAATCAAAACACCCATTAAATGTGATTTACTTACTCCCAGATAATGGGGAAGCAATCCTAACGCAGTGGAGGTTAAAAGTGCTAAAATGATAAAAAGGATATTAGATTGTTCTAGAATTGAAAAAATCATGAGTATGGTGACCATCAATGATATGGCCACCAGGGTCAGTTTATTATAGTTTATTCCCTGTAATGAATCACTTAGCCAATCCCCTATTTTTAAACACAAGATAAGTGCCACTGAAACAGAAGTAAGTGATGCAAATATAAAAAATAGTAGATGACTTAAAGTAAAATCCTGAATTATTTGAGATATATAAACAGCGATGCCACTACGAGGATTTCCAATTAAAAAAATAGCTACTAATGAAAATAAAGTATCTGCAGTATTTAAACCACTTATGGATGTTAAAAATTTCTCCGTGCTATTTTCTGCTCCACCACCACTTAATTCCTGGGCAATTATGGTTCCCTGAGCTGGTCCAAAGCCGGGCAAAAAGCCTAAAATAGTGCCAGATACTCCTCCGGAGATGATACCCCGGAATAATGATGAATTAAAATTTAATTTTGAAAATTTGTTCTGATGAGGTAAAAAAGAATTCTCATTCAAGCTATAAATTAGAGTACTGACTCCAAAAAATCCGGTAAACAGGCACATTAAAGAAAGATTAGCAGAGATAGGGGTTTCCAGCATCACCCAACCCACAATTCCCGAAAAAAGGAACAAAACTAAAGACCAGAAAAAAGTCTTTAGATCTTTACTGAGTCTGATTATCATGTAAAATGATCCAAAAATCAGTAAAATCCAGATATAAGGTTTTATTAGATAGTAAAAAGGCGGTAAGATCATTATAAAAAGAGGCAATAATAAAATGGTTATCAATATGGCCCCAAAGCCACCCAAAGCCACCAGGCGAATGGCTTCTCTTGCCCTTCCCTGTAAAACCATCCTATGTCCCGGTAAAACAGATAATGCCGTTGACTCTTCAGGAACACCCAGTAAAATAGAGGGGATGAATTCTAAAAGGGCGTGAGATATGGCCATTGAAGCCAGAAATACACCTAAAAACTCAGGAGAAAAATTATTTAAAAGAAAAACAGATGATGCGAAAATAATTGCACCAGCCGTATTAACATGAATACCGGGAATAAGGCCGGTGATCGCACCACAAAAAATTCCGGCAAAACATGCCAGGATGAGATCAAAAATAGGCCTCACCCTTACATGAGTCGTCGAATATCAGTTACTTCTACATTGCCCACATCATTAATTTTTGATAGGTTTTCTTCTACTGCTTCAGTTCCACCTTCAGCATCTCCCACTACAACGATTACATTCAAAGCAACCAGACCAAAAGCAATAGGTTCTTCTTCTATCTTATGTAATTCAGCTTTTTCAGGCATAGAATCTTCAATGTTCTTTTTTATATTTTCGAGATCCACTTCCGGACTCTCGGGCATTAATTTAATGGTAGCAACTACATCTCCCATGATTTAACCTCCAATAAAATTGAATTTTTAATCCTTATTTGCATTCTATAATGCATAAAATTACCCAATGGGTATTAATATATGCCACTTGAGTAATACTTAATGTGTATTTAATACTATATAAATTTATAGTATGAAAATCAGAATGCAAAAAAATAGATTTACAGGATTTTAAAATCCTTTATTATAAATTCTAAGATTAAGGTCCGGTGAATCCGCATTTACAATTATATATATGGGCAAATGTGCGGCATTTTTCACAGCGATAGATCATTTCTTCACAGGTCGGACATTCAAATTTAACATAAGGTTCTACCAGAGGTATTTCTTGTTTGCATGATGTACACTCTATTTTTTCCATTTAATCACCTCTAACAATGGTATATTGCATATTTTTTTTGCTAAAACTGCCTTCAATAATCGAGAGAGCCCTTTCAGGGTATTTTCCATTTACCACGTAACAATTAGACCCGAAATTGATTAAAAGCTCACTCAAAGCAGTATCAACTGATGTTTCACCAAAAGATAGTAGTTTTTTAGCACTTATTTCATTAATAAATTCAGCATCTTGGAAAGATGGTTTTCGGGTATATATACCATCTACATCTGTTGCTATTAAAAGTTTTGCCTGTAAAATGTGAGAAATATAAACTGAAATTGAATCAGAGGTAACATTCCAGGAATGTTCCAATGGATCCAAATAATGAATTAGTCTGGAAGGGAGAAATACTGGGATTTTATTATTTTTCAGTATCCTATTAACCTGATTAAGATTATCTGATGATTGGGCGCCAGGTACCTTATCTGCTAAAAGCTTTCCCATGATATCCATACATAAAATTGCCGCTTCGTGGGCAGCATCATCTGAAAATTTTAATTCCTGGTTATAATCTCTGATCATGTTGGCGAAATTGCCCCCGCCACAAATTATCATTACCTCCTTTCCCTCCAGGGCATGAAGTAGTTTAATTGCATTTTCAGGAAAAAGACTTCCACCGACTTTTACCACCCATTCCATTAAATACCTCCTATCAAAAAAATCTTTGCTTAAAATAAAAATAGATATTATAATTAATTGTAGACAAGACCCCACATTGATTATATTTTATCGTCATTTAAGTAGCTTCAAGTCCCCTGTTATTTTATCTATTTTTTCATCATCATCCGGGCCAATTCCCAAACAGGTAACGGTTGAGCTTGGTATTTCCGTATGCCCTGCATCCTTAACCAAATAAATAGCTGCATCACTCTTTTTGGCTATTTCATAGATCTCATAAAGGTCTTCTAGACTACCAACTTTGAGTACTACTTTTTTTTCGCCTTCTTTTTCCCATTTTTTTAATTTTGAAGATTCACTTTTTTTAAATGACCCCAATGAGGCATGGCATGCCTGGGCAGCTATTTTACCACGACTCATATTCAGATCGCTTCTCATGATTATGACTTGTTTCATTATTACACCTTTTAAAAAATAGAAATTTTTCTATATCCTTATTTGAAGATTATGGCATATTAATTTTTTATACCGATATCTATCTGGAGTATAAAATGTAGAATATAAATTTAAATTAATTCTAACTAACAACTGGATGTCGCGGGTGACACCCATCAAATACACACATTTCATGGTGTCAGAAACCAGATATAGGTCACAATGATGCCCAAAAAAACGATAAATTTAAATAGTATGGAGTATCAGATTAAATTGAGGTGATATTATGGCTGAATTACCTATAGCACCAGTCGGGAGAATCATAAAAAACGCCGGTGCCATGAGAATAAGTGATGATGCAAGAGAAGCTTTGGCAAAAGCTTTAGAAGAAATGGGCGAAAACTTAGCTTTAGAAGCTGTTAAACTAGCAAAACACGCTGGTAGAAAGACTGTTAAAGCATCAGATATCGAATTAGCTGTTAAAAAAGTTTAAGCTAATTCTACCCATTTCTTTTTTCTATTTTTAATTTATTAGCCTTCTAATATTAATTTTGCTTGTTTTAATAGGATTAAAAATTAAGATTTAGTCTGTAAATGTTATCACTTTTTTAATTTTGAAATTAACTAACCTAAAGCATACCCTATACACATATTATGATTTAAAGACATAATCATATTAATTAACCTTCTGATTAGATAAGCTAATTAGTGATGTAACCTCCTAGTACTAATAAGAATAAAATTATATCTTTAAAATGAATTTAGAAAGATTTTCATTGTAATGGAATTTTAGTAAATTAATTATATATTAAAATAATTAAAGGATTCAAAATATTGTTTTCCTGATTACTTTATTTGATTTTACCGGTGATAAAGTTGAGTAGAATTTCCATATTAGACCATGATAGATGTCAACCCAAAAAATGTAACTATGTATGCATTGAATACTGTCCAGGAGTACGGATGGAAGAGGATACCATTGTAATTGATGAAAAAACAAAAAAGCCAATTATATCTGAAGAACTGTGTTCCGGTTGTGGTATCTGTACTAAAAGATGTCCCTTTAATGCGGTGGATATTATTAATCTTCCAGAAGCTTTAGAAGATCCCATTCATCGCTATGGGCAAAATATGTTTCAATTATTTGGTTTGCCCACTATCAATCCCGGATCAGTGGTGGGTATTTTAGGGCCGAATGGTATTGGAAAATCAACAATTATCCGCATATTATCCGGAGAGATGATACCCAATCTAGGTAATTATGAAGAAGAATCCTCCTGGGAGAATATTATCAATTATTTTAAAGGATCACAACTACAGAACTATTTTAATAAATTATCAAAAGGCCAGATAAAAGTGGTGCATAAACCCCAGATGGTGGACCTGTTACCTCGATATGTTAAAGGAGAGGTAAGAAATTTACTAGAACAGGTAGATGAAAGGGGAGCTCTGGAAAGTGTAGTTGAAACTCTGGATATAAAGCCTATAATGGATCGTGAATTATCCAAGTTAAGTGGTGGAGAACTGCAAAGAATAGCCATAGCCGCTGCTGTTTTAAAAGATGCTGATTTCTATTATTTTGACGAACCAACCTCCTGGCTGGATGTGAGACAGCGCCTGAATGCAGTTAAAGTTATAAGAGAATTGACAAATGAAGGAAAGTCAGTTATGGCCATAGAACACGATTTAGCAGCTCTTGATGCTATTTCAGATTATGTTCATGTTTTATATGGTCAGTCAGGAGGATATGGTGTTGTTTCTCACTTGAGAGGAGTCCGGGTGGGAATCAATGCATATATAAACGGATTCCTTAGAGAAGAAAATGTTAGATTTAGAAAGCGGGCCATTGAATTTGAAGTCCGACCACCTACCCCGGAAGGAGAAGGACAGGTTATAGCAGATTACTCCTCTTTGAAAAAATCATATGATGGATTTAAACTTGATGCAGAAGAAGGTGAAATTTATTATAACGAGATAGTTACTGCATTTGGGCCTAATGGTATTGGGAAAACTACCTTTGCTAAAATGCTGGCAGAAGTGGTAAAACCTGATGCTGGAAAGATAAAAAAGAAAGTCACTATCTCCTACAAACCACAGTATCTGGATTCAGAATTTGAAGGAAGTGTGGAAGAATTTTTATACACCCATGCCCCCACCTATGGAACCAATATTTTTAAAAGTGAAATAATGCGCCCATTTGCCATTGAAGAAATTTTAGAAAAAAAAGTAAAAGATTTGAGTGGAGGAGAATTACAGCGGCTATCAGTGGCCACTACTCTTTCTAAACCAGCGGAAGTGTATCTTTTTGATGAGCCCACTGCCTTTTTAGATGTTGAGCAACGTCTGGTAACTGCAAGAGCCATCAGAAAGATTATTGAAAACCGACATGCAGCCTCAATTATTGTTGATCACGACATAGTATTTATTGACTATATTTCAGATAGGGCGATGGTATTTTACGGGACTCCCGGCCAGGAGGGACATGCAACTAAACCAACTGAACTTAGATCTTCCATGAATAGTTTCCTTAAAGATGTGGGTATAACCTTCCGTAGAGACAAAGAAACCAGAAGACCACGTGTTAACAAGTTAGATAGTTATCTGGACCGTAATCAAAAAGAAATAGGAGAATATTACTATTTAAAAGATGAATAATCTTTTAATCTGATATCTCTTAAATTCCGTTCTATTTAATTATAAATCTATTAAATTTTTAAAAAAAAGCAGTCTATAAAAAATTTAAAAAAGTGACTAAAGAAGTTTAAAATAAAAAATTCGGCCCTTTAATAATTAAAGGGGCCTTAATCTGTCACAGGCTTCTATAAACTTTTCAGCAAATATTTTTACCTGGTATTCTGGAACTGAAAAACTTATGCGGATATAGCGGTCCCCAAATAACTTACTGGTGTAGGCACCCTGGCGAATAAAAATTTTTTTATCAATTAAGTAGTCAGCCATTACTTGAGGGTCTATTCCTGTTTCTTTCAAATCTATGGCTATCATATTACCATCAGAAGGATAAACTGGTAAAAATGCGCCTTCAACTTGATCAACAGCTTTTTTTATAATATCCTGGTTTTTTCGAGTCTGATTTTTTATATCATCAATCCATTCCTGCTTGGATTTAAGAGCAGCTATTGCCCCTGCTTGAGAAATTACATTGGTCCCCAGGTCATTTATCAGTATACTCCGTACAGAGTTTAGTACATCGGGAGTGGCAATAATTCCTCCTATTCTAAGGCCGGCCATTCCAAATATTTTTGAAAAGCTATAAATAGTTATAGAGTGTTCTGGAGCGTATTTGGCCACAAGGTGATGTTCCCTGGAAAAGTCCCGATAGGTTATGTCGTGTAAGAGATATATGTCATTTTCCTGTGCTATTTTAGCAAATTCTTTTATCTCATCCTTAGTATAAGAGGACCCTAATGGATTCAAAGGATCTATAAGAGAAATGAGTTTAGTATTCTCATCCATGTTCTCTTTAACGAGTTGGGGGGTTAATTTATAGTTGCATTCCTTATGGTAAATAGGTACAGATATGACCTGATCTGCAAACCTGCTGGCAAAATTATCAATAATCAGATAACCCGGGTCACAGGTAATCATGTTATTTTCTGGTTCCAGGATGTTATTAATGCACAGATAAAGAGACTCTGTTCCCCCTGCAGTAATCAAGATTTCAAAATCATCTTGCAAACCCAGGTCATTTAATACTAAATCTTTTAGCTCTGGAAACCCTTCAGGTGGAGGGTACTTGCAATATTCACGGCTCTCAACACAATCAATCATAGCATCATTAATTTTATTATCCTGATGGAGATGATTGGTATTTTGACCCATCCATATCATTTCTTTATCTTTGAAAACGTAATTAAAAAAATCATTAGATGTTTTAAATCCTTTAGGCGGTATTTTAGCAGCCTTGGCATATTTTTTAGGTGAAATCATTTTATCACATATTCAGGTTCTAAGTGCAATCAAATTAACATACTCTGATAAATTTTAAAATATAAAGTTTGGCTCAAAACAGTTAAGGGGCTTCAAACTTTAATAATACCGGTAAATTATTCAAATAAGTTATCATTAATATTTTTTTTTACGAGTAAGATTGCCTCATAAAAAATGATTACTGATTTTGAATCTTTATAATTATATTGAATATTTATCCCACCCCTTAATAAAATTTAGGACCCTCATCTGTATCCTGCCCTTATTCTGGTACAAAGAAAAAAATTATTAAATTATAGAGACTATGATTACTAAAAAAACTATTTAGTATAATTTAACTACCCAAACCTTTATCCACAATTCTGAATCGAGTTTTTATACCTTCAACCCTGCTTTTATGCCTTTTAAGAGTTGCGCATCTTTCTCCGATAATATCTCCTTTAGTAAGTTCAACAATTATTTTGCTCCAGTACTTCAGAATAGTTCCCCCCACCGGTTCAGGGACTCCGTTACCTTCTCCATCAAAAAGAGAATAAATCTGATTGGTTAAAACAACCGCCAGATCATGTTTTCGGGCAATTCTAGAAAGTGATGCCATTTGCTTGCCCAGATCACGGTTCAGTTTAGAGGATTCTCCATCTTTTAATCTATATAACGCAACAGCTGAATCCAGAATTATTAAATCAAATTCTTCGCCCTGGTTTTCCATTATGGAATCTATTTTTCTAAGAGTTTCATCCTGTTCTGCAAAGGATGTGGGCTCAAAAACCACAATTTTAGGTGCTATATTTTCAAAATCATCTCCCGAAATTTGTTTTATTCTTTCTATGGAAATACCTCCCTCAGTATCCACATAAATCACTTTACCCCCATTTTTAGCACTCTGAACCGCTAATTTAAGAGCTATGTTCGTCTTTCCCGAGCCAGGAGGACCGTAAAATTGAGTTAAATTCCCTTTTTCAACCCCTCCCCCTAATATACTATCAATGGAACATCCGGTCTGAATTTTAGATGATTTTTTGATATTAGATAAAAGTTTCATGATTTCCTCAGAAGATTTATTTTAATTAGGATTTCTTATGATTTTTAATTTTTATAAAGTAAGATATATTGTTAATACTTAGTATAAAAATTATTATTATAGTTTATTATTCCCTAAATGATAGTCATGTCTTTTAAGTTCATTAAATCAGATATTTCCCTGCTCCCTGCCTTAAAATTTGAGGAGGGTTTAAAGTAAAATCGATTACAGTGGAGGGTTGATTATTCTTCAAAGGTCCTGCATTCAATATGAGATCTATTTTATCACCTAATTGATATCTTATTCCCTCAATAGATTTTTCTGGATTTAAGCCGGAAATATTTGCACTGGTAGATGTTATGGGAAATTCCAGACATAAATCATGACATAAATTAATATCTGGAATTCTTATTCCAATTTTTTCACTTCCTGCTGTAAGTAGTGAAGAAATTGATGATTTTTTTTTCAAAATAATGGTAAAAGGGCCAGGTAAAAGTTTAGATACAGTTTTTTGAATGCCGGGATTGATATGTGCAAATTTAGACATTTCAGCCACATCAGAAATACATATCGAAACCGGCTTATTAAATGGCCGTTTTTTTAATGAATACAATTTTTTTATGGCATTTTCATTGTTTATATCAACGCCAAGGCCATAAATAGTATCAGTAGGATACAAAACAATTCCACCCTGCTTTAAAACTTCAATGGCCCGTGCTGTTTTTTCTTTATCTGGATTTTGAGCTTGAATATTAATAATTTCCATAAAAATTCCCTATACAAATATATATTAATTAGATTTATAAATTAGCAGTATGCTTAACCGATTTAGACCAACTATTAAAGGGTTTCTAGACCCTTTGGCCAGGAAAATCAAGATAAACCCCAACCTAATAACCATTTTTGGGCTTATAGTGGCTTTTTTATCAGCTTATAGTTTTGCAATAGGTAATTTATTATTAGGGGGAATTTTAATTGCCCTTAGTGGATTTTTAGATATTGTGGATGGAGCAGTAGCACGTAATAATTCTTCAATCACCCCCTTTGGAGGTTTCCTTGATTCAACAGTCGATCGGTTATCAGATGCTTTGATAATAATTGGAATAGTTTATGGAGGATTTGTAAACTGGATTTTTGGAATTTTAGCCCTGCATGCCTCTTTAACTGTCAGTTATGTTAGAGCACGGGCAGAAGTTGAAGGAATTCCATGTGGAGTTGGAATTGCTGAGAGAGCTGAAAGATTAGTTATTATAATGTCTGGAGCTTTTTTAGGAGTTTTATTTGGGCCGGAAGTTATGTTAATTGCTATGCTACTGGTAATAGTACTGGGATATATGACTGTAGGGCAGCGAATATATCACACCTGGAAACAAATGAATAAAGACTTAAAATAGCTTATCATTCCTAGAGGAATTTAGATGGAATATGAAGAAAGGATAAAAAAAGATGTGGATCTTCTTAAAAAAAATTTAAAAGAGATTCAATCCCTGGATTTTACTGCAAAAGAAAAAGAAATTATAGAAAGGGCAGAAAATTATCAGGAGGATACCCTATATTATCTGGAAAAAAAAGATTTTATAACTTCTTTTGGATGCATTACATATGCTCACGGACTTATAGATTCATTAAGAATTATTTATGATTTAATTTAAAAAAATATAATACTTGAAGATAAAAATGAAGCATATAAATACTCCTCCATAATTATTAGAAACATACAATTTTTTAAACTCTACCAATCATTGATAACCCATGTAAGTTTACCATGAATAAAATGAATGCCGCCCGAACGGATTTAAGATTTTTACTTAATAGGGGATATAGAAAAAAAATTGCCCTGAATTTTGTAGGTAATCATTATCTTTTAAATAAAGATGAGAGAAATTATTTATCTCGCCAGATCTTTTCCCAGGTTAAGTCAAAGGAAAGAAAAGAAAAAAAAATCAAAGAATATGATTTAAAAGGGAAATACGTGGTTATTGATGGTTATAATGTACTTATAACTGTTGAGAGTATTGTAAAGTATTTTAATAAATCTAAGAATTCAAAAAATAGGCTTATTTTAAGTGATGATGGATTTTTAAGAGACAATGCTTCTGTATTTGGAAAATATAAATTAAGTTTAGTAACTGATTATTCGCTGGATTTAATTCTTTATAATTTAAAAAGATTTAATCCTAAAAAATTGAAGTTTATTTTTGATAAACAGGTTAGTTTTAGTGGTGAATTGACTAATAAAATCAACCAATCTCTTTTAAAAGAAAATATTAATGGTGTGGCAATTCTCTCCAAAAAAGTGGATTATGATTTAAAAAGAGAGTGGAAAAAATATCAGGCCATAATAGGTACCAGTGATGGAGCCATAATTGATCAGGTGGAAAAGGTTATTGATATTCCTGAACTGGTTTGTAAAAACTGGAATAAAGGTAATTTTAGAAAATAAAATAATTAAATCTCTAAAAAAAAGCTCAAATTTAAAATATAAAGATAATTGATTAAATTAATCAATATCTTCAAATCTACCTTCTAATTTTTCCATTACACCAGGTAAAGAAGTGTATTCCATTTCATCACTGGGTAAGCGATGTGGTTCAAAGGGACCGTGTCTTCTCATATATTCTGCAATTTCAGATGCAAGGTTTCTGGATCTATCATAAGCCGGGTCATCAAACATGTCGGCAGGTCCCACCAGTTTACCTTCAGCAATCTGGAATCCCAGGGCCATTACCCTTGGAGGTCCGTCAAATCTAACTGGATAAGCATTTTTTTGTCCAACAGGCATTAGTGGACCATTGTGAGAACCTCTCATCCATCCACCCACCAGGTGAGGGAATGAAAATGGTTCAACAACTTCTCCTGCTGCTGGGAAACCGGACTGTGATCTTACAATCGCTACAGGGTCGTCTTTACCAATATATTGCCCTGCCATAAGATTTAATCTTTCGGTGCTGACTGCGGCAGCAATTTCATTATCGTCTCTTCTGCGTATACGTTTAATCACATAGCGGTTGGTGGTACCTAAAAGTGCCAGCAAATCATACATTTCATCAGGACAGCTCATGGTCACTTTTTTATGTTCCATTACATCGAATATTTCAAATTCAAACCCATTATGTAGAGAAGGATCAATAACCAGCCCTGCAGTATTAAATGGATCTGCAAACATTCTAAATAAAGGTAAATTAAATGCTCCTGGTTCTGTTTTATCCATACAGAATATAACTACCGGGTCACTGGGCCTTTCTTTAAATTCCATTTCTGCCACACCAGGACCCATTCCTTTTATGTTTCCAGAAAATGTATCAGAAAGTAAGTCCTGACCTGCTCCATAAAGTTTAAGTTCCTTGGCAACTTCAGTTGCTGCAGAGAATGCATCCCATGCTAATTTGTGAATTTCCTCACTTTCTTCACCATTTTTGTGGGTCATTATTAATTCAGTGTCATCTCCACAGTTGGTTACATAATAATCTGTAAGAAGTTCTTCTTCTTTTGCTTTTGCAAGAAATTCCTCACATTTTGCAAGTAATGCTGGATGGGCCAGTCCATGTCCGGCTACACTTCCTACGTCTGCTTTTATTACACTAATAGTTGTTTTCATGTAAAAACACCTCCATAAGTATCAGGTTTCCAAAAATCTTTTTTTATTTTTATAAAATTCGAACCAGTTGGTTAAAAATGGAATCAAAGTTCAAAACATATCAACCTGAAAATAGTTTAATGATTTATATACTAGTATTTATTTTATTATGATTTAAAAACTTATCCCTCTATTGGAGGACACTGTCAAAAACTTGGGTGTTTTTAAAATTTATGGTTTTTATAAATAGTATTTTTTATTCCGGTTAAAATTATTATTTTTAAAAATAGAAACCTAAATGATTTTATATTAAGTGAAGCAAAGTATTTAGTATGTTTAGATAAAAAATACTTGCATAAATTGACGGTTTGTTTGATCCAGGTTATAAACTTTCCTATTTTTGGGAAGGTTTATCAAAATATGAGGAAAGTCATTTAAAATTGGTTGAAAGAGATGATAATCTATTTAAATCACTGAAAAGATGGTATAAAAGAGATTTTTTCCATATTGAGATGTTGATTCCTTTTTGTCAGGATTGTTTCAGTAAATTTGTAATAAAAATGGATTTAAAGGACGAAAGCTTTATTTTAATCCTGAAGGAGTTGTTAAGGCCTAAATTCAAATGTATAAGTGTATAAAATGTGATAAGAAGTTTAAAACCAATATATCGAACATTGTAGATGATAATAGTAACTTTACACATGAAATTAAAGAAAAATGCATTGAATTAACTGGTTTATTCTTTGAATCAATCCGTAAAATTGCCTATAAAATTAAAAAAGACACATGAGCCAGTATTTCGAGACAAACAATAGAAAACTGGATACTTGGATATGAGATCCCTAAAAAAAAGAGTAAAAAATCTTTATTCTAGATATTACATCTTTCACGTGGAGTGGATCAAACTTAACAGCGTATGGAATTACAGATTCACTTTATTCGACAGTAAACAGAATATTATCGTAGATGATAAGATATACAGTAAAGAGAATTCAAAGAATATAAAAGAAATTTTAGAAGAATCCCCCCTCAAAATAAAAACAAAATAGCAGTAACTAGTGATTTAGATGATAAATACAACTCAATCATCGAATCATTAGGGTTTAAACACCAATGATGTTTATTTCACGTATTAAAAATATAAACAAGAAAATTAAAGACTATATGCGATATAATAATCTATATGATGATGATATGATAAGATAAGGCAAGAAAAACTAGAGTTATGCAGCTTATTCAACAGTATCTTTTAAAAATGATAGAAACAAGATGAATGAAATTTTAAATCAAATAAAAAATTATTTAATCCATTACCATGGGTTTATTACTGTCTTACTTTAAAAAGTTCTTCGCATAGCTGCTAGATGATAATATCGAAAGAACTCAAATAAATTAGAAAACAAATTCCAGAAAACATTTCCCAAAAATATTAAAAGAATAATGAAGATTAAAAAAGGCGCAATGTCACGAATAAACATTAGATAAGAAATTTTAAGATAGATAAACGTTTTTGATAATAAACCCCAAGTTTTTGACGAGCCAGCATTCCAAAAGTATTTAAATAAATAGTAAAGAGTATTAATATAATAATAAATTAAATTATATTAATAGTATTGTTTGGGGCAAATTATGAAAAAGATTAATGTCTTAGTTACAGAGGATATTGATTATAATTTTAGAATTATGGCTTCAAAAAAATTTAAATTCAAAACAGGATGGTATAGTAATGCAGTTCGTGAGGCAATGATTTTTTGGATGTTATATCAACAATTATCTGATTCTCCTGTAGTTATGAATAAAACTAAATCAAGCTGTATTCTTAATGATCTTTTTGATTAATTAATTCATTAATTTTTTTTAGAAATTGAGAAAATTTAATAAAAAATTTTGTGAATGGTTTTATTTTAAGACCAACTTTATTAATAATAATTAAATCTTGATTTTCTAAACCATTAATAAATGCTAGAATAATTAAATAGATAAATGGGGTTAGTATAGATGCAAATATTAATCCAAATGTACTTTTAGGCATAATTATCAATATTAATCCCAATAGTAATGAAGCAATGATTATTTTAAATAATTTAAAATATGGTAATTTTACTTTTGTTATTCTAAGAGTTGTATAAGTACACAGAATCATTATGAAAAAAGCAGATACTGTAGTTGAAATTGCTGCACCATTTAATCCATATCTTGGAACTAAGTAAAAAGTTAAACCAAGATTAATAATGCCACCTATAACTAAAAAAATCATGGGAGGATAAGGTTTTCCAACTCCCTGAGAAATGCTGGATGAAATCCCATAAATAGAATAAAAACCCATTCCTATAATTAAAATGGTTAAAACATTTTTTACAAATAAATATGCTAAAGGAGCTTTTGGAAAAAGAATATTCAATAATGGCTCAGAAAATAACATTATGACAATACAAATAGGTAAAAGCACCAATAATAAATATCTATACGACTGAATTACATATTTTTTTAGAAGATTATTTCCTTTGATAGCTAATGCCTCAGATGCTGCGGGTAAAATAGCAACTGAAACAGATGTTGATATTACTAAGGGTAACCTTGCAACAGGACTAGCAATATTATAATAACCTACTGCATAATTATCCATAAAAATTTTAATTATCATAGTACTCGTATCAAATAATGCTAATTCTGATAAACCTGCCAAAATTATTGGGAAAGAAAAAAATATTAATTTTTTGGCAATTTTAACATCATTCACTGGAATTGAAGGTATTTTTATATTTTGAAGGTTTTCCCACATTTCTTTTTTAAATATTAAGAATGCAACAACTGCTGATGCAGCAAAACCCAATATACTACCTATAACTGCACCCAGAACATATAATCCGGCTAATGTCAAGATAACTGCTAAAGAAATCATGAAAATTTGTTCAGCAGCTCTTGTTATCAAGATATATGTCATTTCTTGATATCCTTGAAATACGCCTCTAAACAATCCTAATAATATGCTAAATGGGGTGATTAATGCTACCATTTGAAATAAAATAGTAGTATTGGGGTCTGCGTTTAATAGATCTACCAAATAAGGTGCAAAGAAATATAAAGAAACTGAGAAGATGATACTCATACACAACATAATTTTGGCTGAAACAAAAATGATTTTTTTAACCATGTAAAAATTATTTTGTGCTTTATATTCTGATACATATTTGGCAATGGCTGGTGGTAGACCTGCTGCAGCAATTAATATTAATATCCATTGTACTGGCAAGACAACACTTAAAATACCATACCCTTCAACCCCTAATAAAAATTGCATTAACATTCTATAAAGATAGCCACCTATTCTAAAAAGAATATTCCCGATTAATATGATAAAGCTACCTTTTATTAAATTAGCCATACCTCACATTTAATCTACTATTATTTATTACTTTCGAAAATCCATACTTCTTGGTTTAAATTAAATTTTATTAAGATTTCTCTTCTTTTCAATTTGTCTTTATTAACAAAAAGGATTAATTTAATAAATTTAGTATACAATAATGGATTTAAAAAATCCAATAGTTTATTGGAGGTTATAACATGGAAGACATGACTGGAATAGTAAATACTGCAAGCGAAAGCAAAAAAGTTTCAGCTGCAACAGGATGTAAGGGATGTGTATGTTCCTGTAGATGTAGTGGGGCAGCATATTGGGTAGGTAGATTCTTAACATTCTCTGGAATGAGATCAGCTTATGCAGTATTTTAAGTAGTTTTATATACTATTTTTAAATTTTTTTCTTCATTTTTTTACAGTAATTTTCGGTGAAAACAATGTTAACATTCAAAACAGAAAACAGGAACATGTACACTTTAGACAAAGATACAGGTCTGTTCATACCCATATCTGAAACATTTATAGCTGTTAATAATGAATTATCTGACAATAAATCTAAAGATCAGATCATAAAAAAATTAGAGACCAAACATGATATTAATGATATAACATTTTATTATGATTGGATAAATAAATGGAAAAAAATTAAACCAGAAAAAAATCATCTAAATTTTTATAAATATGCTACTCCCTCTGATTTAAAACGTTATATACTAAAAAATGGACTTCTACAAATGATATTATGTGTTACTGAAGATTGTAACTTAAGATGCAAATATTGTGTTTATTCAGATAATTATGAATATACTCGTTCCCATTCCGAAGAAAAAATGGATTTTAAAACAGCAAAAAAAGCAATTGATTATTATTTTAAGTTAATAAAAGAAGGATTAAAATTTAATCCATTAAGAAGGCCCGGTATTGGATTTTATGGTGGGGAACCATTACTAAATTTTGAACTAATAAAAATTTGTGTAGAATATATCAAAAAAGAATACCCTACATATGAAACACAATTTACTATTACTACAAATGGAACATTATTGGAAGAATCTAAATCAGATTGGTTGATGGAAAATGAATTCACAATTTCTATTAGTTTAGATGGTCCTGAAAAAGAACATGATAGGCTTAGAGTATACCCTGATGGTAAAGGATCTTTTAATGACGTTATAAACAATGTTCAACATATTACTAACAAAAAATATGATAAAGTAAATGTACTTCCTGTTTTTGATTGGAAAAGTGATTTATTTCAAATGGAAACTTTTTTTTCACAAAAAGAAATACCTCAAGTTTCAGCTCTTTCACAAGTAGATTCAGAAACTAAAACAAAATATTATGAAGACTTTACAGAATCAGACTATAATGATTTCAGAGAAAAAGTAGACTCAATACGTGAATATTATTTTCAAAATATTAACACTCAAAAAATTGAAAAAGAATCTGTTTTTGATCATTTAGTGGGATTTGCACCATCAAAAGAACTTTTTGATACCTTAACTTTAATCAATCCCGATCCAATAATGCCTTATACTGGAGCTTGTATTCCTGGAAGAAAAATATTCGTAGATATAACTGGAAATCTTCACATGTGTGAAAGAGTTAACGATTCTTTTCCAATAGGTAATGTAAATAATGGATTAGAATTTGATAAAATAATTTTATTAATTCAAAATTATCTCCAATCAATGGATAAATGTTCAGATTGTAATGTTAGATGGAAATGTGGCTTTTGTTTTAAACAATTTATGACAAATGATGGCTTTTTATCTTCATCGAAATATTGTGAAAATATTGAATCAAACATGAAATATTCTTTTATAAATACTCTAAACATTGCTGAACGTTTTCATGACTTTATTGAAGAATCAAATACAAAACATAAAAATCTTAAAAAATTTTTGAGGGATTAAAAATGTATTTTAGGCTTAATCCAGAATGCTATTTCATCAAAGGTAGGAATAATGGTGCAATTTTTGATTTGATTGAAGGAAAAACTTATTCTTTAAATTCAGAAGAAACTGGAATTTTATCTTTATGTGAAAATAATTTACCCATCACTCAAGATTATGAATTATTATTTCAATTAAAAGATCTATGTTTGGGTAATTTTTATAAAGAAAAACCATATATTCAGAAAATTAAAATTGATCCTTCAAATGATGATGAATATCAAAATTTAGAATTTTATAGGGCCTATCTTGAAATAAACAATTCTTGTAATAAAGATTGTAATTTTTGTGGATCTCCTACAAAAAGAAGCTTAGGATGTTTGGGTTGTAACAAATGGGATGGTAAAGAAGTTTCTTTAGACATAGAAAGATGGAAAGAAATAATTGATGAATTAGTAAATTTAGGATGTCAAGAAATTTACATTAAAGGTGGGGATCTTACTCTTGATTGGGCAAAGACACTTGAAATTTTGGATTATGTTAATGGAAAATTTTTAAATATTCAAATAACATTAAATGAATACAATATTTCTAAGGATATAATTCAAGATATTGATAATCGAGCAAATTTAATCATTCAGATTGAAGATATAAAACATATTGGAACGTTTGAGAATGCAACATATATCCTTATTGTATATGATTCAGATCCATTGAAGTACGAAAATCTTGATAATGAAAATGTTCTTAAAGATTATATTATAGAAAAAAGTAGAATCAATAATGTTTTGCCTGCGATATCTAAAAAAACATTTCCACACTTTGACTTAAAACAATTTTTAAATAATATAGAATACCATCCCTGCTTGGGACATATAATTACTATATCTTATGATGGAAAAGTTTTAATTTGTCCAATGATGCGTTCTAATGTTATTGGTGATTTAAAATCGAATAATCTTCATGAAATTTTTAAAGAGGAATATGAACGTATAAAAAAATTCTGGAAATGTACTCTGGATAATATTGAAAAATGTACTGAATGTGAGTTTAGATATGCTTGTATGGATTGTAGGGCATTAGAAGAAGTTTTAACTGAAAATTTTAATAAAAAAGCTTTGTGTGATTATAATCCAATTAGTGGTGAACGATTATGAATAAATCATATTCATTTTTGTTCAGATACTTAAAACCACATTTAATATTATTTTTTAGTATTTTATTTTTAGGTATTTTAAGCATGGCTTTTGCTTTGATTAGTCCATTAATAACAAAAGTACTCATCGATAAAGTTTTTCTTGGAAAAGATATTTCACTTTTTTTCAATATTATATTTTTTGTGATAGGAATTTATTTAATTTCATCAATATCTATTTATTTTCATGAGTTTTTTTCTGGGAAGTTACAAAACATTTTATTTAAAGATATATCTATTGATTCGTTTGATATCCTGCAGTTAGTATCATTAAAAAATATAAATAATATGAAAACAGGAGATGTTATAACAAGAATATTAGGAAATACTCAGATTTTAGTCGATATTCCTGTGAATATATTTCCTCAACTAATTATAAGCACTGTGACTATTGTTGCTCCGGTGTTTATTATGATTTCTTTGAATTGGCAGCTTGCATTAATTGTTATGAGTCCTACTTTTCTGTTTATATTATCCTCTTTATATTTCGGTAAAACATTAGAAAAAACCCAATTAATATTCTTAGAATCTAATGGACAAGTATATTCCTTCTTAAAAGAATTTTTGCCTTTAATACAGTTTGTGAAAGTTTTTGATTTGAGAAAATGGGTAAATACTAAATTCAATAAAGAAATGAATGATTATTATGATAGTTCGATGAAATTTACGCAAGTTTCTTCTTTGAATTCTTCAATTAGTTCATTGATTTTCAGTGTCCCCATAATTTTATTAATTATCTTTGGAGGACCAATGGTTATTAAAGGTACTTTAACATTAGGAACATTTACAGCATTTGTAAGTTATATCTCAATATTTTTTTCACCAATATCTCAATTATCTCATTTATGGAATTCATATAAGAGTGCTTTACCGGCTTTAGATAGAGTTACTGAAATATTTGAATTAGAAACCGATATAGATAAAAATGGTGTAGAAAAATTAAAATTGTCTTCTGGAGAGATTCATCTGGATAATATTCACTTTTCTTATAGTGAAAATAAAAAGATTCTGCATGGATTTAATGCCACTTTCAAAAACGGTGTTAATTATCTTATTGGTGAAAATGGGAGTGGAAAAAGTACAATTTTAAAATTGTTATGTAACCTTTATAATCCGAATCAAGGAAATATAACAATTGATGGTCAAGATATATCAAATATTAGAAAAAAAGATCTAAGAAAAAATATTTCTATGATTTTTTCAGATCCTCATATTTTTGATGGCACTATTTATGAGAATATTCATATTGGGAATCTTTCAGCATCATATAAAGATGTTATCAAGACAGCCCAACTTGTTGAAATACATAATTTTATTAAAACATTACCCGAAGGATATGATACTAATGTTGGAGAAAATGGTAGTTATTTATCCAGCGGGGAAAAACAGAAAATTGCTATTGCCCGAGTCCTACTTCGAGATTCACCTATTATCTTATTAGATGAAGCTACAAAATCAATTGATATTAATTCCAGAAATTTGATAAAAGGAATTATTAGTAAATTATCCAATAAAACAATCATTATTGCATCACATCAGATAGATGAAATTGATCAAAATGGTAACATAATCTATTTAAAAAATTAATTTAATTATATAAAATGGATGTATTAATATTGTATTTCTAATGAATTGTTTTATATTTGAAATTTAGATTATAATAAAACCACTCAATGAACTCCATTTTTAATTTTGAGGCTAAATTCTATATTTAGTTTAGAAATAAATTTAATATGATATTAATAACAGTTTTCAATCTAATCCATGACTATTTTATAAAATTAAGACCTTAAATAAGATTAATGATTAACTACTAAAACCCGCTCCCTACCTTTCATCTTTAGATAAATAGCGAGCCTAATAGAAAATTTTAATATAATTTATTTTTTCTTCAGAGATTTTAATGCATTTTTTAATTCTCCATCCATGTCCATGGATTCCTGGGCATCCAGAACCCTTTCTAGATCCGCGTTGGTCTCTGGATATCGGGGAACTGCACTGCATCCCCCATCAGGTATAATAGAAATATCATAGGTACCTATTTCCTTGGCCATATTTTCAATTTCAACCTTGTCCATACCAATCAAGGGACTTAAAATTGGTATTTTAACTGCATGTCGGGTGACCATCAAATTAGGAAGTGTTTGAGATGCCACCTGGCCCATACTACTTCCATCCACAATACCCATGGCCCCTTCTCTACGGGCCACCATCTCGGCAATGCGATACATTCCAGTTTTACATAAAACACAGGTCATTTTTTCTGGTGCCTTAACTTTACAGTTTTGTAAATATTCCCCATATTCTACAACCTTTAAATCCAGCTTTACTCCTGGAGAATATTCTCTTAATTTTTCTACTATTTTTTGAACTTTTTCCAGGGACACCTGGCTGGTGAAGGGATCATTATTAAAATTAAGTGCAATTATCTGGCAACCTCTTTTCATCATTAGATAAGTAGCTACAGGTGAATCGATCCCTCCTGAGAGTAAAGCCACTAATTTCCCTTGAGTTCCAACCGGCAATCCTCCTGGTCCGGATATTTTTTGGTGATAAATGAAAGTTTCATTATCCCTTACTTCCAGGAAAATCTCCAGCTCAGGATTAGTTAAATCCACCGGAGAATCTGTTTTTTTAATAACCACTGAACCAGCATATCCTGCTAATTCCTGGCTGGTAAATTCATGTTCACCTACCCTGCGACAGCGAATGGCAAAACTGGTTTTAGAAGATATGCTCCCTTCCGCTTCCAGTTCATCCACATAACCCTCTAGTTTAGAGGTAATCTCTCCCCGGTCTGTTTCAAGGCCAATGGCCGGAGAAAAAGATACTATCCCAAAAATCTTCCCCAAACCCTGCAAGGCCTCTTTAAAGTTAGAAGGATTAATAAAAATTCTACCCTGGCTAACTTTAACTTCACAATCAAAAGCACTCTTAATATTAGATAATAGTTTCTTTTCAAATCTACTGCGAACTTTGGGGCTTTTTAATCCCACTTCACCATATCTGGCAATAATTAAGTCGTATTTTACCATCATATCCCCTTTATTAAATTAACATTTGTAAATAGAAAAAAGTCCTTTTTCTATTCTCCTGGTAAGATCCCGGGTTATTTCCCTGGCTCTTTTTAAATCAGACTGTCGGCAGGCAATAGGAACATCAAAGATCTGCTTTTCTATTTCAAGTTTCACACTACCAGTTTTCATTTCAAAAGTTCCCTGATCACATGAATAAGCACACATACCGCAGCCAAAACATTTTTTTGTATTAAGGCCCTGGTTAAAGGCCAGAGTGGGACACCTTTCTTTTACCAGGCAGGTGGCACAATTAATACATTTTTCAGGGTAATATTTTGGCCTTGATTCAGTTCCATTCCATAATTTTCCATAGTCAGTTTCGGTCAGAGGTAGGTGTCTTCCTTTTATATCTGCAACCGGTAACTTAATGTCTGAATTTTTAATGAATGTCTGCTCCAGAACTTCCTGGCTGGTTATGGGAATGGCTATAGCAACTGAATCAAATACTTCTGGACCTGCAGCAGTTTTAAAACCTCCCAGATAGTGAGAATTCATATCATGCATATCTGCAGTTAGCATCAAATTAGGTTTTTTTGAAGTACTTCTGGTTCCATGGTCCATTATAAAACCTTCAGAACCATTTAAAAGTATTCGAGATCCCATGCAGATGGTTTTCATCACCGGATCATTTTGTAAAGGATTTAGCTCTCCACAACCAGAAAAGGATAGTCCCTGGAAAGGACCTTCCATATCTATAGCATGAAATATGGAAGATACTCTCTTAGAATCTGGATTTACAAATGCAGTGTAATTTTTAAATGCCATGCGCGTTCCAATCATCCGGGCGGTTCCCATCTCTTCTAAGGTGGTGGATGATTCAATTATCTCACCATGAGTTGATTCAACTTTTATTTCAATTTCCTTACCGGCCACCATATCCTTGAATAAAAAACCACCACCATAATCAGAATCATGGATGCTGTGGGCAGTTCCATATATAATTAAGTCAACAGAGCCCAGCCATTCATTGGGACAGGGACCAGGAAATCCAGGAACACCATTTAAATATATCTTTTTTGCTTTTTTAAATGATCCGGGTTCATCGACCTTTAAATGAAGTAGAGCAGCAGTACCAGACATTATACCACAGGTACCGGTGGTAACTACATCAATTTCACTGGCAGATGGATTTTCACCATGACTAACCATTCGGGTAACTTCTTCTGCTGTGAAAACCCGGGCTTCACCTTGGGAAATTTTATGATTTATTTCTTCTATACTGCGATTCAATATACCCCTCTTGGAAATAGTTTCATGATTAATATTCATATGGCTGCTATTTTTAATAAAGTTTTACCGGGATGTTGGTGAGAAAATTATTAATTAGCCGTAATTAGGACTTTAGTGTTCAGGTAGGAGAATCCCTCCCTTAGGTAATTATCTTTTTAGTAAAATTTATTAATCATAGGAAGGAATAGGTTCTTTTGAAATGATTAAAAAATAATATTATTACGGTGATAAAATGAATCAAAACAAAAAAATACTCCCCTTTTCTGAAGTTACTCGTTTCCATGGCCATGTATGTCCCGGAACTGCCATAGGATATCGTGCTGGTGAAATAGCTATAAAAAAACTCAGTTCTTCCCGGGCAGTTGATGAGGAATTTCTGGCCATAGTAGAAAATGATAGCTGCAGTGTGGATGCTATTCAGGTGGTAACCGGGTGTACTTTTGGTAAAGGCAATTTAATTTTCAAAGATTATGGAAAAAATGTTTATACCTTTATAAACCGAACCAGTGGCGATGTTTTGCGTTTATCCTTAAGTAAGAGTGTTGACGAGATTGAACCTGAATTTTCAAATCTGCGAAAAAAAGCTTTTTCACAAAAATCAAGTGCACAGGATAAGGTTAATTTTGAAAAACGAAAGGATGAATTATCTCAAAAAATTCTAGATATGGATGCTGCTGAACTATTTAAAATAGAAAATATTGATCTGGAAATTCCTGAAGAGGCCCGGATATTTGCTTCAGTTAAGTGTTCTAAATGTGGGGAATTTGTTGCCGAGCACCGGGCCAGAGTTGAAAATGGACAGTTTAGTTGTATTCCCTGTTTTAGTGAATATTCACGAAATTAATTTTATAGAGTTAAAATTATATCTCTTTTTTGTATTTTTTTTTTAGAGTTTGCATACTCAAACATTATTATTTGAGGATAGTAGCATAATCAAATTTTCATTCATATATCCTAATTTAGTGCATTAATTAATACCATTCAAGGGCCGCTTTATATATGTAGTAATAATTTAACCAAAAGTATTATAAATTAGTGTTGCCCATTTATAGAAAAATGGAGGTGTTTTCATAGATAAAAGACTGATAGCAGGTATTACCATTATTAGCATATTATTTGTAGGAATTTTTTTATATTTATCCGGAGGAGTTGGAACACAGGTAACTGCCGGGACAGTTACCATAACTGACATTGCAGGGAGAACAGTAGATATTCCCACCCAGGTGAATAAAGTAGCTGGAACTGGTTGTTCGGGTAGAGAAATAGTATATCTAGAGGCTAAAGATAAAATGGTGGGAATAGAGCAGGTTGAAACTGATTCAAGTGGAGGATGGGGAAAAATGTTATCCTACATGGTAGCCAATCCAGAATTGCTGGATCTTCCAGTTATTGGAGATGCCCGTAAAACAGTTATTAACTATGAAAAGTTATCAGAATTAAACCCGGATGTGGTATTTGCAGCTGATGCGCAACAGGCTGATAGTATTCAAACCAAAACTGGCATTCCGGCAGTAGTAGTCTACACTGGCCCGGTGGGTACTCCTGAACAGATGGATACTTATAAAGATTCTTTAAGATTAATGGGAAAAGTTCTGGATAAGGAAAAAAGAGCAGAAGAATTAATTGATTACATTAATTCATGTGAGGAAGACTTAAATAAAAGAACCAGAGATAGTTCCTCAGAAAAAACCAGCGCATATGTGGGAGGTCAGGCTTACCGAGGTTCTCAGGGTTTAACTTCAACTAATCCATTTTATCCCCCATTAGATATGTTAAATGTGGAAAATCTGGCCAGCAGTCTGGATATATCTGATACCTCCAAAGCAATTCAAATCGATAAAGAGCAATTGCTAAAATGGGATCCTGAAGTAATCATAATTGAAGAATCCAGTTTAGAATCCGTTAAAAATGATATAAACAGAAATCCAGAATATAAAAATTTAAAAGCGGTGAAAGAAGGAAGAGTATACGGAGTTTTAGCCTACTGTTTATATAGTTACAATAAAGATATCATGCTGGCTAATGCTTACTACATGGGAACCGTATTATACCCTGATCAATTTAAGGACATAAATCCAGAGCAAAAGGCCGATGAAATATTTGAAAAATTCGTAGGCTCCCCGGTTTACCAGGACTTAAAAGCCACCCAGGGTGGATTCAAAACCTTAAATTTCTAATTTTTTTATTAATTTTTAAGGCGTGTGTGATAAAAATGATTATTCCCGAAAAACCAGAAATCCCCTATGGAAACTTACAGGAAATTATAGAAAGTGCATTTAACGGACTTAAAATATTCAATATACTTAAAACATCCCTTGAAATGAAAATTTTTGACACCTTAACCCATGAACATACTCTAAAAGAAGTATCTTCTAAACTAGGAATGGATAATTTACTTTGTTTTTACATTCTGGAAACCCTTTTAAAAATAGGCCTGGTGGACAAAACAGGAGATTTTTATCAAAATTCAAAACTGGCAGAAATATACTTAAAATCAGATTCAGAGTACAATCGGACTAATTGCATACTTTCATTAGAAGAGAATGCAGGATTATGGAATAACCTGGACCAAACATTACAGGGAAATTTAGAAAGAAAAGAAGAAGCTTTTTTCCCAAATATTATCCAGGTGATGGCTGAAGACTGTATTGCCGGAGAATTACAAGAAACTATTAATTTAGTTGAAAAATATACAGAATTTCACGATTCTAAGAGTTTACTGGATTTAGCAGGAGGTCATGGTATGTATTCTATTGCCTTTAGTAAAATTAATCCAGATATAGAGTGCTATGTATTTGACCTTCCTGAGGTTTTAATAGAAACCCGTAAATACATCAAGAAGTATGAATCAAACGTAAAAACAGTTCCAGGCAATTTTTATAAGGATGATTTTGCAGGCACCTACGATATGATATTTTCTTCATATAATCCAGGAGGTAAAAACCCAGATATTGCCAAAAAAGCATATGAATCCCTTAATTTAAATGGCTTGTTTGTAAACAAACAATATTTCCCTGAGAATGAAAATAAGACATTGGAGGAAGTTCTGGATAATCTGGAATGGAACTTCACCAAATTTGAGAAATCGTTGAAAGGTGAAACCAGATACAGTTTCAAAGGTGATCTTTCTTTCCAGGAATATCTGGACTATTTAAAAGAACTGGGATTTGAAGTAATTGATGTTCACCATATAGACCATCTGAATCCATCATTTGGAACTGTTTCCAGAAATAAAATGATAATAGCAAAAAAAGTGAGATAATTGAATTTCAAAGAAAGTTCGGCGGAATTATATAAATCTTACACCAGAAAAAAGATATATATCGGCTTAGTATTAGCTACATTATTAGTAGTAGCAATTTTTGGTTCATTTAGAGTGGGTGCTGCTAACTTATCAGTTTATGAACTGATATATGGTTTAGTCAATAGCAATGCCCCGGGAGCCTCCATAATCTGGAATATTCGTATTCCTCGTATTTTAGCTGCCCTGGTAGCAGGTATGTATATGGGCATAGAAGGATCGGTGATGCAATCCGTTCTTAGAAATCCATTAGCCAGTCCTTACACCATGGGAATCTCCCAGGGGGCTGCTTTTGGGGCTGCTTTTGCTATTATTGTGCTGGGTGCAGGAACAGTGCACAGTACTCAGGCTCACGCAGTTATGGTTAATAATCCATATCTTACAGTTTTAGCTGCTTTTGCCGGGGCAATAATGGGAGTTGTTGCCATTCTGCTGATTTCCCGAGTGCGAAGTGTTACACCAGAAGTGATGATACTAGCCGGAGTGGCCATGAGTGCTCTATTTTCAGCAGGTACTATGTTTTTACAGTATTTTGCATCAGAAACCCAGGTGGCGGCCACTATTTTCTGGACCTTTGGTGATGTGGAAAGGGCCGTCTGGAGTGATGTTTGGATAATGCTAGTATTTCTGCTGCCTGTTACTTTATATTTCCTTTATCATGCCTGGGACTTCAACAGTTTGGAGAGTGGGGAAGAAACTGCCCGGGGGCTGGGAGTAAATACTCATGGATTAAGATTAAAAGGGATGCTCATAACTTCTTTTACCTCGGCGCTTACTGTGGCTTTTTTAGGAGTAATTGGTTTTGTGGGTTTGATAGCGCCCCACATAATGAGAAGAGTTATTGGAAATGATCATAGATTTCTAATTCCAACTTCGGCTCTTTTAGGTGCCTTAATTTTATTAGTATCTGATACCATAGCTCGATCTATAATTTCCCCTATTGTTTTACCGGTGGGGATTATAACTGCTTTTATGGGAGCACCCATGTTTCTTTATATAATCATGAAAATGAGGCGATAATATGATTCTTTCTGTGGATAAAGTAGGATTTTCATATAAAAGCGATCCCGTACTTCAGGATGTGAATTTTAATGTAAAAAAAGGAGACCTGGTTTCCATACTGGGAGTGAATGGATCTGGAAAATCTACCCTGATAAAATGTATAAATTGTATTTTAAAATATAAGCAGGGCGTTATCCAGGTGGAAAACAGAAATATTAAAAAGATGAAGGGGATCGAAGTAGCTCAAAAAATTGGTTATGTGCCTCAAAAATCAGATGCTGGATTTTTAACTGTTTTTGATGCTGTTTTAATGGGTAGAAAACCCTATATTAAATGGGATGTTTCAAAAAAGGATATAAAATTAACTGAAAGAATTTTAAAAGTTATGGGTCTGGAATCTTATGCGCTGCGTTATATTAATGAGTTAAGCGGTGGAGAACTCCAAAAAGTGGTTATTGCACGGGCTCTGGTTCAGGACCCTCAGATATTATTATTAGACGAACCAACCAGTGACCTGGATTTAAAAAATCAGCTAGAAGTTATGAATATTATAAAAGATGTGAGCCAGGAACATAAAATAGCATCCCTGGTGGTGATGCATGACATAAATCTGGCACTTAGATATTCTGATAAATATATAATATTAAAAGAAGGTCGAGTATTTAGTACCGGCGGCCCTGAAATAATAACTCCTGAAACCATTAAAGAGGCTTATGGTGTGGAAGTTCAAATAGAAAATTTCCAGGGATTTCCCCTGATTATTCCCAAGGCCTGAAGTAAAAAATAATCGAAAATCACGAAAAAATTTCCCTAATCAGAAATCATTCTTTTTTTTAGACTATCTAAAGCACTATCCAGAGCTTCATTCATTTTATCCGTTTTAGGTCCTGCGCCCTGGGCCAGGTTTGGTCTTCCTCCGCCTCCCCCACCCAAAATACTTGCAGCTTCTTTTATAATTTCATTTATTTTCACGCCAGATTCCTGGGCTTTTTTAGAGGCAGATCCTACTATTTTACCATGCATATTGCCCAGAAAAACCACATCAAAATTCCCTTCTTCCCGGGTTAAATCCAGAGCCATTTTCTGCATCTCGGGAAGGTCTGCTTCTAGCTGGTATTTTAATACCTGGAACATTCCCAGTTTTTCAGCTTTTCCCAGTATGTTTTCCATTTTTAAAGCAGCTATTTCCTGTTTCAGGCGGTTTATTTCATTTTTAAATGCTTTCCATTCTGTGAAGAATCTATCACATGTTTTGGGAAGTTGATCCAGATTTACCTTGAATACTTCTGCACTGGAGCGCAGGTAATAATCATTCTGCTGCATGGATTCCACGGCAGCTTCACCTGCAGAAAAATCCACCCTTTCCACTCCATCCTGAACTCTTTCGGTTTTATTAATTTTTATAATTCCAATATCCCCAGTTTGATTCACATGGGTTCCTGCACAGGCCTGCACATCCACTCCAGGAATATCGATAACCCGAATAGAAGAACCAGGCACCACTCCTCCCTGATACAGTATGAAACCATACTTTTTCTCAGCAGCAGTACGATTCATCCAGCTTATATTAACCTGAGAATTCAACATCACATATTGGTTAGCCAGTTTTTCAATTTGATTTACCTCATCAGTAGTGATTCTCTTGTAATGGGACAGGTCTATTCTGGATCTTTTTACTCCTTTTTGTGCTCCTGCCTGCCATATGTGATCTCCTAATACCTTTCGAGCAGCAGCCACTATAAGGTGGGTGGCAGTATGATTTCGAGCCAGTGCCATACGCCGTTCCCAGTTTATACCTCCTTTAATTTCTTTACCTGTCATTTTATCCAGGGAGGGAATATCTTCTGGACTTATCTGATGTAATACCACTTCATCCAACTTTTGAGCGTGTTTAACCCTGATTTTTTCCCCTTCTATTTCTAAAAATCCTGTATCTGAAGGTTGTCCTCCACCTTCTGGATAAAAGATGGTTTGATCCAGGATAATGTTGTTTTCATAGAGGCCCAAAAATTTAGCCTGGAAACTGGTTTTATCAAACTCGTCATAGAATAAGAGCCGGGTGGGAGGATAATTCAGTTCCACCCGAACAGTTTCTTCTGGAACTTCTTCTTCATGTTCATTGGCCACCAGAGTATAGAAATTATCTGGAACTGATACTGAAAAGTCCATAGATTCTGCAATTTCTTTTATAGTTTCCGGAGGTATTCCCTGGGAATCATAAAGTTTTATAAGCATTTCTAGAGGTATTTCATCTTTATTTTCTTTTTTAAGATGTTTTATGCTCTTTTTTACCAGATTTTTTCCTTTAGAAGCTGTTTTAGTATATCTTTTTTCTTCCAGGCTAATTATATTATGAATATGATCCTGATGTTTCCTTATTTCAGGGTAGTGTGAAGATAAAAAGTCAACCTGAATATTCATAATATCTGAAAGAGATTCTCGCATATTTAATTCCTGCATAAAACGTAGGGTTCTACGCAATACCAGTCGGGCCAGATATCCCTCTTTAACATTGGAAGGAATCACCCCATCAGCCAGCATAAAAGCCAGACACCGAGTATGGTCTGCCACCACATATACTGCCTCCATGGGTTCAGCAGATTTTTCCAGTTCTTCAACTGATAATCCCAGGCGATTTGCCACCTGCTTTCTCAAACTTCTAAGATCAGCAAAAGTTTCAATATCCATCATGCCCGCTACCTGTGCATTTTCAGCCAGTATTTGCTTATCTACATCCACACTGGCCAGATCCTTTAGCTGATCAATAATAGGGCCAAAAGAAGCATCATATGCAGTAGGGGTTCCCTGTGAAATCCAGGCAAATCTCTCCAATCCGTAGCCAGTATCAACAATTTTTAAAGGTATTTCTTCCTTTTTTCCACCAGGCAACGTTCTGTACTGGATAAAAACCAGGGTGGCCAGTTCCACCCCCCTTACACAGATCTCATAACAGGGTCCTGCATTTCCTCCTCCTTCCCACCAGGATTCTATGAAAGTTATCTCATCCGGATTGATGCCCACATGTTTTATGAAATCATGACAGTATTTAACTGTCTCGTCTTCCCAGTAAACCTGATTATCAGGGGTATTAAATGCATGGTGACCTCCCATGGTAAAACAGGTCATGTGACGGCCAGTTCTTCCCACATTATCCACGTCGTTCAACCGGATAGATGGCTGGGCAACTACCAATGGATTGGCCGGTGGTTCTACCATCCCGGAAGATACCCAGGGCTGGAAATTATAAATAGATGCCCCTACCAGGAAAACATCATCCCTCCACCTTTTAGCCAGAACCGGATATCGTTTTATGGGAGTATGTTCATTTTTCTGGAAAAATTCCTGGAAAGTTTTCTGGATTTGATAGAGGTCATATTTCTTTTTAGTGGCAGGATTTCCTATAAATTCATACTTATCGCAGGGGGCGTCCCCACAAGTATGGCGATCATTTATAGACCAGAAATCATTACCACAGGTTACACACTTTTTCTTTTTATATCCAAGTTCTTCAAGCTGGTGAGACATAGTAATCAGTTAAAAGGTTATTAATTTTTAAAATGTAGAATTATAAAATATGATTATAGGTTTATGTTATGATTTAAAAAACTTTTTTATTATTTTTAAAGCTTTAATCCATGGGACCCTTATAAAACCTGATAAATCATTTTTTTTAGAATTTAATTAGAAATGGTAAAAATTAAAATCAATATTTCAAGATTAAAATAATTAATAATTAAAAAATAAAAATTAAGGGCTAATTAAGCCTGAGACTAATTCAAAAAAGATATTTGCAAATTAAATCTAATTCTTTTTTAGTAATTTAAGAAAGTAAAAAAAGAAAAGAAGTTTATCCGAAGAGAGCGCCTAAACCGGCTGCTGCTTCTTCTTCTTGTTCTTCTTCGTCTTCTTCTTCCTCTTCCTCTTCAGCTTCTTCAGCTGCAGGAGCAGCTGCTGCTGCAGGAGCTGCGGTAGCGGCTACGGCAGTTTTTTCCATAGCTTCTTCAATATCCACATCTTCCAGAGCGGCGATTAAAGCTTTGATCCTAGCATCATCTGCTTCGGCTCCAGCTGCATCTAATACCTTTTTTACGTTCTCTTCATTAATTTCCTCACCAGTGGTGTGCAATAACATTGCTGCGTATATGTATTCCATATGATCACCTCAATTTCTCAAATCAAATTTATTTCGCTAAAAACATTTGTTTTTTGCAATAATAGATGGTAAATTTAAAGGACTATCCGAAAAGGGCCCCTAGGCCAGCTGCGGCATCCTCTTCTTGTTCTTCTTCCTCTTCTTCTTCATCAGGCTTTTCTTCTTTCTTTTCTTCAGCTTCAGGTGCTGAGGTAGCAGTGGAAGCTAATTTTTCAAGAAGTTCTTCATCAACGGCGTCAGAATCTTTTCCAGATGCTTCAGCTGCTACTGCTAACATTTGAGAGTAAGCTTTAGATAGTAGCATTTCAGTAGTCTTAGAAGTCAGTACTGAGGCGTTGAATGCCAGATTCAGTGATTTAGTTGCTGCATTCTGTATGATAGCAGGCATAGATTCTTTAGTGAAAATAACTGCATTAACTGAAAGGTTGAATGCCTGAGCAAATGCTCTTTGAATGTCTGAAAGGGTCTGTTCTTCATCTATGGTTAGAAGATCTGCCGTATAAACAGTTTCATTCTCATAAGCTGCTTTAAGGTCTATTCCTACTTCCATGGGTTGTATGTCCAGTCGGGTCAGTATACCGGCTACTTTTGCTGATACTTCTTCACCAGCTTTAACCACTACCTGATCCTTTTGTACTACAATTTTACCCTTGTCAATTTTTGCAGGTATGCCTATCTGCTGCAATTCACCTAGAATCGGACCTGGAGGGAATCCAGTATCACCCTTAGGAACTACTATATCTTCAGAAGGAACAGCACCGGCTTTGGCAGGTGCGGCTGTTTTACTATCTTCCAGGATTTTAAATAGCTTAAAGGGATTCATGTCGGTGAATATTAAAGCAGGTTGACCATCCATGTGATTGGACAGGATATTTATATTATCCTTTTTATTATTAGAATCATCCAGGGCCAAACTGATTAGAGTTTTTTTGGACATCCTGATGGTGGCTTTATCCCGCAGATTTTGTCGCATTTTCTGCAGTTGCCGGGCAGGAATATCAGACAAGTTAGCTATTCCAACCACTTCATAACCATTAATCAGTTCTTTGAGGTCTTTGACCTCTTCTTTTTTCCATTCAGCAACGTGAGCCATTAAATCACCCTCACTACTGGACCCATGGTGGTCTTAATATACATGGACTTTATTTGGTTTCTTCCTTTCTCTAAGTTGCGGTCAAGAATATTAAGAACTGCTTCAATGTTTTCTACAACCATCTCCGCATCCATATCCTGAGTACCTACCATTGTTTGAATAATAGGCTGATCTTTAATTCTAACCTTAACTGTGCTTCGTAGCCTTTCCAGTATTGGATCTGGCTTGATAGATGCTGGAACTGGTTTGGGCATTTTTTTCCTGGGACCTAAAACCGGACCTAAGAATCTACCTACCAGCGGCATCATATCTGCCTGAGCTACAAAGAAGTTGTGTCGGTTAGCGAGTTTTTTGGCTTCTTTTCTGTTTTTACCCAGATCCTCTAAATCTGCTTTATTGATTATTAGATCTGCGCCAGCATTTTTAGCCTGAACAGCCAGTTCACCATCTGCGATAAAAGCCACATTAACAGCTTTTCCGCGGCCATTTGGTAGAGAAACTTCCTCGTCAAATCTATTCTCTGGTTTATTGACGTCTAAATCCTTGATGGTGATAATCACATCAATGGATTGTGTGAAGTTTCTCGACTGGGATTGTTCCGTAGCCTCCTTCACCGCTTCCAATATCTCTTGTTTCATATAAATCCTCCATGAACTTTCAAATAAAAAGTTCACCATAAAGGGACAATTTTTTAAGGTTTTTAAGTGATCAAGTAAGTAATTAATCACATAAATATTATTTTATGAATATAATTATGATAGGAGCACATCATCAAAAATACCCTGATCGATCTCTTTTTGTACTTCACGAGGATCTTTACCTTCTACAGTTAATCCCATACTAACACAAGTACCTATAACTTCTTTAGCACCGCTTTTATAGTCGTTTGCTAAAAGAGAATCAAATTTCATTCGGGCAATTTTCAATGCCTGATCTATGGACAAATCAGCCACCTTATCCAATCCAGGATCCTGGGAGCCTTTTTCAATTTTCAATTCATCCATTATCAGTGCCGTGGTAGGTGGAGTACCTATTTCTATTTCGAATTCTTTAGTGTCACCATCCACAATGATTTTAACAGGTACTTTCATTCCTGCAAAATCTGAGGTTTTACTATTTATTTGCTCCACTACTTGCATCATATTAATTCCTAGCGGGCCAATCGCAGGACCTAAAGGTGGACCTGGAGTGGCTTTTCCGCCTTCTATAAGAATTTCAACGGTATCTTTAGCCATTAATCTGCCTCCTTTTGTATTATTCTAATTTGATCAGCTTTAACAGTTACAGGTATAGGAACAGCAGCTTCGATAAGTTCTAAAACTACTTCTTCCCTCGATTCGTCAATACGAACCACTTTTGCTTTTTCTCCTTTGAAAGGGCCTGAAATTAGCTCTATAATACTTCCTTTCTGTATAGAAGCAATTATTGGTTCGGGTTTAAGGAATCTTCTAACTTCTTCAAAGGTTATTAAACTTTTGCCTTCTACCATACCTCGAAGATGAGGTACCTTTATAGCAGGATTCTGCATGTCTATTTTGGAGGATGATTCCACCAATACATAGCCTTTTAAAGATTCCGGGATTAAAATAGCATTGATTTCAATACCACTATCTTTTACCTTCCGAGCTAACATTCTAGCCACATTTTTCTCCTGACCAACAGAGGTCTTGAGAGCATATATGGAGTTTATACTATCTTCCATTAACCACACAACCTTATATATAATTCCATAGGTTTGGTTCATTTGGCCTATTACTTAAGATAAATATGGTCTAATTTAAAACATCTATAAATAATATTTTTTAGTTATCCATACCACCAAGACCAGATTGAATACTTCTGGATAAATATCATCTGAAAATACTCTAAATAAAAACTGTAATTTTTATTTAAATAAATATGATTCATATACTTTTATCTATTATATATACTTCAATTTTTTTATAGTATCTGATTTAGCATAATTCCATTAGTTGAACACATATCCTTAGAAATTTTTAGTTATGCCCCTAATAATTGGGCTATTATACTGATTATGAACCCTATAATACCTATAACTATTATTCCCAGGCCTGTTATTTTTGCCACGTTGATATACTCAACCTTATCTGGTTTTTTTGAAACATGCAATACTCTTCTACATTGTTTTATAAAACGGAGAGTAGATTCTTTTAAATTCATTAAATCCCTACCTTAATAATGGTAACAATAATAAAAATAAGGAATGAAATTATTTAATTTTAACAGATGGTATAGTAGTTATTTTCAAGATTTATAAAGGTTTCCTTTCCCACAGTATGATGGGGTAGTAAGAAAGTATTAATTTTAATAAACGAGTGAAAATTATCACTATAGCATCAGCATACTATATAAGAATACTCAAATCTTAATATCATGAATTTTTTTTTTACTAAAAGATCCTGTATTCCCGGGGCAATGGCCCTGAAATTATGGCCTTAAGATAAAAGTTGGCCCTTGCTAACACAATATGATAATCATTAAGATTTGAGATTTGAATCTGTATATCTGAATTTCTATTAAAATACTCCATCTATAAATTCTTCCAGTGCAGATTCCTTAACAGATTCACGTTGCCTTTCTTCTGCAAATTCTCGTTCTGCTGGGGTCCCGAAAATATGAGGAGATTTAACTCCAGCCACCACAATAGTGGTCCGAATAACATTTTGAAGGTCCTCTTGAATTTGAGCTCCCCAAATGATATTGGCATCAGCATCCAGTTCATCAGCAACAATTTGCACGATTTTTTCAGCTTCCTGTAAGGTTAGATCAGAACTTCCGGAAATATTAATTAAAGCCCCTTTAGCATTAGAAATATCCAGATCAAGTAATGGGCTATTTAAAGCCTCATGAACAGATTCTAAAGCTCTGTCACCAGATTCTGATTCACCCATACCAATCATGGCCATTCCTGACCCTTTCATGATACTTCTTATATCTGCAAAGTCCAGACTAACCAGGCCCGGGCGAGTTATTAGTTCAGTTATACCTTTAACTGCTCTTCCCAGTAATTCGTCTGCCACCATAAATGCCTTGTTCAGAGGCAAATTTGGGGCTACTTCCAATAATTTATCATTGGGAATTACAATTACTGTGTCTGCAGCACTTTGAAGTTTTTCTAAACCTTTTTCTGCATTCTCTCTTCTTTTTAGTCCTTCGGCACTAAAAGGCATTGTGGCCACTGCTATAGTTAATGCTCCTGCTTTTTTAGCCATCTTGGATATTACTGGTGCAGAACCAGTACCGGTGCCTCCACCTAGCCCACAGGTTACAAAGACCATATCCGCACCATCTAACTTATTCCGGATGTCGTCTTCACTTTCCTCAGCACATTCTTCTCCCACTTCTGGAACACCGCCGGCACCAAGACCACCACAAGTTTGCCTTCCAATTAGAAGCTTATGATTAGATTCACTATAGAACAGATCCTGGGCATCAGTATTTATGGCAAGTGTTTCGGCACCCTCAATTCCTATCTCAGTAAGACGGGAAATAGTATTGTTACCAGCCCCTCCACTTCCAATAACAAATATTTTTGCTCTGCTTTGTTCAATAATTCCTCTCAGGTCTTCGTCAATTTCCGAGTTCGTCTGCTTGGGACGTTGTCTATCCATTCTCTTTTCAGATTCCTTTATGGCATCGTTTATGAATTTCACTTACTACCCCCACATTAATCTATGGAATGTGTTATGGCACTAACTAATATTTAAAAGCAACGGTTAATTGCAAATAATTTGCTTGGCTCGACAACATTTCTGACCCTTGAGGTTATAGTCAAATGTTGGATGTCACCTCAACTTTATAGAATTTTCATGGGGTGCATTTGAACCAAAAATTAATTGATAAAAATTGAATCGGTTCAAGGTCGTGGCATGGCAATTATTTCATGTATCCTCAAATCGAAGATGCTATTCATATGTGAGGGGGTGAGTATAACTGCAGTATCGGCTCCCCAAGCCGTTCCACCTATGGCTATTATCTCCTGGTCCATGGGTATTAGCCCTGCATCCGCAGCCATGATACTAATCTCCACACAAACTTTAACTCCCTGAGAAATCATTCTTAATGTTTCAGCCATAATTTCCACCGGAGTAACCCCTCCAAACTTATTGGATATTCCCCTTCCTACCCCACTCAATGAATGTGAGCTGGTATAGGTAGGTATGCCTAATTCCTTTAATTTTTTCTCCACATCCGGATCAGTTTCCAGTTTTCCTTTTTCGCGAAATCCAGCATGATGAGTGATACTTAAAATTGAAGAATCATTTATAGCTTCAGAAACTTTAAGAGCAGTCCTTCCTGAAACAGATGCAACCACGATATTATTTATTTCTGAATCTTCATGTCTGGCTTTAACCAGATCTATTAATTTGTCAGTATTCTGTTCCCCTGGATTTTCAAAATAGTAAATTTTTTTTTCCATATATAGCACCAGTCAACATTTTATTCAACTTTATTAAAATAATTATTTTTAAGCTTTAGTAGTTAAGAGTGGATCTAAATCCTAAATAAATAATTGCGCTTAGAAGTAATTATTAAATTATAAGAAATTATTTTTAGAAGAGATGGGATAAATAAATATTAATGAGATAATCTCCAGTGGGAGTACTTAGAATATTAAAAAAATCTAAATATTTAAATTGAAATATTATTAATTAAGCGGAAAAGTAAGTAGAAATTTAAATTAATTTCCTTATTTAAGAAAAACGCAAAAAAAATTATTTAGCAGAATTTCAGGTGGATAATAGTCAAATTTTATTTTTTTACCAGGTGGTAATATGAATGCTTTTAACTTTTTAGCGCCGAAAAGGCAAAAAAAACCCCGTGATAATGGAATTACCATGGTTTTAGATAAAGGGATGGGTTTACATACTGCAGAAGACCTTATGAAAATATGTGGAGAGTACGTTGACCTCCTTAAGTTTGGGTGGGGAACCATCGCCATTCATAACCGGCAATTGATTAAAGAAAAAATTAGGATGTATCAGAAATATGATGTGGACCCTTATCCCGGTGGAACTTTATTTGAAATAGCCTTCAGAAAAGAAAAGCTCCCCGAATATTTTGATGAGGCAGAAAAGCTGGGGTTTAGAATTTTAGAGATATCAGATGGTTCAACTACAATTAATCCTGCAGATAAATCAAAAATAATAGCAGAAGCTAAAGAAAGAGGTTTTAAAGTAATTTCCGAAGTTGGTAAAAAGGACCCTGCAGAAGACCTTAAATTAAGCTTAAAAGATAGGGTTAATTTAATAAAGATGGATTTAGATGCAGGTGCAGATAAAGTGCTGGTTGAAGCCCGTGAAAGTGGTCAAAATATTGGAATGTTTGATAAAGAGGGAAAGGTGAAAGTTGAAGAGGTTAATTATTTAATAAAAAACATTCCGGTTGATAAATTAATATGGGAAGCCCCGAAAAAGAATCAGCAGATTCATTTTATACTACAAATCGGAAATGATGTTAATTTGGGAAATATCACTCCAGAAGAAATTACTGCTCTTGAAACCCTTAGATTAGGGCTTCGGGGAGATACTATAGGAAAGGTGGGCCTTTAATGATAGATAAAATAACTGTTATCGGCGGTTATGATAAACAGGGAAATAAAGAACCAGTAGAAGAAGTAATTATTCAAAAAGGGGAAATTTTTGGAGTGGTGGGACCTACTGGAAGTGGTAAAAGCTCATTAATTGGAGATATTGAGCAATTAGCCCAGGAAGATACTTTTTCTAAGAGAAAAATTCTGATTAATGGGGGAGAGCCCACTTATGAAGATAGAACCAACCCCCGAAAAAAAATGGTAGCTCAGCTATCACAAAATATGAATTTTCTAGCAGATATGGAGGTAGGGGAATTTTTAACCCTTCATGCAAAATGTAGAGGGGCTAAGAACGCTTGCGTAAATAAAGTTATAGAACTGGCCAATACCCTTACGGGAGAACCGATTAAGAAAGAACACGAGCTTACCATACTCTCTGGAGGTCAATCCAGAGCACTTATGGTAGCAGATGTGGCCATTATAAGCGATTCTCCCATAGTTCTTATTGATGAAATTGAAAATGCAGGTATAAGAAAACACGACGCATTAAAAGTTCTTTCTGGTCATGGGAAAATTGTTATGGTTGTCACCCACGACCCGGTGCTGGCTTTGATGACTGATAAACGAATTGTAATGAAAAATGGGGGAATGGAAAAAATAGTAAGTACCAGCACTCAGGAAAAATTAATCTCTGAAAGGCTGAATAAAATCGATGAATTAATGCTCCACTTGCGGGAAAAAGTGCGCAGGGGAGAATTAGTAGAGGATTTAAATACAGATGATCTGGAATTAAGGAATAACAGAAAATAGTAAAAAATATGCACTTAAAGCACGGGAACTATATTAAATCAATAATGGTGGAATTATTTTTATATTCGATATTATCCCCTGAGTGGAGAAGTGAAAAAAATGAAAATGGTAATAGTGGCTGGAACTCCAGGTTCCGGAAAAACTGCGGTTTTAATACATGCCCTTAAAAGTTTAAACCTTAAAAATCTAAAATCATCAGTTGTTAAAATAGACTGTTTATACACCGATGATGATAAAAAATTCGCCAGGGTGGGAGTTCCAGTTAAATTAGGGCTTTCCATGGACATGTGCCCGGACCATTATGCCATATACAATCTGGAAGATATGCTCAGCTGGGCCCGTTCCCATGATTCAGATTATTTAATAGTGGAAACTGCAGGTTTATGTCATCGATGTGCCCCTTATACCATAAATTCATTAGGAGTGTGTGTTATAGATGCAACCAGCGGCCCCAATACTCCTCTTAAAGTGGGCCCTTTTCTATCCACCGCAGATATTGCCGTGGTTACCAAAGGAGATATGATTTCCCAGGCCGAAAGAGAAATATTCAGGGAAAAGATACTTGAAGTAAATCCTAAGGCCAAAATAATCGAAGCTAATGGTCTTAGTGGCCAAGGTTGTATGGAACTGGCTGATGAAATGTTAAAAGCCAAAAAAGTATCAGAAGAGGAAGAACTTCGTCATTCCGCTCCTTTAGCAGTTTGTACCCTGTGTGTAGGTGAAACCAGGGTAAATAAGAAACATCATCGGGGAATATTGCGTAGAATCGATGGTTTTGAAAGCTATGAAGGGGAATAAAACATGTTTTCCTTTAAATTCTAAAAAATTTATTTAATAATTTTATGAGGTTCTTTTTAATGACAGATAAATCGGAATATGTAAATCCTAAAGAAGAAGTAGGAAATCTGCTTCCGGGCTACAACTGCGGCATATGCGGTTATGCTCGTTGTGATGAATTTGCAGGAGCACTTCTAAAAAAACATACCACTCTGGAAAAATGTAGATTTTTGTACCAGGAACTCTTTCTTGAAAATCTAAATCAATTGAAGGATGTCCTGAAAAATGAAAATGTACTGGTGGAAGAAAAACCGGTAATTGGCCTGCTGGATGGATATGAAGCAGACTTTATTTTAAAGCCACTGCTTAATGAAAAATCATACCGGGAAATTTTATATCCTTTTACCAGGGAAGAGCTTAAAAAAGGAGATATTATTCGTTATCGTCCATTGGGATGCCCCATAACCCATTTTGCAGAGATAATTGATGAGAGTCATGGATTAATAACCGTCCATATGGTAGGGCCCTGTCACCGATTAGAAAAGGGTTCTGAAAATTTCCAATTTAAAGAAGCAGGCATATGTATGGTAGGTGGATTTGAAGGCCTAATAGAAGGTGAATTACCTGCTGTGGGAGAAACAGTTCGTTTTCTTCCTAAGCACTGTATGATGCAGAAAGTGCACTCCGGAGTAGTAGTGCAATTAGAAGGAAAAAAAGCACTGATTGAAGGGATAGATCTTAAAGTTTGGGCACCGCCGATTAAAGGAAAAAGGTAGATGAATCTTAAGTATTATTTTTATATTAATGCTTTTTTTATTTAGAATTATTAAAAGTAATTAGATGTTTAAATGGAAGATGAGCAATGTCTAAAACTATAATTCCTGTTTTTATGCCTCCTTATAAGTTAATACCAGTAAATACCAGCTATATTAAGCCCGGTGAGAGTTTAGATATTATCATTAATAACGCAGGTCCCTATTTAGAAAATGGGGATTTTTTAGTTATATCTGAAACTCCTGTTTCTGTTTCACAAGAGCGTTTGGTGGATGAATCCTTATTTGAACCGGGCTTAACTGCTATTTTTCTATCAGATGTGTGGTCTAAATATATCTGGGGTTATTTACTAGGCCCTATTTTAAGAATAAAACCCCGCACTATTAAAAACTTAAGAAAACTTCCAAAAGAAGCCCGGGCCCATAAAGAAGTTGTTTTAAAATATTATGGCATTTTACACGCCTTGAAACCTGCTTCAGAGGCCGGAATAGATCTGAGTAATGTGCCGGGAAATTTTGTATCTCTTTTGCCTGAAAAATCCTCTCAAGTGGCCCGGGAGATTGCTAAAAAAATTGAAAATCGGTGGAAAAAGGAGGTAGTGGTGCTGATTATTGATACAGACGCTACTTACCAGCTGGGTAATTTTAGATTTACATGTTTACCCACTGCCATGAGAGGAATAAAATCAAATTTGGGAATTATAGGTTATTTATTGGGAAGAATGAGTAAAAATAAAAATCCGACCCCTCTGGGATCTTCATTTCCAGTGAAAATAGAAAAAGCCCTGAAAATGGCAGAATTAGCTGAAAAATATCAAAAATCGCAAAAAAATAATCTTGAAACGGTCTATAAAATGCAAGAATCTTTTAATGCAAATACAAATGAAATTACAGTAGATATGCTAAATTCACTGAACCATACCCCTGCAGTAATAATAAAAAGAATCAGTTGAATTTTTTTTAAAATAAAATATATTGTTACTGGTGAGCAATATTGCTCTTGGAAAATAAATTTAAATACCATAAGATTAATAAACTAAGAATGCCCATAAAATAGGTATAGTGAATGCATTTTTGATATTATAATTACGGAATAAATAATTTCTTTATAATAGAAGTTTTTTTAATTTGCATTTCCATTACTTTGTGTTGTATTAACCTCACATGGTTGTAGAATCATCAATTTATTGCTAAATAATATAAGAGGATATAGCTTTAAATGATTCTTAGCCTTTTACTAAGGAGGAAATTGAATGTTTAATGATCCAATAGTCCTGGAATTAATTAATGATGTAATCGACGAGGAAGATGAAGGAAGTATTTCCATTGTCGAATGCTTAATTAAAGGTAAAGTTACTGACGAAGAAATCGCCGAAACAACTGAGCTCCGATTAAATATTGTTAGAAGAGTCCTATATAAACTTTACGATGCAGGATTAGCGAGTTATAAAAGAAGTAAAGACCCTGAAACCCAATGGTATACCTATACCTGGAAATTCGAAACTGAAAGGGTAAATGACATGATTAAGCGTCGTCATCAGGAAATAGTGACTCAGTTAAAAGAAATATTAGAATATGAAGAAAATAACATGTTCTTTGCATGTAAAAGTAATGACTGTCGCTGTAGTTTTGAGGAAGCTTCTGAAAATGGTTTTATCTGTCCTAAATGTAATGGTGAAATGGAATATATGGACAATACTCCGGTGATAAAGCAAATTAAAGAAGAATTAAGTCTTTATGAAAGCCATGGCTTTGAAATTGATTTTGGGGTTGCAGAAAGTAACTCTTAAATATTTATTTTGCATTAAAAAATCGTCTGGAATATTTTTTTATAGTTAACTTATTTTATTGAAAGGCAATGATCCTGGAAAAAATCAATGAAGAGGATTGTATATCTCTTTTAAAAGAATTTAAATGCCCCCCCTGGGTAATTGATCACAGCCAGAAAGTAGCTGATAAGGCACTTATCATTTCCAAAAATTTTCCTGTTAATCTAAAACTGGTTTATGCCGGGGCATTGTTGCATGATATTGGACGCTCCAAAAGTAATGGTACAGATCATGCCGTAATTGGAGCCCGGATTTTAGAGGAACTGGAATTTCCCTCAAACATTGTCCGTATTGTGGAAAGACATATCGGTGCAGGGATAAGTAGAGCAGAAGCAGAAAAAATGGGCCTTCCTCCAAAAAATTATTTCCCGGTTACTATTGAAGAAAAAATAGTGTCTCATTCTGATAACTTACTGGATGGATCTACAGAAGTAAATATTGATTTTGTAGTTGAGAAATGGGAAAAAAAGCTGGGAAAAAATCATCCCTCACTGGAAAGGTTAAAAATTCTGCACGACGAATTAATTATCACCCAAAACTCGTTTTAAATATCTACTGTGAAATTATTTTAGATATCAATATTCCATAACCTAAGATACATTAATATCTATAATACCCTATAATTTATTCTAATTAAATTTTTAAATTAATTATTAAATGAGGAGTATCATGAAAGTTTTATGTTCCAGTGAAGAGTCCCTATATCGGCCAGAAGCAGTAAGGTGGAGACAAAGAATGAAGTTGCTTAAGCCACTTGGTGATGCTCTGGTAATCCTTCCCTGCAGTATGAGAAAGCCCTATTCCCGTTCAAAATCCCATCAAATATTCATGCAGGCCTCTCGCCGAATACAGGAAGTTATTTTAACCTCCCCCTTTGGCATATGTCCTCGAGAAATGGAGAACACCTTCCCCATACAGTCTTATGATGTAACAACTACAGGAGATTGGTCTTTTGAGGAAATAAATGTGGTTGGAAAATTATTGCAAGAATATGTTCAGGGAAAAAAAGTAATAGCCCATGTAGCCGGTGGTTACCAGGAAGTATGTGAAGAATATCTGGAAGATGTTATTTACACCTGTGAAGATGGAAGACCCCTTTCTCCTTCATCTATGGGTAATCTAAAAAATGAAGTTAAACATTTTAAAAGAATAAAACCTCGCGAAAAATTAATAGAAGGATTTAAATCCATTGCCCTTTATCAATTTGGAGAAGGTGGTGATGCACTTATACCTGATGATGTCCATGCCCGGGGGCGTTTTAATAAAAGAATATTCTACAATAATGAGCAGCTGGCCACTTTACTAATGGATAATGGATTGTTCTCTCTTAACCTGGCTGGAGGTCAGCTTCTAGCAGAAAAAGGCATAAAATGTGTTGAAGTAGATTTTGAACTTAAAACAAACACTCTTTTTGCCCCGGGAGTAATAAATGCAGATAAAAATATAATTCCACGGGATGAAGTAGTTATTGTTAGAAATGGTGAACTGGTGGGAGTTGGAAAATCAATTTTAAGTGGTGAAGAAATGGTAAGGGCTTCTAAAGGAGTGGCTGTCCGTATTCGGCATCGGATCAAATAATACTTTGCAAAACTTTAAATAGACCAATACAGACAATATTCAATCACTTAACTAATAGACATTGAAAAAAAATATTGTTAAATTTTTAATTCAGGTGGTATAATCCATCAAATGGGCTAAATTATACCAGCCCATAATTACAATTTCGAGGTAATTAATTATGTCAGAAGAACTAGTTGAAAAAGTCAAGGAAGCTTTAACCAAGGTAGCAGACCCCCACATGGGAATAAGTATCGTGGAAATGGGGCTAGTTGAAAGCATAGATATCGACAAAAAAGATCAAACTATTGCTAAAATTGTTATCAGGCCAACCAATCCGGGTTGCATGAGCGCAGCTCGTATGGCTATGGATGCCCGGAACATGTCTGAAAAAGTAGAAGGCATTGATAAAGCCGAAGTTACTGTTGCCGGACATATGATGGCCGATGCTATAACAGAAATGGTTAATAAATAGGTGCATTTAATGCTATCCTGGAACATAGCCGCTGTTGTCGGTGTTCCAGGTGTTGGAAAAACATCCCTGTGCCATGTTGCTGCCCGGGAAATAGGATGTGAGCATTTAAATTATGGAGAAATAATGCTTGAAATTGCCCGGGCAAAAAATATAGCCCACAGCCAAAAAGAAATGTTTGCCCAGGATCTGGATGTGCAGTACCATATCTGGAAAGCTGCAGCTAATGAAATTAGTAAGCACCAAAATATCCTGGTAGATTTGCATGGCCTGGATCAATCTCCAGAGGGTTATATAATTTCTATGCCTCTGGAAATCATTTCACCGGACCTTATTGTAATACTGGACTCATCTCCAGAAAAGATATTACATCGCCGGCAAGATGATAAATCCAAAGAAAGGATTAAGGATGATTTTAAAAGTTTAATCGCCCATCAAAAGATGCTTAAGATGAGCATGGTTATCTGTTCTGTCTTTTCCGGAAGTTTAGTTTATCACTTAGAAAATAATGACTTTGAAACATCAAAAAAAGATCTGATAGATTTATTATCCTGATATCTTTAATTTGAATTCTAGAAAATATGTTATTTTATAACTGGATTGATGGTATCTCATTTTTTTAGAATTATTCTCCGGTTCCTTGAAAATATTATAAATAATCGTAAAGGATATATATGAGAAAAACTAAAAGTTGGAATTACCCCTTTTTATTCTGAAATAATCAGGTTAAATTTAGATAAGGTTTTATTAAACATTAATTTGGCCATATATGTGGGGCCCGTGGCTCAGGTGGTAGAGCGCACGGCTGATAACCGTGAGGCCCTGGGTTCGAATCCCAGCGGGCCCACTTTTTCTTATTTTTTAAATATGGTATTTAAAATTATTAAAAAAATTTATCAGTAAATTTTACCTGAATAATAAAGTTATCTTTATTTGGCAAATATCTGCCGGAATTCTTCCAATTTTTTCATGGCTTTTTTTGAAATTACCGTCTTTCTGGCTATTTTTGTACCTTCCTCCAGGGAGTTAGACTTGCCGGCTAAAAATATTATAGCCCCTGCATTGGCCAAAACTAGTTCTAGCCTGGCTTTTTTCTTAATAGAATCCTCTTCTCCAGCAAGAACTGATAAAAATATATTTAAATTATCTTCAATGGTTTCAGGAGATTTTATTAATTCTGGTTGTGATTTTTCCACCCCAAAGTCTTCTGGATTTAATTTTTGAATAGATATCTCACCATTTTCCACCAGAGCCACCAGAGTAGGTCCAATATTGGATATTTCATCCATAGCCGGATTTCCATGGGAATCATAGCCATGTACCACCATGGCTTTTTCAATTCCCATATTATTTAATACCCGGGCTATTAAATCCACATAATAGGGATCAAAGACACCTATAAGTTGTATGGGGGCCTTAGCAGGAGAAGTAAGAGGTCCCAACAAATTAAAAACAGTTCGTATACCCAATTCGTTTCTTACCGGCATTACATTCCAGGTGGCAGGATGAAAATTAGGGGCGAACATGAAGCTTATCCCCACCTTTTCCATAGATTCTAAAACTTCCTTAGAAGATAACTCAATTTTAATACCTGCGGCTTCCAGTATATCTGCTCCACCACAGGAACTGGTAACAGCACGATTACCATGTTTGGCTACAGGAACACCGGCAGCTGCAGCAATAATAGCCGCAGCAGTACTGACATTGAATGTTTTAAATTTGTCTCCTCCCGTCCCACAGGTGTCCACCACTTTTAAATGAGAAAAGTTGACAGATTTGCATGCTCTTCGCATAGATTTAGCAAAACCAGTTATTTCATCCTCTTTTTCTCCTTTAAGAGTAAGTAAAGACAAAATAGACGCCATTTGAATGGGGGTGGCCTCACCAGAAATCATGGCTTCCATGCATATGAAGGCTTCTTTTTTTGTAAGATCTTTTCCGGAAGCTAATTTTCGAATGAAGTTTTGCAAATCAGTCACTTCCCTGAGTAGCTTCATTCATTTTGCTGATGTCTTTTTTTATTTCTGATAGCATTACTCCCGGTTTATCCAGATTTTTTGAAATAATTTCAATAATAGCACTGCCTACAATGGCTCCTTGTGCACCTGCCTGGATTACATCTTTTACATGGGATGGTTTAGAAATACCAAATCCCACCATTACCGGTAAATCACTACTATTTCTTATTCTTTTAATTAACTCAACTGTGCTGTTTTGGACTTTTTTTCTGGCCCCGGTGACTCCCATTACTGAAACCAGATAAATAAATCCTGAAGCTATCTGGCAAATTTTATCCAGACGATTTTTTTGTGTGGTGGGGGCTACCAAAAATATCTGATTAATATTGTATTTTTTTGCTGCCTGGAGTGCTTCTTCAGCTTCTTCGGGAGGTAAGTCCGCAGATAATATGCTGGTTACTCCACATTTTTTGGCTTCCTTATAAAATTCATCAACTCCTTTTTTATAAATTAGATTATAATATACCAAAAGCCCAATAGGGATAGAAGTAAATTCCCTGATTCTTTTAATAAATTCAAAGGATTTTTGAGTATTCATACCCGAAGCTAATGCTCTTAAATCTGATTCTTGAATGGTGGGACCATCCGCTACCGGATCACTAAATGCAAATCCAATTTCCAGGGCATCTGCACCACTTTCCAGGAGTGTTTTAACTATATCAAGAGATGTTTCAAAGTCAGGATCTCCTGCAACAATAAAAGGTACAAATGCTCCTTTTTTGTTCTTTTTTAAGCGTTTGAACATTTCATCATATGTTTCTAGTGTTTCAGAGGAGTTAATTTCTTCAGGAGGCTGTTTTTCTTTTTTAAGATTCATACTTCCACCCCTAAAATGCTTGCTGCAAGAAACATATCCTTATCCCCTCTTCCAGAAAGATTGACCACTATAGTTTTCCCTTTATTTTCAGGTTTCTGGGCATATTTTTCCATATAGGCAATGGCATGTGCACTCTCCAGGGCAGGCATTATCCCCTCATAGCGGGATAGTAGTTGAAATCCACGGAGCGCTTCGGAGTCCGTTACATTAACATATCTTGCCCGGCGCCGGGTATGCAGGTAAGCATGTTCCGGGCCTACTCCAGGATAATCTAAACCAGCTGAAACAGAATGCGCTTCACAAATTTGTCCATCTTTATCTTGAAGTACATAGGATAGTGATCCATGAAGAACACCTTCACTACCTGCACAAAGGGTTGCACCATGATTTCCACTCTCAATCCCGTGCCCTCCTCCTTCCACACCAATCAATTCCACTTCCGAGTCTGGAATAAATTCTGAAAAAATACCTATGGCATTGCTTCCTCCTCCCACACAGGCTATTATCGCGTCGGGAAGTTTTTTTTCTTTTTCTAAAATCTGATTTTTAGTTTCTTGTCCGATTACTCTCTGGAAATGTTTTACCATGGTGGGGTAAGGATGGAAACCCATGGTAGATCCTATTAAATAATGTGTATCCTGCACATTTGTCATCCAATCTCTCATAGATTGATTTATAGCATCTTTTAATGTTTTAGATCCCGTTTCAACCGGAATTACTTTTGCCCCAGATATTTCCATCCGGAATACATTTAATCTCTGCCTTTCAACATCTTCCATGCCCATATAAACATCAGTAGGCATTCCAAAAAGAGAACCTACAGCAGCCGTGGCAATTCCATGTTGTCCCGCTCCAGTTTCTGCTATTAAACGTTTTTTACCCATATATTTAGCCAGCAATCCCTGCCCCAGCGTATTGTTTATTTTATGGGCTCCGGTATGTAGCATGTCCTCTCTTTTTAAATATATCCTGCATCCCAGTTTCTCAGACAGGTTTTTAGCAAGATATAGATTGGTGGGTCGGCCTGCAAATTCTTTTAAATAAAATTCTAATTCCTGATTGAATTTTTTATTATTCCTATATTTTAAGAAAGCACTTTCTAATTCTTCCAAAGCAGGGATAAGAAGTTCAGGGGCGAAAATACCGCCATATTTACCAAATTTTCCACTTTCAATCAATTAAATCACCTTTAATAAAATTCATGAATATTTTATCTTTTTTTACCGTTTCTATGGCATTTTTAATTTTAATGTGGTTTTTTTTGCCAGGAAAATCCTCCAGACCGGAATTAAAATCAACAAAGTCAAATGATTCTTTAATTAATAGCCCCTCTTTTTTAATACGTGATGCAGTTAATCCTCCCGCCAGATATATTTCCAGGTGGGGATTAAAAGATCTTGAAATTTTTGCTGCTTTAATAGCTGTTTTTAAAGAAACTTCCCTACCAGTGCCACCTGTTTTTCCCTGGTGCTGGTAATCAAATAAAATTCCCTGACATAATTCAGCAAATGACCTTATTTCTTTAATTTTTTCCAGTGATAATCCGTCTTGAGATATGCCTATTGCCCGAACGATGTGGTATTCCTTCTCATATTCATCAGCAAATAGACTTTGAATAAGTTCATTTATCTCCCCTGGCAAAAGGGAGTGCAGCTGAATATTTCTCAAATTAGAATTTAGTATATCATTTAAAGCTTCTTCCACATTATCTGGTTCTAAAACCAGCACTCCTTTATTATTATCTGTCAGGATGCGGGAAAGTGATTTAATTGTTTCTATATCAATATATCGGACTGATCTTTTTACATGAATGAAACCTATAAGATCGGATCCGTAGTTTTCTGCAGCTTTTAAATCTTCTTTAGAAGTTATACCACATATTTTAATCTTTAAATTAGTATCACCTTTTTTTAGAGTTAAATTTTTATTCAAGTCCTCTTTAAATAAGCTGCATTCTTTTTTAAGTTCATTTATATCAATCGGGGAGGAATTAATCACTATTTAACCCTCCGCTAGTTGAGGTACTTTTCAAAGGGCCACTTTTAAAAAATCTTTTTCTGGATCTTTCTGCTGCAAATCTCATTTTCTTGATGGTAAGCTCTATGTTAGAAGATTGCATAATAGTGGTACCAATAAGCAGGGCGTCTGCACCATATCGGCATAATTCTTCCACATCCTCTGTATTTTTAACCCCGCTTTCAGACACCATGATTTTATCAGGAGGTATCAAAGGATAAAGGGATTTGGTGCGTTTAAAATCAATGGAGAAATCTTTAAAGCTCCTGTTATTAATTCCTATTATCTTCGCATCTGCATCTAAGGCATTATAAACATCGATAGAATTTTTACATTCTACCAGGGGTTCCATGCCCATTTCCCGGCAAGTTTTTATTCCATCAGGAATATGGGGATAAACATCGCTCATTAAAAGTACTGAACTGGCTCCATATGCTCGAGCTTCATAGATTTGATAATCATCTAAAATGAAATCCTTTCTCATAATTGGCAAGGAACTTAAGCTAGAAGCCTTTTTAATATAATCAAGTTTGCCTTTAAAAAAGGATTCTTCAGTTAGTATAGAAATAGCACTAACTCCCCCTACCTCAAAGGATTTTATAGTATCTTCCAGACTCCGGGAAGAAATGTGCCCCTGGGAAGGGGAAGCTGGTTTATATTCAACTATTAGTGGGAATCGGTCCGTTTTTTGAAGTGCTTTTTTAAAATTAATAGGATCAGGTGAATCTTTTATCTGCCTTTTAATGGCGGATAATGGCACTTTTAATTTAGTTTTTTGCAGGTTTTTCTGGCAGGTCTGTAGGATAAAATTGAAATCTATTTTATTCCCTTTAGCAGTATTGCAATAATCAGAGTTCATGATTCCACCTTAAGAAAATTTTCAATTAATTTCATGCCCTCCGGAGTTCCAATAGATTCCGGGTGAAATTGTAAACCATAAATTGGATGAATATTATGTTTTAAGGCCATTATGATTCCTTCATCTGTTTTGGCAGTTATTTCCAGGCATTCGGGTATGGTTTCTGGATCACAGCTTAGTGAATGATAACGTGCCACCAGGAGATAATTTTTCAATCCCTGAAAGATTCCCTGATTATTATGATTTATCTGAGTTTGTTTTCCATGCACCGGTTCCTGGTGAATTATTTTTCCTCCGAATGTAGAAAATATTCCTTGATGTCCTAAGCAGACCCCCATAATTGGTATTTCTGGGCCAAATTTTTTGATTATTGCTTTACATTCTCCAAAATCCCTCTTATTTTCTGGATTTCCCGGGCCAGGTGAAATAATTATGTGGTTAATTTCTTCTTTTTTATGTAAATCCTGAATCTGAAAAGGGTTCTTTTCATTATTTTTAATGACCATTATTTTAGAATTAGTTTTAGAAAAATTATTTAAGGGATTATTTACAATTTCACCCACCATTTGATAGAGATTGTAGGTAAACGAGCCATAGTTGTCGATAATTAGTATCATGATAATTCACCTGAAATTTTTAAAGAATCTAAGAGTGCTTTGGCCTTATTTTCACATTCAAAAAATTCTTTCTCAGGCACTGAATCATGTACAATACCTGCTCCAGATTGTATTTTGCCCTGATGGCCATCGCAGATTAAAGACCGTATAGTGATGGCAAAATTTGCATTTCCATTCAAGGAAAAATATCCAATTGCCCCAGCATATGCATCTCGAGGGATTTTTTCCATTTCTTCTATTATTTCCATGGCCCTTATTTTGGGTGCACCAGATACCGTGCCTGCAGGGAAAATAGATGTAAAAGCATCCACTGCATTCTTAGTAGTGCTCAAATTTCCTTTGACATGGGACAAAATGTGTTGAACATGGGAAAATTTTTTAATAGTCATATATTCTGGGATTTTTACACTTCCAAATTCTGAAACTTTCCCTACATCGTTCCGGGCCAGGTCTACCAGCATCATGTGTTCTGCTCTTTCTTTTTCATCATCCAGTAGATTCTTAGCCAGTTTTTCATCATCTAATTTATTTTTTCCCCGGGGGCGGGTCCCCGCAATGGGATATGTTTCTACCTGTCGGTTTTCCACTCTTACTAACATTTCCGGACTGGAACCTATTATTTCCTTTTCTCCCAGCTTAAAATGGTACATATAAGGAGAAGGGTTTATTTTTCTAAGTGCATTATAAAAATCCAGTTTATTGCCAGTTATTTTATATTTTTGAGCATTTGATAGAACTCCCTGAAAGATTTCACCATCTTTTATTCTATTTTTAACCTCTAAAACCATTTTTTCGTATTGGTTTTTAGAGAAAAATTTTCCCTTATCTGAAAAAGACATGGCAGGAAGAGAAGAATAATCCTCTTTCATAATACTCTTGATTTCTTCTAATCGGGATTCCCCCCTGGTGAGGTAACGACATCTTTGGGAGAGCTTATCAAAAATTATTCCATCCAAAAATAATCCAAATTCGAATTCAGGGTATTTGCCCCTATTCAGGTCAAGTGGAGTGAAATATTTAGCTGCCTGGTACGAAACATAGCCCACCAAACCTCCGCAAAACCCTTTTTTTCCGTTAGTATTATTCAAAATAGATTTTATTTCATCAAAAGGATTTTTAGTATAAATTTCCTCAGTGGTGCCATCTTTTTCTATTTCTAAAACATTATCATTGACCTTTAAATTCATTATCGGGTCAAATCCCAGAAAAGAGTACCGGGAAAGGCCGGTATCACTTTCCATTGATTCCAGTAAAAAGGTATCAGGATAGTTAAAATATAATTTTTGAAACAAGTCAAAAGGATTATCATAATCCAGTGCAGCTGTACTTAATGGCTTTAAATTTATATCGCCAAAAATATTCACTCCTTATCATAATTTTCACCTTTAATCTTTTAATTTAGTTTGAAATTCCAGATCTTCCTCCAAGACCCTGCTCATCCTATACTTTGAAGTACTATATATAGCTTTGTTGTATATTTATGTACATTTATACTCAAGTTTATATAATAGTGCAATTAATAGATTAAAGGAGATGTTATGTGGAAAAAAATAAGCCATAAATTCGAAAAATATCCTGCTCGTATGAATGTAGCCCGAAAAATAGTAGATTTAGGCTTGAGAGTGGATAAGACAGGAAAAATATATTGTAAAGATGTTTTAATAAGTGATGTAGCACTTTCCCGATCGGTTGGTGTGGACAGGCGCACTATTAAATCAACCGTTGATGTTATTCTAAAAGATCAACAATTATCTGAGATATTTGAAAACATTCTTCCGGCAGGTGCTTTATTAAAAAATGTGGCACGCAGCCTTGATTTTGGGATTGTTGAAATTGAAGCAGAAGCAGGAAATCCCGGAATTTTATCCCAGGCCAGTGGCCTTATATCCGCAGAGGGCATTAGTATTCGCCAGGCACATGCTGGAGATCCAGAATTAGAAGAAAATCCCCGATTAACTATAATTACTGAAAAACCAATACCCGGGAAATTGTTAAGTAAATTTTTAGAAATCAGTAATGTAAAAAGAGTTTCCATTTATTGAGATAATAAATAAAATTTAATTTTTAATAATTTAATGCCAGGAAATAACCCTGAAAACTATAATCTGGACTTTTTAGAGATCTATAAAAAAAATAAAATAAAATAATTAGTTTCAACAAAAATAGGAGCTATTGAGTTGACTGGTATTTGTCTTCTTCGTCCAAAGCCTTTAAAAGTTCATCCCATGCTTCTAAAGATTCTTTGGCAGCTTGATCACTCATAACTTCAATGGCATATCCAGAATGGACTAAAACATATCGTCCTTCTTCTACTTTTTCTACTAAATCCAGTTTTACTTGCTGTCTAACTCCGCCAAAATCCACAACAGCAATTTTATCATCATCATTGATTTCAATTATTTGAGCAGGTGCCGCAATGCACATTTAAATATCTCTCCAATTTTTATAAAACAATTTTAAAGAATATGAAGACCTGAGAAGTCCCTAATCTTTAAATTTTAAAATTCACATACAATTTGTAACACGTTTATTACATGTAGTTCAAAAATTTAAGATAAGTTAATATAAATTTTAGTAAAGAAACTTACATATAAAGATATGTAAGAAGAGGATTCTAAAAAGTAGTATTAAATTATTAAATATAGGGAAAATTGCAGGTTATAAAAATGAAAATGGTAATTATTGGTGGTGGGCCCGCCGGAAGAGCAGCAGCTTTAGAATTAGCCAGATTGGAAAATGAAGTAATTCTTATAGAAAAATCCGATCTAGGAGGAACCTGCCTTAATAAAGGATGTATGGTTGTTTGTGGACTAAATGATGTGGCCAGGTTCCTGAATGATGCAACTAACTTTCAAAACCAGGAAGTCCTAAAATTAAACTATAAATTTTCATATAAAAACATGGCCCATGGAATAAAAACCACTTTAAGTAAAATAAGGCATATTACAGAGAAAGAAACTCTGGAAGCAGGTGTTAAAATTATTTATGCTCCTGCTTATTTTCAAAAAGGGCTGCTGTATGTTGAGGGAGAACCTATAGAATATGATAAATTAATAATAGCCACCGGGGGCCGGCCATTTATACCACCTATAGAAGGTGCTAAAAATGCCATAACTTATCAGGATATACTGAATCTGGAGGAAGTTCCTGAAAAATTATTAATAGTGGGAAGTGGAATAATTGCTACTGAATTTGCATCCATATTCTCTTCTATGGGTTCAGAAGTACATATTCTATGTAGAAATAACTTTTTAAGTAATTTAGATCAAGAAGTTAAAGAATATGTGGTTAAAAACCTCTTAAAAGACATAAAAATCCATGAAAAAGTAGATACTACTAAAATAACCAGGTCGGGTGCCCTTACTTCCCGGGGACAAATGGAAGGATTGGTTCTTTTGGCCACTGGAATAGTTCCTAACTCCCAATTAGTTTCAGATTTAGTAATAACTGGAAAAAGAGGAGAAATAGTTGTAAACGAAAGGATGGAAACCAGTGCTCCAGGAATATATGCCGCTGGTGATGTAATAGGAGGGATGGGAACTACGCCGGTAGCCCGCATGGAAGGAATTGTAGCCGCCCATAATGCAGCCGGTATTGAAAAAAAAGCTAATTATGAGCACTTACCATATGCTATTTCCCTGGATTATGATGTCGCTTTTTTAAGTTCCGGAAAAAAGTCCTCCCTTGATGGAGAAAATTATTCCCAGATGATTGAAGGTAAAATACCTGGTTCTGCAGGTCCTGGATCATTCTGGAGAGTCTTATCAAGTAACACAGGATTTACAAAAACCATGGTGGATATTGAAACCGGCTCAATCCAGGAATTATCCTCCATTGCCCCTGGTGCCCGTTATAATATGGCCTATCTATCCCTTTTAATGAGAATTCACCGTAAAACTTATGATTTTGATCATTTTGTGGAAACTCATCCTTCCACAGATTCCATTTATAAATTAATGCGCTTTTTTGCCAAATATTAAGGATTGTAGAATAAAATCTAAAATTGAAGATAAAATTTTAAAAGTTTAAAGATGTGAAACCTTTTTTTAGAGGACTTATGAAAGGCTTCCGGACTCCGTGAAAATCAGTTTAAAGAAAAGATAGCCAGATGATAAAAAGAATTTATAAGGTATGGGGATTTACTTATTTTCTTCCTTTTTTAGCCTCCTCTATAACAATATCTGCAATTTTATCTGCTGAATGGAGAACATCATCCCCATATTTCTGGGCCTGTTTTTTCATGGCCCCTATATGAGATAGGGCTTCTTTTAAGGTATCCTGCAAATTTTCCAGTGACGATTCCATTAGTGCCCCGGGAAAGATACGGGACATATTATGATATCTACCATACTTGACTCCATTTAAAGCCACTATAGGTACTTTGCAAGCTATGGCTTCGTGAATCATTACCCCATCATCAGATAGCACCGCCACATCGGCCAAATTTAGTAAATCATTCACCCAGTCCACATAGCCCAGATAAATTATATTGGTATTTTGGAATAAATTTAAGAATTCCTCTTTCAGGGGATGGCCCACCACCAGGATATTAGCATCAATTTCACCTAGAGAAATATTTTTTGCAGCCTGGACCATCATTTCAAATAAAGAAGACCCTGAGGAAAAAATAATTGTGTTTTTTGTAGGGTCAAAAGATTCCGGCATTTTTTTTAGTGCTTCTTCTTTGTTTCCCGCTATTATATCAGGATTTACAGGACCATAACATTTATATAAATTTTCAGGAAGGGAATCTTGTGAAAATATGTTTGATTCTGGAAGGATTATGCTGGCATTAAGCCGGGTGCATACCCGGGTATCAGTAGGAGTATTAAGTACACCCACCCCCGGTACCCGGGCTATTTTAGCAGAAATGCACCCAATTATAGCCCCTCCACCAATTACTCCCACTACAACATCTGCTTTAGATTTTCGAATGACTTTAACTGCCTCCATGGCCGCGATTGAAGTTTTAAGACCAGCTTTGGTCAATTTAAGTTTGGTGGCTGCATGTCCTCCTGCTTGAGGTATGCGGATTTTGTGCCATTTGATACCATTTTTTTCCAGTAGTATGCCCGGTGCACTACGATCTAATACAAATTCACACTTTACTCCTTTTTTGGTTAATGCTTTTGAAATATTAAGGGCCGTGACTGCATCGCCTCCCATTCCACGACCAGTGACCATGAGTAATGCTTTCATTAAAACACCTCTTTATAGGAACTTTATTCTGGTTAATCATTTAATTATTATGCCGTTTTATTGCTGAAGATAACTGAAAATATATTTACCGTTTTGGTGAAAATATTCCCCTTATCAGATATAAATGATTTTAATTAATTAGCCCACATTTAACTAAAGTATTATATTAATTAAGAAGATATTAATTTAATATGAAATTCAGTCCATTTGAATCTAAAAGGCCAGATATGAACAGAATCAAAGAAATTGTTAGCGTTCTGGCAAAATACCAGTTTGGAAATGTTCTGGACGATTTAGGGCTGAGAAATAAGTTATTTTTTACTTTGAATCTACATTTAAGGGATCCTGAAGAAGAGTTTGATAGTAGTGTTCCCGAAAGGGTCCGTCTGGTTATGGAAGAGTTAGGAACCAGTTTTGTCAAGTTAGGGCAGGTTTTAAGTACCCGTCCTGATCTGGTTGGAAAGGATATTGCAGAAGAACTATCTAAATTGCAGGACGAAGCTACTCCTTTTGATTTTACTGAAGTAAAAAGAGTGGTGGAACAGGAATTAAATAATCCATTTGAAGAAACATTTATAGAATTTAAAGAAGTACCTGTTGCTTCTGCATCAATTGGTCAGGTTCATGAAGCCATACTAAAAAATGGTGAAAGAGTAGCGGTAAAAGTTCAGCGTCCAGGTATAGTGGATCAAATTAATAAGGACATAATTATCATGCGCTATCTGGCTGGAATGGTTGATCAACGCATGCCCAGCCTTAAATATTATAACCTTCCGGGAATAGTGGATGAATTTGAAAGGGCTATAAAAAAAGAACTTGATTACAATCAGGAAGCAAATAATGCTGAAAGGTTCCGGGCTTCTTTTGAGGATGATGAAACAGTTTATGCTCCGGCGATTTATCGGGAGTTTTCCACCCTCCGGGTTCTTACCATGGAATATGTGGAGGGGGTCAAACTAACCGAAATTATTGATTCTGAAATAAAATTCAATGCCCGGACCATAGCAGAAAGAGGAGCAGAATGTTATTTCAAGCAAATATTTATAAATGGTTTTTTCCATGCCGATCCCCATCCCGGAAATATACTGGTTCAAAATGGTAATGTGCTTTGTTTTATAGATTTTGGTATGATGGGCAACCTTGATCAGGATTTCAGAGATAACCTGGCAGAACTTTTTGTTTTTATGGTAAACTATGATGTCAAAGGAATGATAAACCAGTTGCAGTACATGAATATGATATCAGATAGCACAGATATAGAATCACTCAAATATGATCTTATGGATTTGCTGGATCGTTACTATGGGGCAGATATGAATCAGGTGGGGGAACTGATGAGTGAATTCAGTATGCCTACCCTGCTTATTAAACATAAAATTAGAGTTCCCCGGGACTTTATTTTGCTGGGAAGAGTGATGAGTATGGCAGAAGACCTGGGGCAAAGATTGGATCCTAATTTTAATGGTCTGCACATAGCCAAAAAAATGGTCAAAAGGCTTATTAAAGATCGTTTAAATCCTTTACGCCGTTTAGATAACACCACCAGTGCCCTTATTAATCTGGAACATATTTATCGTGATTTGCCCCAGAGTATAACTCGCAGTTTAATGAGGCTGGAAAAGGGTAATTTTAAAATGGAACTGGAACACAAAGACCTGGATAAGTTTACTGAAACCCTGGAAAGAATTACCAACCGTATATCAATGGCTTTGCTCATCTCATCCCTGATAATTGGATCTTCTTTAGTTATTATGCCTAATGAAGCTTTAATACTCCAAAATTTTCCATATTTAGGAATAGTAGGGTTTTTAGTTAGTTTTTTAATTGCACTGGCCCTGATTATATCCATAATTAGAATTAGAAAAATATAAAAATTAAAAATTATTCCCGGGCAAAGGGATTATATAATAGTCTCCTGAAACCTAATTTTATTAAAAATCGATTTTTAATGATTATTTGTTTATTCTTAAGTACTATTTTTCTAATTAAATCCACCATACCTCCACCGGTGAGTACATCCATAAAATAATCCCCCCCGGTGGGATTTTTAATTGAAAGTTTCTTTTCCAGGAATATATGGAGATTTTTGCGACGTAGAAATGCTATCCAAATAACATTAACCAGAAACATTATTGTTAATCCACTTAAACCACCTAATAAGAAAAAAGACAGTCCCAGTACAATGGCCATAGAATGGTTTCCCACTTCACCCAGCATAACTTTACCTTTATAATCTAAAGGAGCATATCCCACACACACCGCCAGCAAGAGGGAAGGAACAAGTAAAAAAGTGGTGTTGCCCTGGAAGATCATTAAAAATATTACCAATAAGGACATTGCAATTATACTACTACATGCAGATCCCGGCTGCATATCTGCAATATTCATGGGTTGAATCATTAAAGCCACAAGTATAGCTGCTATTCCCAGATAGGGATAACCTATAATCACAACCAGTATCATACCCATCCCCCGGAAAATCTGACCCCATTCTACCGGGATTCTGGATGATTTTTTTCTGCCTAAAACATCGTCTAAAAAGGCCAAAATACCCATTACTGCCACTAAGTCTTTAAAAGGGTATGGTAAAAATAATAGTAAAGTTATAAATGGTGCTAAACCAACTGCTCGAGGAGTTCCTCCCCGCACCATCACATATAAATTTCCAGCCCGGTTTTTTTCTCCCAGTTTAGTCAATATCAAAGCCAGAATAATACTTAGTGATGTTGATAAAATTAATGCTCCTATAATCGCGTTATACATTTTATTTAACCTGTAATTAATTATAGTCCGGCCTTTAAAAAATTTTCAGGACATGATTAGTATCCCTCATTATTTATTTTCGATTTTTTAGTTGATACCATATCTCAAAAGTGCGGCCATTCCACCTAGAGCCTCCAGTTGTTTTCCGCCTTCGTGTTCACTGCTTACCATGGTAACTTTGCCCTTCATATTTTCCACTATGTCCATGGTCTTTTCCATATTTTCCTGGCGCACCATTTTATCCAAAATAAGTAATTCCTCTGCAGCTCCAGCATTTACTGCATTAATAACCATCTTTTTACCGTAAACTACTTTAGGGGATGATTTAGCTATTTTTTCTAGTACTTTGTTTACCGATCTCATTTCCCCTGCCACACGGTTTTCAGAAGTCATCTTCTCTATGGTGCCTTTTTTTAAAATTTCAGATATTCCTACCCTGCCCCCAGTTCCAGTGCTCTCCAAAATAGAATTTTTTGCAATTTCAGGATATTTCTCTTTTAAATAAGAATAGAAATCACTTTTAACAAATCCCGGGCCAGCAATAAGCAAATTCTGCACTTCTTTAAATTTTTTCAGGGCCTCAACAATCTTTTCATAAAAATTAATCACATTTTTTCTTCTATCTTTTTCTACAATTCTTTTTCCAGATATATTCCCCACAATAGGACCATAATACTCCACCCCATATTGGCGAATTAACCCCATGTCGGCCACATCATCTTCCAGAACCAGTATTATAGCAGATAACTTTTTAGAAGATTCTATAGCTTGTTTTAGTCTTTTAAGAGTCCATTTACTCCATTTATTTTTCTTTATACGTATGGAAACATTTAATTTTATCTCCAGAGTATGGTGAGACCCTAAAGGAATTAAATCCTCTGGACCTTTTACAATGATTCCTGTGGTTCGCAATTGACCAGTATACCTATGAAAATTAATGATTTCTACGCGTATCCCTAAATAAAACGTTTTTTTTATTCCACGGTCACTTCTTAATTTATCTCCAGTAGTATCCTGAATTCTACGAGTTGTTTTTGAAGATAGTACGTCTCCCTCTTCAATTATATGTGATAAGTGCCATAAATCATCCAGGGTTTCAGGCATCAGTTCTATGATTCCTCTTTTTTTATCCTGATAAGTAATTCGCATTATAATGCCCCCTGTAACAAATTTTAAATATCCATTTCTTTATAATTAGCTAAATAATGTTAATTTAAAGGCATTTATTATTTTGGATAATCTTTATTAATAATTTAGTAATTTCGAGTTTTAAAAGTATTTTTATAACCTCATATCACAACTTAAATATTAAGCTTAGATTTAATATAACTATATTATAAGAACCCTAATTTATTCTGTACCACTTAAGTTTTATATGATTTAAAACAGGAGTAATGTCGCTATGGCCAATCAAAGTTCCACTTTTGCAGTTTTCATGAGTATTATTGCTGGAATTATTCTTTCGATTTTTTTAGATGCGATTTTCACCTTCACTTTTACTGGATTTTTAGCCACTTATCTAACTAATTATGAAGAAAGGAGTACCGCAGTAGGGTTAATTGCTTCTTTAATTTTAGGAGTTTTATTTTTCTCCTACGGGTTTATAGTAAATCCCGAATTGCCTTCAAGAGTTTCAGGACTGGTAAACTTTGATTTTGGAGGTTTTTTAGTGGGATTGACATTAATATGTTTATTGAGCATGGCCCTAGGGGCCCTGGGAGGATATATAGCTACTAAAGTTGCCAGAGATGGTCCAGGTTACTAGAGCCCTATAAACTATTTAATTGCATGATTATAATAATATTATTAAATTGTGATAAAAATGAAGATTGCGATTATAGGTGGTACCAGGGGACTGGGAAGATGGATTGCCCGGTATTTAAAATCAAAAAAATTCGAAATCGTTATTACCAGTCGTGATTCTGATTTCGGGACTAAAATTGCCCGTGAAATAGGAGTGGAATATTGTCCCGATAATAAAAAAGCAGCTTCTCAATGTAGAGTGGTGATTATTGCCGTACCTATAGAACATACTGAATATGTGATTAGAGAAGTAGCCCCTTCCCTGAAAAAAGGTTCCCTAATTATGGATGTTACTTCTGTAAAAGAAATGCCCTCCTATTTAATGCAAGATTTAATTAAAGAAGGGGTGGACTTTCTACCAACCCATCCCATGTTTGGTCCTCGTATTCGCTCTCTGGAAGGCCAGGTAGTTGTTTTAACCCCTTTACAAAAAAATGGCTGGTTTAAAAAGGTTTTAGATTTCCTTGAAGATGAAAAAGTTCGAGTTTTAGTTACCACACCAAAAAAGCATGATGAAATGATGAGCGTGGTGCAGGTATTAACTCATTTTGCCTATATTTCTATTGCTTCTACCATTGAAAAGCTGGAAGTTAATGTGAAAGAATCCCGTAAATTTGCCAGTCCTATTTATAATTTGATGGTGGATACCATATCCCGGATAGTGGCTCAGAATCCTTATCTGGCTTACTCCATCCAGACACAAAACCAATACGCTAATAAAGCTCGCAGTGCATTTATAAAGACTGTTAAGGAGTTAGAAAAGGATTTAGATGTTAAAAACCAGAATAAATTTGTTGAAGCTATGAGTTCAGCTGCTAAAAATCTTAATGATCTAGAAGCAGCTCTGGGAAGATCAGATAAAGCCATATCTGCTTTAAATCAAGAAATAGTTATATTAAAAAAATCAATTGGTAAAGAGGTAGGATTAAGGCATATATATTCTGGTAAAGTCCATATTGGTATTTTAAAATCCCTTGAGCCTGATTTTCTCCTTTTAAAAACAGGACAACGGAATATAATGCTTAAAATTTCCAATATTGAAATCCTTGATTCAAAACAAATGTGGAATTGGAAAATAAATAACCAGGATAGTAGAGAATATGACATTTCTGCAGTTTTTCCCAATTCAAGTGATTCAAAAGTTATTTCTTCAGTTTTAGAAAGTTTAGACGGAATAATCCAGGTAAAGATCCTTGATACCTATCAGGGCCCCCCTATTAATGAAGGAATGATCAGCATGACATTTCGAATTAAAGTTCTGGAGAGAACTAAAATTAAAGAAGTGGAAAAACTGATTAAAGGTTTTGGAGCTAAAATAAGGTAGCTTATCGATTTTTTTTAGATTATACTAAGTTAAATTAGCTATTTTCATATATATGAATTCAAAATTTGTTTTAATTATAAATTTTATGACATGTTATTAATAGTTACCGAAACATTTATATATTATAAATTACTTCTTTATTATAGTAACCAAAGTTTACTAAAAGAATGATTTTGATACAAAGAATTATTTCCAATAAAAATAATAAATAATAGCCAAGTAGTAACCAAAAGTGGGGTGTTTGTTTATGGAAAATAAAAATATGAAGTTAAAAGTTGCAGAGGCTTTAGCTCAATCAGATGTAGGTCGTTCTATAGCACGAATTGATCCAGCATGTATGGAAAAATTAGACCTTCTAGATGGAGATATAATAGAAATAGAGGGTAAAAAGATTACTGCAGCAACAGTAGTATCATCACAATCAGATATCGGTCTGGGAATAATCAGAATAGATGGATACATGAGGAAAAATGCAGGAACATCCATTGGAGAAGAAGTAAGTGTTAAAAGAGCCGATGTAAAAGAAGCAAAAAAGATTGTACTGGCCCCTGTAGATCAAGAAATCATTATAAGAGGAGATGTAAGGTCTGCTTTTATTAACAGAACCCTGGCACAGGGAGATATCATTATTTCTGGATTTAGACAACAAAAACCCGTAAGAGGAGGACTTTTTGACGAATTTTTCCGAGAAATGGGTGATGTTTCCCCCCTGGGTGAGATTAAGCTGGCAGTTGTCTCCACCAAACCAGCCGGAGTAGTAAAAGTAACCCCCCAAAGTGAGGTAGAAGTCCAAACCAGCCCTGTGGATTTATCTAAAATAGAAGGGGTTAAAAATCTGGTGGATGTGACCTATGAAGACATTGGTGGTCTCAAAGAAGAAGTGAAAAAAGTAAGGGAAATGATAGAAATCCCCCTGAAACGCCCAGAACTCTTTGAAAGGCTGGGAATTTCTCCCCCTAAAGGTGTGCTGATGCACGGCCCACCTGGAACAGGTAAAACATTGCTGGCAAAAGCAGTGGCCAATGAAAGTGATGCCCATTTTATAACCATCAATGGCCCGGAGATTATGAGTAAATATGTGGGTGGATCTGAAGAGAGATTAAGGGAATTCTTTGAAGAAGGAGAAGAAAATGCCCCCTCCATCATATTTATTGATGAACTGGATGCTATTGCTCCCAAAAGAGAAGAAGTTAGTGGAGAAGTAGAAAGAAGGATCGTAGCTCAATTACTAACATTAATGGATGGCCTGAAATCCAGAGGCCAGGTAGTAGTGATTGGAGCTACTAATCGACCAGATGCACTGGATATGGCCTTAAGAAGACCTGGTAGATTTGACAGGGAAATAGAAATAGGGGTTCCTGATAAAGAAGAAAGAAATGAAGTCCTCCAGATACACACCAGAGGCATGCCTCTGGATGATAACGTGGATCTGGATGAGATAGCGGACATTACCCATGGATTTGTTGGAGCCGACCTTGAATCCCTTTGTAAAGAGTCTGCCATGCGGGTTTTACGCAGAGTATTACCTGATATAAAAGCAGATGAAGAAATTCCAAAAGAGACCTTAAAAAAGATGATTGTAAACAAATCTGACTTTAAAGAGGCTCTTAAAGAAATTCAACCATCAGCTTTAAGAGAAGTGCTGGTTCAAGTCCCTGATATTAAATGGGATGATATTGGAGGTCTCCAAAGTGCCAAACAAGAACTACAAGAAGCGGTGGAATGGCCCCTTAAGTATCCAGAAAGTTTTGAAAAGTTTGGAGTGCGCCCCCCCAAAGGCGTTCTAATTTACGGTTCCCCTGGAACTGGTAAAACATTACTGGCAAAAGCAGTGGCCAATGAAAGTCAATCCAATTTCATAGCAGTTAAAGGCCCAGAACTGCTTTCAAAATGGGTGGGTGAATCTGAAAAAGGTGTAAGGGAAGTATTCCGTAAGGCCAGGCAAACCGCCCCTACAGTGATATTCTTTGATGAAATAGACTCCATTGCCTCCACCCGTACTGGTTCCAGTTCAGATTCTGGAGTGACTCAAAGAGTGGTTAATCAGTTACTAACTGAAATTGACGGTCTGGAAGAATTACAGGATGTAGCAGTTATTGCTGCTACAAATCGACCTGATATACTTGATGCGGCACTTTTAAGGCCCGGAAGATTTGATAGGCATATTAAAGTAGATGATCCTGATGAAGAGGGTAGACTGGCAATTTTCAAAGTACATACTAAAGAAATGCCCCTGGCAGATGATGTGGATATCGAAAAACTCGCCCAAAAAACAGACGGATATGTCGGAGCAGATATTGAATCAGTATGTAGAGAAGCCGCCATGCTAACTTTAAGGGATAATTTAAAAGCAGAAACGGTTGAAATGAAATATTTCAAAAAGGCCATGGAAAAGGTTAAACCTAAATCTGAAGAAGAAGATCTGGTGCAGTACCATTAAAGTGGTTGATTTATAAGAAGAGATTATTTTTTTATTTTAAAATCTCTTCATTTTTTTTTAAATGAAAAAATATTGATTAAATTAAATATTATTTTTATTATTTGATTAAATAGCTTAATCTACCAGATTATAATCTTAAAAACAAAGTTATATTAATCTAACTTTTCAAACCAGTATATTATAAATTCGAAGAAATTTATTTAATAGTAATAAATTAAATAATTCAACTAATTAACTATTTTGAATATTGTTATATTGAATATATCTGATAATTATAAATAAATGGTGATATAATGCCCTATGAAGTAAAAGACATGTCCCTGGCCCCTCAGGGTAAAAAAAAGATAAAATGGGTTCAGAATCATATGCCGGTTCTGGAGCATATTAAAAAAGAATTTGAAAAAACCCGGCCTTTTGAAGGGATAACTATTGCTTCTTGCTTACATTTAGAACCTAAAACTATAAATTTAGGCCTCACACTTCAAGCTGGAGGGGCAGAAGTGGCCATGACTGGATGTAACCCATTATCAACCCAGGATGATGCCACAGCAGCAGGTGCTGCTTTGGGATTGAATATGTATGGTTGGAGAGGGGAAAATACTGAAGAATACTATCAAAACATCCACCGGGTATTGGACCACCAGCCGGATATTCTTATTGATGACGGGGCAGATATGATATTTTTGGTCCATAGAGAGCGAAGGGAACTTATTGAAAAATTAAAAGGTGCTTGTGAAGAAACCACCACAGGAATTCACCGATTAAAAGCCATGGCCAAAGATAATGCACTTGAATTCCCAGTTATGGCAGTAAATGATGCCTATACCAAATATTTATTTGATAACAGATATGGTACCGGTCAGTCCACCTTTGATTCTATTATGGGCGCTACCAACATGCTTATTGCAGGTAAAACTGCCGTAGTTTGCGGATATGGATGGTGTGGTCGTGGAATTGCCATGCGCGCCTCAGGTCTGGGAGCAAATGTAATAGTAACTGAAATTGATCCTATAAGGGCACTGGAGGCAAAGATGGATGGATTCAGAGTAATGAAAGTTTTAGAAGCAGTTAAACATGCGGATATCCTGATTACTGCTACTGGAAATATTGATGTGGTCTCGGGAGAAGATTTCCAGAATATGAAAGACGGTTGTATCATGGCTAATTCCGGGCACTTCAATGTGGAAATCAATCGGGACCATCTGGTGGAAATTTGCCAGTCCCATACAAAAGTTAAAGAAGATATTGAAGAGTTTTTAATGAAGGATGGAAGAAGATTTTATCTAATGGCTGAAGGTCGTCTGGTTAATTTAGCTACTGAAAAAGCCCAGGGACACCCTGCAGAAATCATGGATCTTAGTTTCTCCATGCAGGCTCTTTCTGCAAAATACTTGTTAGATGAGAAAGTGGATCCCGGAGTATTAAGAGCTCCAGATGAAATTGACTTCCATATAGCCCAGCTAAAACTTAAAGCCATGGGATTGGAAATTGATGATTTGAGTTCCCGCCAAATAGAATATCTAAATAATTGGGATGAAGGAACCTGAATTTCTTCTTTTAAAATAAAAGCATATATGGAGTTATAATGAGTTTTTTCCGCCTTATTGATAAAGGAGAAGGTCCTGTCCGGCTTTTTGTAGGTGGTGTGCATGGTAGGGAAGGTTTAACCACAATCCATGCCTTAAAAAAAATTCAGAGTTCTGATGTTAAAAAGGGAAAACTGATAATATACAATTGTGATGCAACTAAATACATTTCCACCCTGGATAAAGGATACTACCATACTCCCTTAGGGAAATATATAGTGGAACTGATCCACCATTATAAACCTGAAGTGTATGTGGAACCCCATTGTTACCGGCCAGATAGTTATAATAGATTAACAGATCTACAACGTCAAAAAAGGATAGGGGTTCCCCCCTTAATAGAGCTGGAAAAAAGAGTGCTTATTGGTTCGGTCTCACCTCATATACGCACCAGTTTATTTAAAAGAGAAGATGTTTGTTTAACCCTGGAAATGCCCTGTATTCATAAAGAAAATAATTATATAAATTTAGAACCTGCAACTCATCCCGATTTATCACTGGAACTGTATACAAAAATTTTAAAAACCCTGGCCGCTTCCAGTACCCGGGAAAATCTGGAAAAAAAAATGAGTAAAAAGTATCCGCTGCAGGTAGAAAAAGCCCGGGAATATGCCCGTGCTTTTTTTGGAGAATACCCTCCTTTTTAATTTATAACCTGATTTTTTTTTAATTGGAGTGGGAAAAATTAGTATTGATAATTACATAAAGCAGCTGATTAATCTGGTGGAATTAGAAAAAAAAGCAGAAATAAATTCCATGTTAAGGGAGATTAAATATCTCTCTCCCCTAAAAAGAGAAAAGGTGGGCCGGGCTATAAACCATCTTAATGGAAAGATAACCGGAAAGGAATTAGGTTTTAATCTGGTAAAATATGGCAGGAAATCTCAATTCAAAACTGAAATAAATGCCGGGGATCTGGTTCTTATAAGTAAGGGGGATCCTGCTAAAAGTAAACTCACCGGAACTGTAACTGAAAAGGGAAACCGTTTTATAATAGTGGCCCTGGAAAAAGTCCCCCGGTGGGCTTTAAAAGAAATCCGGGTTGATTTATATGTTAATGATATAACTTTCCGGAGAATGATAGAAAATCTGGAAAAGTTGAACCTTCCCACTAAAAAAACCCTGCAATATTTCTTGAATCCCATAAAATCTTATTCCCGGGAAGTACCTGAATCATCAAAATCATTAAATATTGATAAAAATCTTAATGCCTCTCAAAAAACAGCTATTTCTATGGCAATGAACAGTGATGATTTTTTTTTAATACACGGGCCTTTTGGAACAGGTAAAACCAGAACACTGCAAGAAATAATTGTTCAAGAAATAAAAAGAGGCCATAAAGTTCTGGCTACCGCAGAAAGCAATACTGCAGTGGATAATCTGGTTGAAGGTTTAGGGGATGATATAAATTCTGTGCGCCTGGGCCATCCCCAAAGAGTGTCCCGTAAAAATATAGAAAAAACACTGGCCTATAAAGTTGAAAATCATCCTCAGCGCTCTAAAATAAAGGAAATAGAAAAAGAAATTGAAAAAATAATATCTAAAAGGGACCAAAACCATAAACCTTCCCCTGGATTAAAAAGAGGTCTTAGTGATACTCAAATAATGTTAAATGCCGTTAAAAGAAGAGGTATTAGGGGAATATCCCCTAATGTGATAATATCCATGGCCAGATGGATAGAGTTAAATAAAAAGGTGGATGATTACCATCTTAAACTTCGAAAGATAGAATCAAATATAGTAGCCGACATTATTAAAAAGTGAAGTGGTTTTATGTACCAATTCGTCTGCTGCACTTGATTATCTAAAGGGTATTAAGTTTCAGGTGGTGGTGGTGGATGAAGCATCACAAAGCACCATACCCAGCATCCTCATACCCATTTCTAAAGCTAGAAGATTTATTTTAGCGGGAGATCATCGCCAGCTACCACCCACCATATTAAACCCGCAATGCAAGCCCTTAGAAAAAACTCTTTTTGAGGAGTTAATTAGAATTTATCCTGAAAAATCACGTATGTTAAATATACAGTACCGGATGAATCCGGTGTTAATGCAATTCCCTAATCAGGAATTTTATGAAAATGAAATTAAGGCCTCAAAAAAAGTGGAAAAAATTAATATGGATGATCTGGGATTAAAAAATCCAGAAGAAAATACATCTGTGAATAAAAAATTTGAGGATTTAATAAAAAAGATTTTAAGTCCACAACCTTTGTTATTTTTAGATACCTGCAGTCTACCTCATCACCAAGAAAAGCGATCCCCTGGCTCAACCTCCATAAAAAATATTATAGAAGCCGATATAACCATTATTATCGCAAATATCATGATAAAAAGTGGTATAAAATCCGAAGCGGTGGGCATTATTAGTCCCTATGATAACCAGGTAAAGCTAATCAATCCTCGCACTCCTGCAGAGGTGCACACTGTTGATGGATTTCAGGGCAGGGAAAAAGAAATAATTATAATATCTCTGGTCAGAAGCAATCAAAAAAGAGAAATAGGATTTTTAAAGGATTTGAGGAGGTTTAATGTGAGTTTAACCCGGGCAAAAAGAAAATTAATCATTCTAGGAGATTTTTCTACCTTAGATAGCCACCCCACTTATAATCGATTCAGGGAGTACCTCCAAGAACACGATTTTTATGAAAATGCCAGGGATCTTATCCATATAAATAATAAAAAATAGGAATAATAAATGATTTAAAGTTATTAAAACCAGTCTTCCAGACTCTTTTGAGTACTATCCAGATTTTTTAATTTTTTAAGGGCCCCTGAGACTCTTTCTTCTGAAAAACTATGTTCTCCACATAAAAAATCAATTACCCCTTCTTCATCAGGAGCATGCCATTTCAATTCATAATCATCCTTAAGTTCTGGCTTTAAAAAAATGTCCCTTAATATGTGAGGGTCTGATTCCAGATCCAGGTTTAAATTTTCAATAGCATTTAAAAGACTTTCATTGCTCTTTATTATTTTAATACCTTTTTTAGCACCTATACCCTTTATACCTGAATTAAAATCAGTCCCAACAAGTAAAGCAACGTCTATGAGTTGTTCCCTGGATATTTTTAGATTTTTAAGGATATCATCCAGTTTTAAAAGCTCAGGGTCTGCTAAATTGCCACTGATGGTAAGATTTCTCACTATACGAGGGGCTCCAAATAATAAACAATCATAATCCTGGGAAGCAACTGCCCATGCATCTCCTTTTTGAACCATATAAGATGCTTGAGCTTCACCTTCACTAATAGCCTGAATAAAAGGAATTCCCATTAAATTTAAGAGTTTCTTTGAACTTTTAACTATTTCAGGGGACATTCTTGATGATCTAACCGCAAATTTACGGGCTTCTTCAATTTCGCCTTTTTCCAAAGCATTTTTCCATTTTTGTTCAGATTCTCGCCGAACTTCAATCCTTTTACTAATAGTGTCTCCTTTGAGCTGGTGAGAAACACCATCAAAAATAAATGCAGGTTTTATACCTTTTTCCACCAGGGCAGAAGTCCGGTAAAGTATTCCACTTAAGTGAGAAGTTACTCTTCCACTCTCATCCATGAGAGGAGTGCCATCTCTTTGTCGTATGCTGGATAAAAATTGGTATAAACTATTAGCAGCATCAATAGCCACTATTTTACCATCTAAATCTTTAATGATAATTTTTTCCGCAGAAATAATATCTTTAAATTTTACTCCCATAGCAAACACCAGATTATTTATCAAAAAGAGTTACTGGAAACGTTTCTTTGATTCTAATGAGGATTTCATCATTATGAATGATATTATAGGTTCGGGTGAGCATCATGGAATTTGTATTGAAAATTGTTTTTAAATCCGCAGAAGGTTCTTCCAGTTTCACTGATTTGATTTCACGGCGGGATTCTACTTGATGTTTCTTTAAAATTCTTCCAATAGGGATATCTGCCCGTATAATGTCCTCTTTAAAATCATTATCAATCCTATTTAGGGGAATATATGATATGGCATGGATTAATGGATCCTCATGGCCAATAACCACCACCCTATAATTAACTGTATCCCCCTGAGGAATAGCCAGCTCCCGGGATATTTTATGGTCTGCAGGTATGAATTCTTGAGTTAGTGTTTTTATATTGACTCTTCCACCGGTCAAAACATCCAGAATAGTGGTCACCGAACCATCTGTAGACAAAAGAATCTTTTGAGTATTGGACAATGTGCCCATAATTTTTTCCAGCCGATTAACTTCGCCCATTACATTAACATCCATTAACTTCCCCCTTTAATAAAGAAAACCTGAATTTAATGGTATCCAGGATGTAATAAAGGTGTTTTATTTAATAAAATCTGAAGGATCAGATATTTCCCCCTGGATTGCCGAAGAGGCAACCACCGCCGGATTTGCCAGGTAAACTTCTGATTCAGGGTCACCCATACGTCCCTTGAAGTTACGGTTGGTAGTGGATATGCTTACTTCTCCTGGGGCTAAAACACCCATATGAGCCCCTAAACACGGCCCACAACCAGGATTACAAACTATGGCTCCAGATTCTATGAAAATGCTTATTATTCCTTTTTGAATTGCAAGATTATATATCTCTGCTGACGCAGGGACTACAACCATCCTGACATCATCATGGACCCTGTTACCTTTTAATATGTCTGCAGCTTGTTTCAGGTCTTCCAAGCGGCCATTAGTGCATGACCCTAAAAAAGCCTGATCAATATGGGTCCCTTTAACATTATTTAAAGGTTTAACATTATCCACATCATGGGGACAAGCAATCTGAGGTTCCATGGAATTTACATCCAGATAGTATTCTTTTTCATATTCATAATCACGATCACTGGTATAAATCTGAAATTTGTGGGAAATCCTTTCTTTTAAGAATTCTAAAGTGGGTTTATTAGGTTCCATTATGCCATTTTTGGCCCCCATTTCCACTGCCATATTGCATATAGTCATTCTGCCGGCAACATCCATGTTCTCAATTGTTTCTCCACAAAATTCAACTGATTTATAGGTGGCGCCATCTACCCCCATATCTCCAATTATCTTCAATATGACATCTTTAGGTGTGGTATGGTAATCCAGAGATCCATTTATTTCCAGACGATAAGATTCCGGGACCATGAACCATGTTTTTCCTGTTGCATAAACCAGGGCCATATCAGTTGCCCCCATACCTGTTGCAAATGCTCCAAAAGCCCCATAAGTGCAGGTATGAGAATCAGCCCCTACAATTACCTTTCCAGGTTCTACAAAGCCTTTTTCAGGTAAAACATGGTGACATATTCCTTCCCCATGATTATAAAAATTGGTTATATTCTGATCCCTAGCAAAAAGTCTAGTTATGCGCTGAAATTCGGCAGAGCCTATATTATTAGCAGGTAGATTATGATCGTACACTATTACTATTTTTTGAGGGTCCCATACTTTTTCTGCTATTTTATTAAAAGTTTTAATGGTAGGAGGTGAAGTTCCATCATGAGTCATGGCCAGGTCTATATCTGCTTCTATTATTTCTCCCGGAGAAACTTCTTTTTTGCCTGCAGCCCTGGCTAAAATTTTTTCTGTGATATTCATTTCTATTCCTCGTTATCAAATCAGGCTTATCCAGAATTTGGAATTATATAAAAATTTAGTATTTAAAATACCTGAAAAGGTAATTAATCATTATAAATCTACAGGGCCCCTTACCGTCTTCACAATTTGATTGAAGAGCTTATCATTTATATATCTGCCTTCTTCTCTACTTTTTTTTACTTCTTCCACTATTTTACATAGTTCATCCTTAGAAACTTCAATTCCACATGCTTCCAATTTGGCCTTGACCGCCCTGCAACCGGAATGTTTGCCCAGAACTATTCGGCGATGATGGCCAATTAATTCCGGTAAAAAAGGTTCATAAGTTAGTGGTTCCTCAATCACTGCATCCACATGAATGCCGGATTCATGTCTGAAAACATTTCGACCTACAATTGGCTTATTATGAGGTACCACCATTTTGGTATGCTTTTCTACCAGACGGGAAAGTTCGTAAAAGACTTTTATATTGAATCCCAGATCCACACCATACATTATCTTAAGGGCCATTACCATTTCTTCTAAGGAAGTATTCCCTGCTCTTTCCCCAATTCCATTCATAGTAGTAGAAATAGCGTTTGCTCCAGCTAGAAGTCCAGATATGCAGTTAGAAAGGGCCATACCAAAATCATTATGGCAGTGCAATGCAATGTCTGTTTTTAAGTGGGATCTTAGCTCTTTAATTAAAAAATCCATACCCTGAGGATTAATAGCCCCCACGGTATCAGCAATATGTATACGATCCACTCCATATTCTTCTGCTTTTTTATAAATTCTTTTTAAGAAATCAAGGTCAGTACGGGTGGCGTCTTCAGCTGAAAATGCAACAAATATCCCATGATCTTTGGCATATTCAATGGATTTCATACATACATTAAGTGCCTGTTCTCTGGTTAGCTTCAATTTATGTTCTAAATGCAAATCAGAAGTTCCCATAAAGGTTATTACCCCATCCACCCCGCAATCAATAGCCACATCTATATCTTCTTTTTTGGTACGGGACAAAACCAGTATTTCTGCATCCAGATTTTCATTTACTATGCTGCGCACTGAATTTTTTTCCTGTTGGGATACTACTGGAAAACCTGCTTCTATTTGATGAATTCCTAATTCATCTAATTTTTTGGCTATTTCTAATTTTTCAGGGGTCCCCAAACAAACTCCGGGAGTTTGTTCTCCATCTCTAAGAGTAGTATCGTATATAGTGATATTTTTTGGAAATTTAAGTTTAGCTTCCTTATTAAAAGGACTAACGTAATATTTCAAGTGTTTCCCACCTTAATTTTTATATTCTTTTTATAAGAATTTGATTTGAATAATAATCCAGCATTATCCTGGTGTATACATTGTTACATATTATGAAATTTAATTTAATTAATTTCCTAATTTCTTTATCAGGCAGTATAAACATTATCACTGCAGTTATCTTCCGGTTGGAGTATCATAAAGCTGTATATTTTAAAGTTTAATTAGAAAATAGGACGTTAATTAAAATTTTTTTTAATCAAGGATATTTAGTTATTTATTAGATTATATGCTTTTAAAGCTAATTTAATAATAAATTAATCTTTAAATCTTTAAACTACAAATCTAAAAGTTCAAGGTATGATTTACGCTCAAATCCTTCAGATACACCTAATTTTTCATATATCTGGAAAATTTCATCCCTGACTTTTTCATAGTCATCTCCTTCTGGAATTTCCTTTTCAATTTCAATAAATTGGCCTAAATTATGGATGGTATCCAGGCTTATTATCATGTCCTTTAAATGGTATACTTCCCTATCTTTGGTTACTTTTTTTTCTCCCTTGAAGCCCAGGCATTCAAATATCTTGGCAGTTTTAATTGAATCCTCCACCATTACTTCCACTTCAAGCCGGGTTTTGCTTAAATCATCCATTTTCGAACCTTTATAAGTCATGTATACTTTCATGCCATCATCAGAAGGTATTTTACGAATCCGTAACGCCTCGTCGGTTTTAGCAAAATCCCTATGAGGAGCATTGAAGTAAGTATCATCCTGCCGTTGTATACCTTTATTTTTAGCCCCCATACTTATCAATTTTTTTCTGATGCCTTCAAAATCGTCTATTCGGGCCTTTACTTCTACTTCTAGCACCCCATCACCTCTAATAATTTATAAAATAAAATAGCCCCTCAAAATTAGAGCCTCATTAACCTATAAGACTACCTGTTTTAGAGTCTTATTTCTTGTATTCAGTTTCTTTTTGAATAAATAACTCTAAATAAGTTTTTGAATCTTCTATTTGATCCAAATAATCCTCAATTAATCTTTCAAGAGCTTCATATGGAGCTAATATTCTGTCTCTTTCTTCGTAGATGTTTTTTTTGGTAGATATTTTATTTTTTTCAGTTAAATTTTTTCTAAAAAGCCCTCTTCGGGAAGGCTCTTCTTTCAAAGATCGTATTTTTTCAAGATATTCTTTGCGAATGGATCTCATATCCATGTGTAAATTAAATTTGATTTTTTCCAGTAATTTTTTATAATTTCTTAATTTTACAAGTAAAGACATCGCTTCAGCCAGTGAAGATGGTTCAATTTCCATACCATCTACACCTACTTCTGCTATTTGTTTCTGGTAAAACTTGGGATTCATAATTATACACCCATTTATAAAATTTCAGAGGGAAATGGAATTAAGGTGTGGATTAAAGCTTTAATTATTATAACCTGGAATACAATTTGAATAATCCCCAGCTATAACTTTTATTTTTAAGTATAAACTTTTTTGTATTTGAATTAAATATTAGTACCTTAATTACTAAATTAATGTTTTAAGATTAGAAGATAAATAAAAAAAGGATGCAGGGGCAATTAATTAAAATATTTTTTACTATAGGCATACTACCTTCCTGATATCGAAATCATCAAAAACAGGATAACATTTATATAAGCATAGCCCATAACATTTTATAATAATAGTTTCATTTATTTTGTTTTAAATTATTCCCTTAAATAGAGATAATAACAGAATGATAAAAAATTAGGGACTATTAATAATTAAATCTGATATTTAAAAAAATAGAATATAACCACTACTTTTTAAGTACTGCATTAATCTAATATAAATAACAGTTTTATACATTTTATATAAATAAGATTATTCTAACTACTGGGAGGTATATTAAATTGACCGATGTGGAAATTAAAGTGGAAAACATAGTTGCCTCGGCTACTCTTGGAAAATCTATTGATCTTCCTACTGTTGCTAAAGCACTTGAAGGTGTTGATTTTAACCGCGAACAATTCCCTGGTTTGGTTTACAAACTTAAAGAACCTAAAACTGCTGCATTGATTTTTGGTTCTGGGAAATTGGTATGTACCGGGGCAAAATCTATAGACGACTCTAAATTGGCCATAAAAATTACTGTGGACCAAATGAGAACTATGGATCCGGACATTCCTGAAGAATTTGAAATAAAAATTCAAAACATAGTTGCTTCTGCTAATTTAATGAAAACTTTAAATCTGGAAGCAGTTGCATTAGGATTAGAAAATACTGAATACGAACCAGAACAGTTCCCTGGGCTAGTTTATCGTTTAGGTGAACCAAAAGTGGTTTTACTGCTCTTTGGATCAGGTAAAGTAGTATGCACTGGAGCCAAGAGCAAAGAAGATGCCAAACTAGGTGTCGCTAAAACTCGAGACCGGCTCGAAGAGCTGGATTTGATTTAATTGGTGATATTTTGATTAAACTTGTAGTTTTTGACCTTGACAACGTTATTATCGATGGTGAAGCCATAGACGAAATTGGAAAGTTAATGGGTATTCAAGACCAGATAATGGAAATAACCAAAAAGGCCATGGAAGGCGACATGGACTTTGAAACCTCAATAAAAGAGAGAGTTAAACTTCTTAAAGGTGCTAAAATAGATGAAATTTCTGCTTTAGCAGATAAAATGCCCCTGATGAACGGTGCAGAGAAGGCTATAAAAGATCTAAAGAAAAAAGGCTATAAACTGGCCATAATATCTGGAAGCTTTGAAGAGATAGCTAACCCTATTAAAGAAAAGCTGGGTATGGATTATGCATTCTCCAATGTATTGCACGAAGAAGAAGGTATTCTAACCGGCGAAGTAAGTGGTCCTCTGGTAGAAGGATCTAAATATGATGTTTTATGCCAGATAATTGAAGAGGAAGGGCTTACTCTCGAAGAATGTGCTGCAGTTGGTGATGGTGCAAATGATATTTCCATGATTAAAGCGGCGAAATTAGGAATAGCATTTAATGCAAAGCCTGCTTTAGTAGAAATAGCAGATGTTTCCATTGAGAATCAGGATCTTGGCGAATTAGTTCCTCTACTGGAAAAATCCAATGCTGATGAAAAAGAAAAAGCAATTTCATCAATCATGGAAGGTAGTATGGATAATGCCATAGAAAAAAAGGATGAGTATGAAAAAGTTCTTTCTAATATCTCCGAAGAAAGAGATAAACTTAACCAAAAGGCTAAAAAGCAAAGAGAAATTCGAGATGAATTAAATGCTAGCCTTAAAGAAAATCTCAATGTTGCCATCGAATTTAGAGATAAAAGAAACAAGATAAACGAAGAAGTTGAGAAAAATAAAAAACTTCGGGATAATGCTAACAACGAACTCAAAAAGATGGAATGGACTTCTGGAAGAAAGGAAAGATTTAAAATCGAAAATGAAATAAAGAAAATCGATAAGATAATCGAAACCCGTGTCCTGGATATAAAGAAAGAAAATCAACTTGTAAAAGATGCTAATGAACTCAGGAAAAAGTTAATGGCACTTCAAGAAGATGAAAAAGTTCAAGAAGAAGCCCAGGAACTTAAAAAAGTATCTGAAGAATATCATGCAAAAGTGGTTGAACTTTCAGAGCAGGCACAGGAATTCCACGAAAAAATGCTGGAATATTTCCGTAAAACAGATGAAATAAGGACTAATGCCGATGAATCCCACAAAAAATTTGTTGAATATAAAAACCAGGCCTCCCAAAAGCATGAGGAGTTTAAATCCGTCCTGGGGGACATTCACAAAATTAATAAAAAGTTGGGTGGCATAAAATCACGAAGAAGAGATATGGAAAGCAGGACTTCCCGGAAGAAAAATCAGGAAGAAAAGGAAAGAGCCGAAGAAATTTATCGCAAATTCAAAGAAGGTAAAAAACTATCTACTGATGAGTTATTACTTCTACAAAAACACGACGTTTTCTAATATTTGCGATTTTTTTGAGGTTTAAAAACCTCTTCCCCATTTATTCCATATATTTTTAATTAGATAATGGTGTGTTTATGGAAAAAGATAATTCTAAATCTAAAACATCTAAATCTGATGAAAAAGAAAAGAAAATCGAAACGTGTTATACTTGCAATGAAAAATTCGACATTAGTGCAGATGATTTTAGTCACTACCATTATGGTAAATATCCCATGTGTGACTACTGCAGCCAGTTTTACGGATTTTATAAATAGCTCTATTTCGTGAATTAGGTTTTAGTAGCAGAATAGAGTAATAAAATAAAGTATATTATTTAATAATTTTATTATTTATGGGGCTTATTTTTAAATAACATCAATCATATTCAGTTATATAAATTAGGAAAATTTTGTGTGATATTATGCATGAGGTCATTATCTGTGAGAAGCCCAAGTCCTCTGAGAAAATAGCTCAAGCTTTATCTCCCCATGCGGAGAAAAAAACTTATAAAAAAGTAGCATACTGGGAATTTGAGGAAGAAGGGAAAAAGACCACCGTTTTATCTGCTGTGGGACACCTGTATTCTTTAAAGCCATTAAATCCGAAAAATGAACATTTTTTTGATTTGGAATGGATCCCACTTTATGATATAGATAAAAAAAAATCTTATGTTAAAGATTACGTAAATGCTATTAAAAAATTCGGAAAAGGTGCAGATATATTCATTCATGCCTGTGATTATGATATAGAAGGTACTTTAATTGGTTATAATGCCTTAAAATATATTTGTGGCGATAAAAGTGTGGAAAATGCCCTTAGAATGAAATTTTCGACTCTGACTAAAGAAGATGTTCTTAATGCTTATCACAAACCCATAGATTTAGATTTTAATCAGGTGGATAGTGGAATCGCCCGGCATGTACTGGACTTTATTTTTGGGGTGAATATTTCCAAAGCATTGATGAAATCTGTGCGTGAATCCACATCACGTTTTATTAAGTTATCAGCAGGGAGAGTGCAAACTCCTACTTTATCCATACTGGTAGATCGCGAAAAAGAGATCCGTGAATTTGTACCGGTTCCTTACTGGATGATAAAGGCCCTTTTAGAAGAAGGCATAGTTGCAGATAATAAAAAAGGAAAGATATGGGATAAAAAAGAAGCAGAAGCAGTTCTTAGTAATTGCAAAGGTAATGATGCTGTGGTGGACCATATAAAATTGCTCAACACTACTAAAAAACCACCGTTTCCATTTGATTTAGGGAGTTTACAGTCAGAAGCTTACGGAGTTTTTGGATTTAGTCCTAAGAGAACTCAGCAAATAGCTCAAAATCTTTACACTGAAGGTTATACTTCCTACCCCCGTACATCATCTCAAAAATTGCCTAAAAGTATTGGATATGAGGGCATATTAGAAAAGCTTTCTAAAGATTCTGCCTTTAAAAAACAAATTAATAAACTTCCCACCCCTTTAAAACCTAATGAAGGTAAAAAAAAGGACGAAGCTCACCCTTCTATTCACCCTACTGGAGTATTGCCAAAAAAATTAAGTACTGATGACCGTAAACTTTATGAACTTATCGTTTATCGATTTATAAGCGTTTTTGGAGAAGATGCAACTTTAGAAACCATGAAAACCGAACTTAAAATTGGTGAAGAAGATTTTCTATTCCGTAGAAAACGTATTTCATATATGGGGTGGTTAGAACATTATCCTTTCCGTAAAGTGGAAAATGATGAGTTTCCAGATATCAAAAAAGGTGATCGGCTTAAAGTAAAAAAAATACGGTCTGAAGAAAAAGAAACCAAACCTCCTGCCCGTTATAACGAAGCATCATTAATAAGAGAACTGGAAAAAAGAGGTCTGGGTACAAAATCTACCCGGGCAGACATAATAGCCATTTTATATGATAGAAAGTACATCTATGGAAAACAAATTACGGTGAACCAGTTAGGTGAAAATATCATTGATACCCTTCGGGAGTATTCCCCCCAGATTACCAGTGAAGAATTAACCCGGCAATTCGAAAATGAGTTGCAGGAAATAATGGCGGCAGAAATTACCAAAGAAAAGGTGATTGATGATGCTAAAAAAGAAGTAATTTCTATTCTGGAGGATGTGGAAAAAAGTAAGCTGAAGATAGGTCAAAAGATTTACGATGCTTATCAGGAAAGCCGCATTGTGGGGGAATGTAAGTGTAAGGGAAATCTGGTACTAAAATACTCCCCCCGAAATAAAAGTACCTTTGTAGGATGTTCTAATTACCCGGACTGTAAAGCTACCTACTCTTTACCTCGAGGTGCCAGTGTTTTAAAGACAACATGTGAAAAGTGCAGTCTTCCTTTAATTTCGTTTGGTAAACCCCGCCAAAGAGCCTGTTTAGATCCTAAATGTGGCCAGGATGGTAAGGAAACCAAACCAGAAGTAGTAGGTAAGTGTCCAGAATGTGGTAAAGAATTACTTAAGCGTTCTGGAAGATATGGGGAGTTCATAGGATGTAGTGGTTTTCCTAAATGTCGTTTTACCCAGTCACTTGAAGAAAAAGAGGCTAATAAATCAGAATAGAAAATATATGATTAGAATTTTTTAGTAATAAATCCAGATTTTTTTCTTATTTCTTCTGAATGAATTATTTTTCTTTTACTCTTATTTTTTATCAAATATTCATATTATCCCCTCCATTAAAAAAATGAGGATTAATTTTTTTAAATAAAGTCTAAACTAATAATTTAAAAAATAATGATAATAGTTAAATAGATGTAAATATGAATTTAAATCGAATATAAGAAAAATTGTAATAGGTACTTATATAGAGGAGGTTCTATGAACTTTAAAGATAATTTATCCAAACTTAAACCTGTTATCATAATTCTTTTGCTTTTTTCGGTTGTATTTGTCCTCCGAGCAGAGGCTTACAACATTTCAGGAGTCCCTGATGAGTCAAAAGATTTTTACAAAGATGATACGGGTCTTCCCTATTTTAGTGAAATGGATTCATATTATAATTACCGTTTAACCGAAAATTTCATTGAAAATGGAATTATTGGAGATACCACAAAAAATGGAGAGGCATGGGATCTCCATTCTTACTATCCTCCTGGGCGAGAGGTAGCTTATCCGCCGCTTATAATTTATTTCACAGCGGCATTTTATTATCTGGCAAATATATTTGCAACCGTGCCCCTTACTGTGGTGGCCTTTTGGACCGGATCGTTAATAGCATCACTTTGTGTAATACCGGCCTACTTTTTGGTGCGTAAAATCAGTAATGATTATGGAGGCATAGCTGCGGGAATTTTAGTAGCCACTGCTCCTACTTATTTTTCCCATACTTTTGCCGGTTTCTTTGATACCGATATGTTTACCATACTGCTACCCTTACTGGTGATATGGTTTTTAGTAGAGAGCATACTGGCACCTAACCTTAAAAAGCAGGTTATTTTTGGAATTTTGTCAGCCTTGAGTCTTCTGTTGTTCTCCCTGGCCTGGGTAGGTTATATATTCTATCTGGTGCTGGTGGTGATTTTTGTAATTGCCTACTTCTTAATTTCAAGATATATAATTAAAATTAATCAGAAGGCTATTTCCGAATATCCTGACAAATTGAAATGGTTCCTGGATCAAAAAGAACTAGTTTCCTTAGCCACATTGTTAATAGTGGGTGTTTTTATGGTGGGAATATTCAATGGTTTTTCCTCCATCATAAACTCCTTACTGGAATTAGCAGGTGCCACTCAAATCCAGACCCTGGTACAAAGTACTGCCTATCCCAATATTTACGTATCAGTTTCTGAGTTACAGGTGCCTTCTTTTATTACCCTGGCTGGTGGTGCAGGTGGTGTTTTATTACCCAACCAAGCCTCGATGGTAGGGGGCGTGGGGGGTCTTTTAGTATTCCTTTGTGGAATTGGAGGATTGGTAACCCTCATATTAAAAATGAGAATGAATTCTAGCTCCAGGTCCGCTAAAAAATCAAAAAAGAAACTTCCTAAATCTAAAAGAAAAAATAGATATTCTGAAAACAAAGAAGAAGTTCCGGTTAAAAAGGATACTGTGGCTTTATCACCCCCGCAAGTATTGAAAATAAAAAGAGAATCGCTTTTATATTTAGTTTTATTATCAATATGGGTATTGATGACTGCTTATGCTTCAACTAAAGGTTTCAGGTTTGTGGCGGAATTTTCAGTCCCGATAGCTCTTAGTGCTGGAATTTTCGTAGGATATGCAGTGGAATATATTCGGGATAATCTCACCAGTTCCAGTACCCTGGCTCTGGTTGCATTCATTGCCGGTGCCTTAATTGCCTTCCCCTTAGGATTAAATGCCATTATTATCCTGGTTATAGGATTAATATTAGGTGGTGTGGTTTACCTGGTTAAAAAACCAAATTTAAGAGCAACCATAGTTATGATTCTGGTACTTCTGGCGGTTATTTCTGCACCAATAGCCGGAGCTTATGTTATAGCTTCTTCAGTAGTGCCTGGAACTGATGATGGTATGTTTAATTCCATGGAATGGATTAACAATAACACCTCTGAAAATACAGTTATCACCTCCTGGTGGGACTTTGGTCACCTTTTTGCTGCAGTAGCTGAACGGCCCGTTACCTTTGATGGAGGATCTCAAAACAGTCCCCGGGCATACTGGGTTGGAAAAGCTATGTTAACCAGCAATGAAACTCTTTCTGCAGGTATATTCAAAATGTTAGCCACCAGTGGTGACGATGCTTACCTGACTCTGGATAACTATACCAATGATTCCGGTAAAAGTGCGGAAATACTAACCCAAACTCTGGGAGTGGATAGAGAATCAGCTTTAGAGATAATGACTACCGAATATAATTTAACAGTGGAACAATCAAGGGATGTTTTACAATATTCTCATCCAGAAAATCCTTCACCATCTGTATTTGTAGCCAGTGCAGATATGTTAGGTAAATCAGGATGGTGGGCTTACTTTGGAAGCTGGGACTTTAATAAAAATGAAGGAACCAGATCAAGTTACTTCCCTGCCATGGCAACTTCTCAACCACAACAGGTTAATAACACTACCGTTATCCAGACTCTCAATACCATGGCTGGTGATACCATGGTAGGTGTAATTGTACAGGAATCTGCTGATGAGGTTAATGCTACCATTGCCGTAGGAGAAAATGAAACATTCCAGGCCATTAATCCCCACAAATTAATAATTATCCAGGGCAATCAGATTCTTAAAAATGAAATTGTGGATAGCGAAAGTGAGTTGAGTCTGGTGGTTATTGGAGAAAAAGGGTCTTACACCACCATTATAATGGATAAAGCCCTGGAGGACTCCATGTTTACCAAACTATTCCTGATGGGTGGTTTCAATCAGACTTCCTTTGAATTCATCCATCAAGAACCAGGAGTGGTGCTATGGAGACCTGTGTAAAATAGTTTTTTTTAAAATGGATAGGAAGGTTAAAGGGGGAGGGCTTTTGTCTCTACCCCGAAATTTTTTTTTAAATTTAAATATTAATTTTTAAATAATTAGAAGGAAACATAACCGGATATAATTCAATTAAAAATAGAATAGACCAATTATTCTGGAAATAATCCCCAGCAATTAAAAATAGAATATAAACTGTTTTCTTAAATATCACTATACTTAAAAAACGGATTCTTTTTAAAATTTATAATTTATTTAAAAGCTAATAGGTAATCTGATGAGATAATAGTAGAGAGGAGAATGCTTAATATCTTTTTGCCATTTTTACCCGAAATATATCTGTGGCACTGACCATACCAATAATTTCATCTTTTTCTTCTACCAGAAGCCTCCAAACCACATGATTGACCATTTGATGAGCAGCCTCTTTCACCGTTGCTGATGGCGATATGGTTACCAGATCCCTTTCCATTACTTCCCATGCCTTGACTTCACTTAAATCATCACCCTGGGCAATGGCCTCCAGTACATCCCAGGTGGTTACAATTCCCGACTTCATACCTTCTTTGGTTACCACAAAGCTACCCTTTCCATCCTCTACTGCATTTTTAAGGACTTCTTCCAGGCTTTCGTTTTCATCTATGGTATCCATATTGGTTATCATCACATCCCGCACAATCATATTATCGCCTCAAATAAATTATTATATTTATCCCTATAAAAATATTACATTGAATGAATAGGAAAAGATTAATAATAGTCTTTAATAAACATATTGTTGTATATTAGATAATATTTAATCTATTTTTATGTTTCAGGCTATTTTCAGTGAGTTTTATGGACATTGACGAAAAAATAAAGAAAATTGAGGATGAGATTCAAAAAACGCCTTATAACAAGGCTACATCCCACCACATAGGTAAATTAAAGGCCAAGCTGGCTAAACTAAAGGAAGAATCATTGCAGAGGAAGGGTTCCTCAGGTAAAGGTAAAGGATTTCATGTTAAAAAAGCAGGAGATTCCACCGTAGTTCTGGTAGGTTTTCCTTCAGTTGGTAAATCCACTTTATTAAATGAAATTACCAATGCTGAATCAAAGGTAGGGTCCTATCAGTTCACCACACTGGATATTATTCCAGGAGTCATGGAATACAAAGGTGCACAAATTCAAATTTTTGATATACCTGGAATAATCACCGGTGCTGCGGGAGGTAAAGGAAGGGGCCGGGAAATTTTATCAGTATCCCGTAATGCCGATCTAATTATTATTGTAATGGATGTTTTCAATCCCAATCACCTGGACATAATATTAAAAGAACTACGAAACGTGGGAATACGTCCTAATGAAAATCCGCCTGATGTTACTATTAAAAGAAAGAAGTTAGGTGGAGTGCATGTATCTGCTACAACCGAACTTACTCATTTAGATGAAAAGACCATCCGTTCCATTATCAATGAATATGGAATGCATAATGCAGATGTTCTAATTAGAGATGATGTTAACATAGATCAATTTATTGATGCCCTGGAATCCAACCGTACTTATATACCTGCACTGGTGGTTTTAAATAAAATAGATCTGGTTGATGAAGGTTATCTCCAGGAGATAAAAGAGAAATTCCCAGATGCCATTCTTATTTCTGCCAACCAGAAAATGAATATAGAAAATCTTAAAGAGGAAATATTCCATCATTTAAATTTAATAAGAGTATACATGAAGCCCCAGGGGCAGAAAACAGATTATGAAGAACCGCTTATTATAAAATCAGGGTCTTCAGTTATAGATGTTTGTAGTAAATTGCATAGAGATTTTGTAAAAAAATTTCGCCATGCCAAGGTATGGGGAGAATCTGTTAAATTTGAAGGTCAAAAAGTGGGACCGGATCATGTACTTTTGGATGAAGATGTGCTGCGAATTATAATAAAAAAATGATTTTTATGGTAGGGGAGTTCCCCCTATTATTATTTCCTAAATTTCATGGTGTTAAAGCGCCAGAATAATTATAAAAAAAAGTGGTGTTAAAATGAAATTAGATGATATAACCATATCCAAAGCTATTGTAGAAGAATTCATGAATGATTTCATTGATTATATGGATATAGATGTAGCCATAGGTGGAGGAGGTCCTGCCGGAATTACAGCAGGTTATTATTTAGCCAAAGCCGGACTAAAAGTTGCTTTATTTGAAAGAAAGCTCTCCGTAGGTGGTGGAATGTGGGGGGGAGGAATGATGTTCAATAAGATAGTAGTCCAGGATGAAGGAAAAAGAATACTGGATGAATTTGGCATTAAATCCCATAACTATGAAGATAATTATCATGTTTCAGATTCTGTAGAAACAGTATCCACCCTTTGTTCTAAAGCCTGCCAGGCTGGACTTAAAGTTTTTAATTTGATGAGTATCGAAGATGTGATGATACGTGGGGAAAATGTAGAAGGGCTGGTTTTAAACTGGAGTTCTGTTGAAATGGGAGGATTACATGTGGATCCCCTTACCATTCGTTCCAAAGCAGTAATAGATGCTACCGGCCACCCCTGTGAGATAGTTAAAGTGGTACAGGATAAAATGGGTGCTAAATTAAATACCGAAACCGGAAAGATAATGGGTGAAAAACCTATGTGGGCCGATGTAGGGGAGCCATCCATATTAGAGAATACGAAAGAAGTTTACCCGGGATTGTATGTAACTGGAATGTCATGTAATGCAGTTTACGGTGCTCCCCGGATGGGACCAATATTTGGAGGCATGCTCCTTTCAGGAGAGAAAATTGCCCATATGCTGATTGAAAAACTAAAATAGATTAATAAATTATCTTAATATTTTTTTCTTAGGTGACAATCCCCCTGAAATTAATGGTAAAATGAAAGGCAACAGTCAGCAAAAAGTAGTTTTTATTACTGGAACACCAGGTGTAGGTAAAAGTACAGTTTCGTCTTTACTACAAAAAAAATTATCTGCTTATTTAATCAGTATTAATGAACTTGCTAGAGAAAAAGGATTATTTCAGGGCGAAGAACCAGATAAAGGATATAAAATAGTAGACCTACCTGCTTTATGTAAGGAATTAACTTCTAAAATATCCAATAAAGAAGGCATGATACTGGTAGATGGCCATTTAAGTCATTATTGTCCAAGAACTGATCTGGTAATTGTATTAAGATTGGATCCTGATTTTTTAGAACAAAGACTAAAAAAAAGAGGATATAGCCCCTTAAAAATTCATGAAAATCTGGAAGCCGAAGCCCTGGGTGTTTGTTTAATAGAATCATATGAACTGCATCCAGATAAGGTTCAAGAGATTGATAGCACAAAATTATCTTTAGAAGAAGTAACAGATGAAATAATTAAAATCATCAATAAGGAGATATATTATCCTCCCGGTAAAGTGGACTATCTGCACTGGATGGTAAAAAAATAATTATTATATAATATTAAAATATAATTATGATAAGAATCTAGTTTTTGCCTTTTAATATTAAATTATGGAAAAGGTTTTTAAATAGATAAATACAAACCAGTTATAATATTCTTCTTGTACCTAAGTCCTAGATTAAATTTATGAATATCTTTTTAATCAGGTTAATTCTGGTCAATTAGAAAGATCAGAATGAATTTTCTGATATATAAATTGTATTGTCTAATAAAAGAGGTTCGACCTTGAGTAGAGGAAGAAGGCCAAAATGGATGATTGAATTAGGTAAAGAACGAATAGACATCCTCTTTAATTTGGCAGAAAAAGAATTCTCCCAGCATCCAGAAAGATCGCATCGTTATGTTAAACTGGCCCGGAATATATCAACGAAATATAATATTAAAATGTCACTGGAGTGGCGGCGTAGATTTTGTAAAAGTTGTTATAAATTCCTTAAACCAGGGCAAAATAGTGTAATAAGACTTTCTAATGGTGAAATACATTTCAAATGTTTAGAATGTGGAAAACTGATGCGATTGCCATATATAAATGAGAAAAAGCAAAAAAGGAGAAATAAGATTGAGTCTTACCTTGTCAAAAAAAGAGTTAATGAATAGATCCCTTTCAGCCCTGACCATTAATATTGGAAAGGCAGGGATAAATGATAATGTTATAGAAGAAATCAAAAGACAGCTTAAGGCCAAAGAAATGGTAAAGCTGAAATTTGCTAAAAACATATCTTCAGAAAAAGAAAATTATATTACCCAAATAGTGGAAAAATCAAATTCCAAGCTCATAGATTTAAGAGGAAACGTTGCGGTAATATTTAAGAAAAAACGTTAATTAGGAGGCCAAATATGAGTACAGTTTATGATGTGCCTGCAGATTTACTTATAAATCAAGTTGCAAAAGAATTAAGCCAAGAAAAAAAAGTTAACCCCCCTGAATGGGCTAACTTTGTAAAAACAGGTGTGCACAAAGAACGTCGGCCAGAAAACAATGACTGGTGGTATGTTAGAAGTGCTGCTATCCTTAGAAGAGTTTATATAGATGGACCCGTAGGTGTAAACAGCCTGAGAACCCAGTATGGTGGTAAAAAAGATTTAGGTTCCAGCCCTGAAAAGTTTAGAAGGGGAAGTGGAGCCATAATTCGAGGGGCTCTACACCAGTTAGAAGATGCTGGATTCGTTGAAAAAGTGGAAGGCGGTAGAGTAGTCACTTCTAAAGGCAGGTCTTTTTTGGATAAAACATCAGTCCTGGTAAAAAAAGAAGTTCCTGAACTGGCTAAATATTAAGCTGATAAATCAACATTTTTATCATTTGACCCGGAGGCTAAATATTGAGCGACTTAGAAGAAATACGTCGTAAAAGAATGCAGGAATTGCAGCAGCAATCTGCGAATGCTGAAAGCCAGGAACAAGCACGTCAAGAAATGGAAATGCAGAAAAAGCAGGTTTTGATGCAGATACTTACTCCTGAAGCTCGCAGCAGGTTAGCCAATCTTAGATTAACCAAACCTGAATTTGTAGATCAAATAGAAGTTCAATTAATTCAGCTAGCCCAGATGGGTAGGGTTCAATCTAAAATCGATGACAATCAATTGAAAGAGTTATTAAAAAAGGTTTCAGGACCTAAAAGAGAGATCAATATAACTCGAAGATAAATCACTAAAATGAAAGCAGGTATATTATACAGTGGAGGTAAGGACAGTTCCTTAATGGCCGTAATTCTTAATCGAATGGGTTTAAAAGTGGAACTGGTGACTTTAAACTTTGGAATCTATCCCTCCTGGAAACCAGCATTTGAATCGGCTTCTCTTTTGGGTTTTAAACATAGAGTTATGGACGCAGAATATAAAACACTTGAAAAAGCAGTTAAAATTATAAAAGAAGATGGGTTTCCTAATAATGGCATAAATCTGATACATAAAGCTGCTTTAGAGTTGCTAGCTGAAGAGTATGTTATCATTGGAGATGGTACCCGTCGAGACGATAAAATCCCTAAAATTCAATCAAGTGAAATAAGAAGCTTCGAAGATAGGAAACAGGTGGAGTATATCAATTTGAAGGGTTTTGGATATCGAACCATTGATAGACTTTCATCTAATCTTTTTGAATTTAAAAAAGAAAAAAGCAGCCTGGAAAATAATTCAGACTATGAAATAGAAGTACGGTGTCTACTGGATCAGATCCATGGTAAAGGAACTTCCCATAGTATATTTCCCCTCCACTATCAAACCAGAGTTATGGGATGGAAAAAGTAAATCTTCAGGTCATGCTGATTTGTCCTTTAAAATTTAAATGTTGATTAAAATTTACTGGTGGAAAAAAAATGAGTAGAAATAAACCATTAGCTAAAAAATTAAGACTTGCTAAAGCAAATAAACAAAATAGAAAGGTTCCTATGTGGACCATGCTTAAGACTAACCGTAAAGTGCGAACTCATCCTAAAATGAGGCACTGGAGAAGGAATAGTTTAAAGGTATAGGAGAGGTTCATATGGAAAGAGTTTACATTATACCGCTTAGAAAAGTTAAAAACGTTCCCCGGACCATTAGAAGTCCTAAAGCAGTACGTTTAGTTAAAGAATTCATACAGAAGCATATGAAAGCTGAAGAAGTAAAAATAGATGCTTCTGTAAATGAAAAAATATGGGAAAGAGGAATTCAAAAAGTTCCCCCAAAAATTAAAGTTAAAGCAACTAAAGAAGAAGACGGCATTGTTGAAGTGACCCTGGTTGAATAACTTAAATCGGTGAAGCATGATTAAGAGAATCAATCTCAATGGAAACCCCAATCTAGGAGTTTATTTATCAGTGACTGATGAAGTTGCTCTGGTACCCCTGCATATTTCCGATGTAGTGCTCAATACCATAAAAGAAGCATTGGAAATAGAAGTTCTTCAAACTTCCATTGGTGGAAGCAGCCTTGCAGGCGCACTCACTGCAGGCAATTCTCAGGGTTTCCTGGTTTCTCCATATACCATGGATAGAGAAATAATGGCACTGAGAAATGCAGGGATTGAAGTGGAAAAAATTCCAGATAAGTACACCGCCTTAGGAAATATTATGATAGTAAATGATAACGGTGCCCTGGTTAGTCCTCTTCTATCTGATAAATCATTAGAATTGATTAATACGTTTCTAGAGGTTGATGCTCAAAGAGCCACAATAGCAGGATTCGACATTGTAGGATCTGTGGCTACAGCAACTAATAAAGGCGCATTATTACATCCCCATACATCTCCTGAAGATTTAAAATTAGTAGAAGAAGTTCTAAAAGTTCCTGCTGATGTGGGAACCGTTAATAAGGGAGTGAGTTTGGTAGGGGCGTGTTCTATTGCCAACTCAAATGGAGTAATAGTAAGTGAAAATACTACTGGTCCTGAAATGGCAAGAATTGAAGAAGCATTTGGCTTTCTTGAGGGATATTTATGAAAACAAAGATATTTAAGATTCAAGGCAAGTTTTTGATGGGAGAAAAATTAAAACATTTCACCAAGGAACTTAAAGCCATAAAAGAAGAAGACATTTACGAAAAGATTTATTCTGAATTTGGAAGTAAGCACCATATTAGCAGAGAACAAATCCAAATCGAAGAAATAGAAGAAATTTCTCTAGAAGAAGCGCAGGATCCTATGATTAAAGCTATGTCCAACGGGTGATTTTATGGAAGACCAGCAGCGTTTAGAGGAAATTGCAAATGAACTAAATATGTACCAGAGTCAGGCTGAATTTTTGCAGCAGCAGATTGAATCAGTTAAAGCATCTCTTAATGAGCTAGAAATTTTAGAGAATACTTTAAAAAGTATTAAAGATGGGGAAGAATTGGAAGCTCTGGTCCCGGTCGGTGCTGGTTCTTTTGTTAGTGCAGAATTAAAAAACACTGATGAGATAGTTATGAGTGTGGGTGCAGGTGTAGCTATAAAAAAGAAATTTGAAGACGCTTCACAAACCATTACCACCCAAAAAGAGGACTTAAGCAAAGCTATGAATCAAATGGTGGAAAACCTGCAAAAGATTTCTGAAGTTATTGCTACATTATCTCCTCAAGCTGAGGAACTTATGCAAAAAGTAAGGGGAAGTGAACAGTAATTGTTCAATGCTCTTAAAAAAAAGTTCAATAGCACGGTAGGTAAGCTTACTGATAAAGTTTCCAGGGAAGCAGAATCAGAAGGCTTAAAAAATGAAGATAAACCTTCAGAACAATCGGCAACTTTAAGTAGGGAAAATAAGATTGAAAAAATTTCTTCTGTAGAAGATGACTTGAAAGAAGTTGAAGCAGAAGAAAAATCTAAACTCCCACCTTCAGAAAAGGAAAAAGAAGTAAAATCCGAATCTAAATCTTTCTTTTCACGTTTTAAATCAAAAGAATCTATTCAGAAAGATGAAAAAGAAGTTGAATCTGTAAAACCCACCACTCAGGATAAATCTATTGAAGAAGAAGAGTTGGATGGCGATAAATCCAGCATTTTTTCCTTTATTCGAGAAAAGACCTTATCTGAAAAAGATGTGGAAGACATTTTGTGGGAACTTGAAATGTCTTTATTAGAGAGTGATGTAGCTTTAGAAGTTGCAGAAACAATAATTAGCTCTGTTAAAAATGATTTAGTGGGTAAAAAAATAAAAAGAAGTAGTGATGTTGAAGATTATACCCGCCAGGCCCTGAAAAATGCTATTTCTACTATTTTAGATGTGGAAAGTATAAACATTGAGCATCTTATTAATAAAAAGAAAGCTCAGGGGGAACCATTAATCATTATGTTTGTGGGAATTAATGGTACCGGCAAAACCACTACCATTGCCAAGGTATCTACTTATTTTATTAAGAAAGGATACACTCCGGTAATTGCTGCTTCGGATACATTCCGTGCAGGGGCCATAGAACAAATTACCCATCACGCTGAAACCATTGGGATTAAAATAATTAAGCACAAGAAAGGTGCTGATCCAGCAGCAGTAGCTTTCGATGCAGTTTCACATGCTAAAGCCCAGAAAAAAGATTTAGTGCTGATTGATACTGCAGGGAGAATGCAAACTAATATTAATCTGATGGATGAAATGGCTAAAATAAAAAGGGTGTCCCGACCAGATTTAATAATATTTGTGGGAGATTCCCTTACCGGTAATGATGCAGTAGCACAGGCCATGAAGTTCAATGATACCGTAAATCTGGATGGTATAATTCTAACCAAAGCCGAAGCCGATGCTAAAGGTGGTGCGGCACTGTCTATTGGTTATGTGATACAAAAGCCAATTTTATTTTTAGGTACCGGTCAATCTTATGATGATTTAATTGAATTCAGACCAGACTGGATGGTTGATCAATTAATTTAGCTATTTTTAATTATTTTTTCTAAATTCCTTAATTAATCATAAAATTTTAGAGAGGATAGGAAATTTACATTCTCTTAAAAATTCTTTTCTTAGCCTCATTTTAATCCACCGAAGACCCCATAATTATAATATTTCCATAGCACATCTACCTTTTTAAATCCACATTCTTTAAGCCATTCTATGTGGTACCTCATTTCCACCGGTTTATCTTCCTGACGATACACAGGTAACCATTTATTTTCGATTTCTTCTTCAGAATAATTTTTAGCCATGAATTCTTTCCATTTTTCCAGATAAAGATTCTGCAAATAATCTGTAGATCCTAAAACCACATCGGCATTATAAAAAGCTCCTCCTCTTACCAGAGATTGATATATAACATTATAAAAATCAATTTTAGCCTGGTTATTTTCCAGGTGATGCAGGGCCAGTGAAGAAATAATAACCTGGTATTCCTCTTCAATTTTTAAGTTCTGGAAGTCAGATAATACATACGAAATATCAGAATATTTTGAAAGTTTATTTTTAGCCATGTGAATCATTTTTTCTGCCATATCAACACAGGTTATATGGGCCTGGGGAAATCTTTCCTTCACCTTTTTAGAAATATTTCCCGTACCGCATCCCAGATCCAGAACTTTAATATCATCTTCAGGGGCAAAGGGAATGGATAATGTTAAAGCATCAATCATTTCATGGTAATGGGGAATTAGAGTTAATATGAGCTTATCATATTCCTCAGCTTCGTCATCAAAATGTTTTTTAATTTTTTCCAGGGAATTTTCAGAAGATTGCATTGAAATCACATTGAATTAATGTCTTAAAAGATATTTAAATTATAATTTTACTACCCTAATATTTTTTTAAATAGAAAAAATATTATGTTAGGACTCCTTAAAAAAAATACATATTAAGAAATGTAGTTTTCTTAAGAATTTTATAAATATTTATATATCTGAATTTCTATGGCCCACCACGTCCTGATTGTAGAGGATGAAGCTATTACAGCAATTGATATTAAAAAAAAGCTAGAATACTGGGGATACCAGATTACGGGCATAACCCATAGTGGAAAAGAAGCCCTGAAATTAACCCGAGAATTACATCCAGACATTATTTTAATGGATATTGTTTTAAGAGGAGATATGGATGGTATAGAAACTTCAAAACAGATAAAAAACCAGTTTGATATTCCCATTATTTATTTAACTGCTCATTCTGAAGACAAAGTAATGGAAAAAGCAAAGTACACCGAACCTTATGGTTACCTCATAAAACCACTGGATGATCAGGAATTGCGCTTTGCATTAGAATCTGCAATTTACAAACACCAGCTGGACAAGAAATTGAAGAAGGTTAACCGGGCATTGCGGATGATAAGTGATTGTAATCAGGCCATTGTACGTATCAGTAATCAGGATATTCTTCTAAATAAATTATGCCATTTAATCGTTGATGAAGGAGGCTATAAGCTGGCCTGGGTAGGTATGGCTAATTATGATGAATTTAAATCCGTAAAACCCATAGCCCAGTACGGTTTTAATGAAGGATACCTTGATTCTTTAAAGGTTAGCTGGGGGGACAATAAATATGGACAAAGCCCTATTGGAAAATCTATACGAAATTCAAAAATATTTTTATCCCGTAACATACCTGAAGACCCTGATTTTATACCCTGGAGAGAAAGAGCAGTTAAAAGAGGATATAACTCCTCAGCAGCCCTGCCTCTTTTTGTTGATGATGCTGTAATAGGATCATTGAATATTTATTCAGATGAAGTTGATGCATTTGATTCCGAAGAATTAGAACTATTAAATGAACTGGCAGGAGACATTTCATTCTATTTAGAGTCTCAGAAGATTAAAAAAGAGAGATATGATTTTTTTAATGAATTAAAAAATAATGAAAAAAGGCTTAAAAAAATAATAGATTCTGCTCCCTTTGGTGCTCATAGTTACGAAATAATAAATGAGGATTTAATATTTATCGGATATAATAATGCTGCAGACCAAATATTAAAGATTGACCACCAACCCCTCCTCCATCGTCCTATACAAGATGCTTTCCCGGGATTAACTGGTACCCGGTTACCAGAAATATATTATAACATAGCTCTTGAAGGTGGAGAATACCAGGAAGAACGTTTTGAATATGAAGAAGGAGACATTATAGGGATATTTGATATTAATGTGGTTCATACTGGCAAGAATAAAGCCGCGGTTTTTTTCAAAGACATAACTGAATCCAGAAAAACTCAAATGGCCCTGGAAGAAAGTGAAAAAAAGTACCGGAATATCGTAGAAACCGCCCATGAAGGAATATGGTCTATGGATAAAAATTTCGTGACTACCTTTGTTAATCCACAAATGGCAGATATGTTAGGTTACAAGGCGGAAGAAATGATAGGCAGGAATGTGACCAGTTTTATGTTTAAAGATGAACTGGAAGACCATGATAGTTTAATGGAAAATAGATTAAAGGGTTTCTCTGATAGGTATCAAAGAAAGTTCCGAAAAAAAGATGGTAGTCCTTTATGGAGTATTGTTTCAGCTACTGCGTTACTTGATGATAAAAATAATTTTAATGGCTCCTTTGCTATGGTAACTGACATCAGTTATCAGAAAGAATATGAAGAAAAAATGATATCTGCTCTAGAAGAAAAGGAATTGCTGCTTAGTGAGATACATCATCGGGTAAAAAATAATATGCAAATTATAATTAGCTTATTAAATCTTCAAAATCCCCACTTAAAAGATGATAAAGACCGTGAATTATTTATTGAAAGTCAAAATCGGGTTAAGTCACTGGCACTAATCCATGAAAAACTTTATCGTTCTAAAGACCTGACTAGAATTGATTTTGCAGAATATATAAGAGATCTGGTTTATTATTTATTTTATACTTATATCTCTAATCCAGAAAGTATAAAATTAAATTTTATTCTGGAAAAACTAAATTTAAATATTGAAACCGGTATTCCCTGCGGAATAATAATCAATGAACTGGTGACCAACTCCTTAAAACATGCCTTCCCCTCTAAAAGAAAGGGTTTAATGACAATTGAATTGTACCAAGAAAAAGAAGATTATGTTCTCATAATCCGTGATAATGGAATAGGTTTTCCTGAAGATATATATTTTAGAAATACAAAGACCCTGGGTATGCGTCTGGTTATTAACCTGGTAAATCAGATTAATGGTAAAATTTACATGGATCAAAATAGTGGAACTGAATTTAAAATTATTTTTAAAGAATTGGTTTATCAAAAAAGGGTTTGATTCTAAAAAATTAGTGAGATACTTAAAGATCTCTGTCACAAAGCAGCTGGCCCCCCAAGCCAACATCTTCTGCTTCTACTTCCCGGATAATAATGGTTATGGCATTCTCAGGAAGTTTCATTATTTCACTTGAAACTTTAGTTATAGCTTTTACAAGTTCTCTTTTTTGTTTTCGAGATAATTTATTACTATCAATATGAATAACCGGCATTTTATCACCTTTCATTTTTAAATATTTTACTATAATTTATTAATATTATCATATAAATTTACTTAACCCAATTCTAATATAGATTAAAATGGTGGTTTTAATGAGTGTAATTGCAGTTTTAATTGATAATTTATTTGAAGACGTTGAGTACATCAAGCCTGCATCTGCTTTTAAAAATGAAGGGCATGATCTGGTTCATATTGGTATTAATAAAGGCACTATGGTTAAAGGAAAAAAAGATACATCAGTTCTTATTGACCAGGATATAGAACAAGCCCATGTTGAAGATTTTGATGCACTTCTGATACCGGGTGGTTTCTCTCCAGATATTTTGCGAGTAAATGAAAATGTAGTAAAATTTACCCGGGAATTTGTAGAAAGTGGTAAGCCGGTATTTGCTATCTGCCATGCCCCACAGCTTTTGATAACAGCAAAAGTTCTAAAAGACCGTAAGATAACCGGATGGAAATCAATAAAACAGGATATAATAAATGCAGGTGCAGAATATCTTGACCAGGAAGTTGTAGAAGATGCTAACATCATATCCAGTAGATATCCGGGTGATATCCCTGAATTTATAAAAGCCGCACTTAAAAAACTTAAAACCCCTTAACCAAATCAAACTGTCCAGTGGCTTTATAAAACAGCCTGAGTCAATTTTAGTTAATTGTTAAATGTAAATGCTGATAATTGTTAAAAATTAACCTTATAGTCTCACAAATGTAAAATCATAGCTCATCTGCGATTATAGATAATTAAATCATAATAGTAACGGAGGAATACCTATAATTGGCGAAAAAGAACTTATTAAACTATTTCCTAATTTCAAAGAACATGTGCAGCCTTCAGGAATAGATCTTCCCCTGGATGAAATATACCTTCAAAAAAGCCCTGGATCTTTAATAGATAATGAAAAAAATTTACCAGAACTGAAAAAATTAGAACCCCCTATTTATATTCTGAAGCCAAAAACCGCCTATCTGGCCACTATTGATCGAAAAATTAAGATTCCTAAGGGTTTTTCTATGCTTTATCTCCCTCGATCTACCCTTTTAAGGTCTTTTATATCAGTACATACTGCTGTAGGTGACCCTGGATTTTATGGAACCTTGCAATTCATGCTATATAACTATGGTGAATTTGATTATCAGCTAAAGCAGGGGGAGCGTATTGCTCAGGGAGTGGTATTTGAGGTAAGTGGATCTGGAGAATATAATGGCTCTTACCAGGAATCAGAATTATAATTTTTATTAATCCGTTAAGGAAAAATAAAAATTAAATGGCCCTATCCAGTGCATCAACTGATTCTGGATTGGCCAGGGTACTTGTATCACCCACATCCTCTGATTTAACCTTTGCTTTAATTACCCTGCGCATAATTTTTCCTGAACGGGTTTTAGGAAGGTCATCCACAAAACCAATATATGATGGACTTGCTATAGGCCCTATCTCTTTTCTAACATGGTCTCTAAGTTCATTTTTTAATTGAGGGTCAGCATGGTATTCTTCACCAAGCACCACAAAAGCAGAAATTTCTTCACCTTTAAGCAGGTCTGGTTTTCCAACTACTGCAGATTCAACCACAGAAGGATGACTAACCAGAGCAGATTCAACCTCAGCAGTACTTATTCGATGTCCTGCCACATTTAAAACATCGTCTTCTCTTCCCTGAATCCAGTAATAACCATCCTGATCAAGGCGGGCCACATCACCACTTAAATAAGTATCAGGGAATTTACTCCAGTAAGATTCCACATATCTTTCTGGTTCTCCAAAAAGTGTCCGAAACATAGCCGGCCAGGGATTTTTAATAACTAAATGTCCGCCCCCTTTAGTTAAAGTATTTCCTTCATCGTCTTTTATTTCTGCTTTAATGGTGGGAAAAGGTTTAACTGCTGACCCTGGTTTTAAAGGAGTTATAGGTAAGGGAGTTATTAGATGCATACCGGTTTCAGTTTGCCACCAGGTATCCATAATAGGACATTTTCTATTTCCTATGTGCTGGTGGTACCACATCCATGCTTCAGGATTAATGGGTTCTCCTACAGAACCTAAAATCCTTAAAGTGTTCATGTTATATTTTTGGGGCCATTTTTCCCCATATTTCATGAACAGGCGAATGGTAGTGGGAGCTGTATAAAAAATACTTACCCCATACTTTTCAATAATTTCCCAGAACCTTCCGGGATCAGGATAATCCGGTGTTCCCTCAAACATCACCGAAGTGGCACCCAGTATTAAAGGGGCATATACAATGTAACTATGACCAGTGATCCATCCTATATCTGCTGCACACCACCAGATATCCTGATCTTTGATGTCAAATACAAATTTAAGTGTGGTAGAGACTCCCACCGCATATCCTCCATGAGTATGAAGGACTCCTTTGGGTTTTCCAGTAGTACCAGAAGTATAAAGAATAAATAAGGGGTCTTCTGAATCCATTTCTTCACAGGAGCATTCCATACTTTCATTTTGGATGACTTCTTCCCAATATACATCTCTTCCTTTCTTCATATCCAGATCGCAGTGGGTGTTTTTTACCACCACCACTTTTTCTAGAGAAGGTATATGTTCCATTACTTCATCTAAAGTATCCTTTAATTTTAAAAGTTTACCTCTCCTGTAAAATCCGTCCGCTGTTATGGCTACCTTTGATTGAGCATCCTTAGCTCTTTCCTGAAATGCTTTAGCCCAAAAGCCAGAAAAAACCACACTATGCACTGCACCAATACGGGCACATGCCAGCATTGCTATAGGCAGTTCTGGAATCATGGGTAAGTATATACTAACCCTATCGCCCTTTTTAATCCCCATTTTTTTAAGAGCGTTTGCCAGGCGATTAACTTCACGATACAATTCAAAATAAGTAAATTTACGTACTTCCCCTTTCTCACTCTCCCAGATGTAGGCCAGTTTATTTTTTCTACCTGATTTAATATGTCTATCCAGAGCATTATAGGCAATATTAAATTTTCCATCTAAAAACCAGCTAGCATGGGGGGCTTTCCATTCTAAAACCTCATTATAATTTTCAAACCAAACCAGGTCCCTGGCCATCTCATCCCAGAACCATTCTGGATTAGCAGCTGATTTTTCTAAAAGTTCATCGTAATTTTTAATGCCATGCATATCCATCCATTGCTTGATATTGCTGTTGGATACTAATTCTTCATCTGGCTTGAAAATACGTTCTTCTTTAAGCAATGCATCTAAATTTTTCCCCATTAAATCCCCGCCTTTATTATTTACTTAAATAATAATTTAGCTGATTCATATTTTGTAAGGGGATATTTGAATAATTTTCTATTTTTAATTAAAGGGAGGGAATTAACATGGATTTTTTATCAGTGTTTATTTTAAGAAATTTGATTTTAGAAGTTTAGTTTTGCAAAAATTTTTAATCCACCAGAATAAATAGCATAGTCATTGAATTAGTGGTATAAATTTTAAGAGGGTTTTATAATTAATGAAAAAATGGACCATCCTATCAAATGTAGTTCTGCAATTGTAAAACTACTCCAGGAAAAACAGGTGGAATATATATTCGGTCACCCCGGTGAACAGGTCCTGCCTTTATATGATGCTCTTCGTGTTTCAAATATAAAGCATATCCTGGTAAGGCACGAACAGGCGGCGGCTCATGCTGCAGATGGGTATGCCCGTTCATCAGGTAAAATCGGAGTTTGTGTTGCTACAGCAGGTCCCGGAGCTTTAAACCTGGTAATGGGAGTTGCTACTGCCTACAAAGATGCAGTGCCTATGCTGGTTATTACTGGAGATGTACCCACCTATCTTAAAGGTGAAGGTGGATTTCAGGATGTGGAATTGTGCAATATATTCCAAAATATCGCCCTGGAAAGTTTTTATGCTGAAAATGCTCCAGATGCAATTTTAAAGCTTAAATTAGTACTTAAAATGCTCAAATATGGCCCCACCGGTCCGGTGCATATAAATATCCCTAAAGATGTTCTGGAAGAGGAACTAGATTACAGTTTACTAGCAGAAAATGTAAAATATTACTCTGAAAACGAATTTAATGATTTCTCCCAGGCAGTTAATGCTATTAAAAATTGTAAAAAACCTTTAGTGATTGCAGGATCAGGCATTATATGGTCTCATTCGGTAAAAGACTTCAGAAGATTTATTAATAATAATAAAATACCCGTAGCAACCACTTATCCTGCAAGAGGTGTTTTAAGTGAATATGATCCCTTATCTTTAGGCATGATAGGGACCCGCGGAACAGACCGGGCAAATTATGCCGGGGTAAATTCTGATGTGATAATTGCCCTGGGTTGCCGCTTATCAGAACGTACCCTGGTGGGGATAGGAGATGCTAAAATAATACATGTCAATATTGATTCAGAAGTATTAAAAGGCCATATAAATATTCAGAGTAATGTTAAAAACGTCCTGCATAAGTTTAAATCCTTAGATTTTCCAGATAGCTCTACCTGGTTAAGTGAAATTAGAAAAAAATTCCCTGATTCTTTGTATTTAAAACCAAAACATGAAATACAAAAAGGGCCTTTGAAGCCACAGGAAGCTATTAAACAAATTTTAAAAGCGTCAGGTGATTCTACCATTGTAAATGATGCTGGTTCCCATACCACCTGGGTTACTCTTCTAAAAAAAGTTAAAAAACCCGGTTCACTTATATTTTCTGGTTCATTTGGTCCTATGGGTTATGGATTGCCTGCCAGCATAGGCTGTTTTCTGGCCTGTCCACAATCACATACAGTAGTTATTACCGGAGATGGTGGTTTTCAAATGACCCTGCAGGAACTGGCCACCATCAAACAGGAAAACATACCGGTGGTGATATGTGTCCTTAATAATCACTGCCTGGGAATAATTCGCCAGTGGCAGGATACCTTCTATCAGGGTGCATTTCAGGTGGCACTGGAAAACCCGAACTTTGTTATGTTAGGTAAATCTTATGGAATAGATTCGGTTAGAGTAGAATCTTCAGATGACGTATTTAATGCAGTTGATAAAGCCATAAAATCAAATAAGCCCTATTTAGTTGAGATTATAGTTGATCCCCAGGAAAATATTCCCTTACCCTCACAAATGCAGGAATAAGAAAAAAAATAATTAAATTTAAAAAAAGGTTTAAAAAAGAAATTCAGAGGTTTTCTGGGAGATAAACATCTGCAACAGAAGCTACACCCTCACCCATTTCAATTTCAAATCCTAATTCTCTTAATGTCATTTCTAAAGCAGATATGGTAGTTATTAGTTCCCTATGAGTTATATTGCCCATGTGACCAATCCGGAAGACATTGCCTTTAAGGTGATCCTGACCTCCAGCCAGTTCCACATGGTACTTATTACGCATGGTACCCCGTAGCTCGGCATCAGTGACCCCTTCTGGAATATTGATGGCTGTAACAGTAGTGGAAGATACTTCTTCTTTAGGGAATAATTCCAAATTTAAGGCTTTTATTGCATTTCTTGTTGCTTTAGCAGCTAATTGATGTCTTTTTACTCTCTGATTTAAACCTTCTTCCATTATAACATTTAGTGCTTCGTGCATAGCATACATTAAAGATACAGAAGGAGTATAAGGTGTTTCAGGAGGTTCTGCATTCCCACTTTTTCTGTACTTTTTCAGATTTAAGTAGTAGCTCTGGGGCTCAATCTGATCTACTATTTCCCAGGCATCGTCACTTAAGGTAATGGCTGCCATACCCGGAGGTGCAGCTAAACATTTTTGAGATCCGGTGACACAGATATCAATTCCATATCCATCCACGTCAACTTCATCTCCCCCTAAAGAAGAAACCGTATCCACCACATATAATGCATCATAATCCTGCATAATTTTTCCTATTTCTTTTATGGGGTTTGCAACACCAGTTGAAGTTTCGTTATGAACCACAGTAACCGCTTTTATGTCCGGATTATTATCTAAATAGTTTTTTATCTCCTGCGGGTTTACTGCTTCTCCCCATTCCACTTCGATGGATTCCGGTTCACCACCAAAAGCATCCACAATTTGCATGAACCTCTGACCGAATTTACCTCCAACCACACTTAATATTTTATCACCAGGTTGAATAATATTGGCCATAGCCGCTTCCATGGCTGCAGTACCAGAACCTGTGATTAAATAAGATTTATTGCTGGTTCTAAATACATCAGACATCATCTGTGTAGTTTCAGTTAGAATTTTACCAAAAAGAGCACTTCTATGGTTTACTATATTCTCAGACATGGCCTTCAATACTCGGGGTGCTACCCGGGTGGGTCCGGGAATCATTAGTAATGTTTCATTCATTTTAACAAACCTCCAACCAGATCATAATTAGGATTTTGATCTTAGATTATTTTTAGTTTCAAAGAATTATTAAATTTTAATCTACCATTTATAACTTGGATTATAAAAAGATTTATTCTTAATCAATTAAATCATAAAATTAATATTCGGTGCAAGTATTTTGAAATTTTTTTCTAAAGAAAAAGGAAGTAGTAAGTAGTTTTTAACTCATTTTTTTAGCCCTTTTAAAATACCTGGTCCGGATTCATTAAATGATTTATGGAATATGTGTGGTCTGGAGATTATGATAAATTTATTTAGGATATCTATTTAATTTAATTACATGGAACTTGAAGTGTGGATGGGCTGGTATGAGGAAATTCTAAAAAAATTTGGATTCAACAAAGAAGATGATGAAAAAACCGCCCGGCGTTTAAATGAAATATTAAGTAAAGGAAAGGCACTTTCGCTTTCCGAATTGCCTTCAGGTGAAAATTTCATTGTATTTGGAGCAGGTCCCTCCCTTAAAAAACATGTTAAATCTATAAAAAAGGTTTACTCCACGGATTTTATTCTGGTTGCTGCTGATGGAGCTACTACTGCCCTTTTAGAAGAAGATATGGTTCCGCATATAATTGTAACTGATTTAGACGGCAATATAGATGATTTAATAATTGCAAATAATAAAAATGCATTTATGGTGGTACATGCCCATGGAAATAATCTGGAAAACATTTTAAAATATTCCGGTTCCTTAAAAAAAGTTATAGGAACCACCCAAAGTGTTCCTTTGAAATATGTTCATAATTTTGGAGGATTTACTGATGGAGATCGGGCAGTTTTTTTAGCAGTGCAATTAGGGGCTAAAAAATTAATTTTAGCAGGAATGGACTTTGGGAAGGTAGTTAGCAAATATTCCCGGCCAGAAATAGATTCTGAAGTAGGACCCGCGGGACCTATTAAAGAATTAAAATTGGAATATGCTGAAAAATTAATTCAATGGATAATAAAAAACGAGAAAGTTGAAGTATGTAATTTGAAGCATTCAAATTTAGAAAAGTTTTTAGAATTAAAGTAATGTATTGCAGAAACAGCCAAATTAAAATTTTCCATGAGGCAATTATTTAATAGAATTTATATCAGGTAAAACAAAGGTAATGTTATGGATATAAAAGACATCCTGCTACATGATGAAACCATTTTTAAGGATATTAATGCCTTTAATCCGGATTATGTTCCTAAAAATTATAATTATCGAGATTCCCAGATGGAAGCCCTTGCCATTTGTATCCGTCCTGCTTTAAAAGAAGGAAGACCAGTTAATTCAGTTATACTTGGTTCATGTGCCACCGGCAAGACCACTGCAATTAAAAAAGTCTTTGAAATGGTTGAAAGCAGTTCTGAACAGATAGTTTGTTGTTATATAAATTGTCAGCTTCATACCACCCGATTTGGAATTTTTTCCCAGATTTACCATAAGATTTTCGGACATTATCCTCCTGAAACAGGAGTTCCATTTTCAAGGATATATCACAGTATTATGCAAAAACTGGCATCTGATAAAAAAGCTCTGGTAATTGCTTTAGATGATGTTAATTACCTTTTCCACAGTAAAAATGCCAATAAAATATTTTATGATATTTTAAGAGCATATGAAGTGTTTCCCGGAGTTAGAACCGGAGTTTTTGCTATTCTATCCGATATAGAGTTCAGATATGCTCTGGACAAAAATGTGAACTCAGTTTTTATTCCCCAGGAAATTGTTTTTTCACCTTATAGTCACCATGAAATGTTCAACATTTTAAAGGACAGGGTGAAAACCGGTTTCTATCCCGACGTGATTTCAGATGAAATTTTAGAAGAAATAGCAAACTATGCTTCAGAAAATGGAGATTTAAGAGTAGGTATTGATCTTTTAAGAGTATGTGGTAATCTTGCAGAGGCAGAAGCTTCACGTGCTATAGAAAAAAAGCATTTAGAAAAAGCAGTAAAAAGCAGCGGGCCAGTGAATCTCATGCATACCCTTAAATCACTATCATCTGCAGAATCGGATCTTCTTAAAATTATAAGTAAATGTAATGATGATAATTTAACTGCGGGAGATTTGTATAAGGTTTTTAAGGAAAAAGGAGGAAGTAGTTATTCCTCCTTTAATAGGATGCTGGATAAATTAGAGTTTTTAAGATTGATAGACACCAAATTTACTGGAAAAGGAATGAGGGGAAACTCCCGGCTGATTATTTTAAGATTCAACCAGGAGGAAATCAATAAATGCATGGTTACCCTCTAAATCATGAATTAATATGGGGGCTTTGGCAGGAAATTTTTAGGAGGTCTTGTAAGTTTATACTCCTGCCGGGAAATTCGAGTTAGGGATGGCAGTGGCATAAACTATGCTTGCCAGAATTAATATAGTGATAAAGAGTATCACCATGCATGATTGAATGTCAATAGGTCCTAAATCAATTAAAGACCTTTTTTTTCTTAAATTTGGAATTGAGTCAGATTTGCTAAGTTTAAACATTAAAATCACTTCCACATAAGCATACTTGTTTAAAGAACTATTTAAAAAAAGAGATAGAGAGCGTATGAAAAGTAATCAGTGGTATTAGCACAGGCATATATCAATAATAAATAATCGATTCTACCCCTATAGGACTAATAAACATTAATAAATTAAAATAAGGCTAATAAACCATTTAATCATCTATAATCAATAAAATAACCTTAATAAGGAGTGTTATATTTTGAATAATAATTTTGATTCAGGTAATGGATCCCGACCCCAATTCGAATTTTTTGATGTAACAGCAGATGCGGGTTACCTTGCTTATGGATCTACCCTAGAAGAGTCATTTGAAAATGCGGGCCTGGCCATGTTCGAAGTGATGACCCGTACTTCTCAGATTCAGAAAGTGGAAAAAAGAGAAATTGAAGTTAAATCAGAAGATAAAGTATCTCTTCTTTATGATTACCTGGAAGAACTCATATTTTTACATGACGTGGAATTTATGGTGTTTTCAGATTTTAAGGTGAATATTAAAAAAGAGGGGGAAGATTATATTCTCCATGGTTTGTTCCGTGGTGAAAAATTCAATCCTGAAATTCATGAAAGACGGGATGAAGTAAAAGCAGTGACATTCCATATGATGGAAGTAATAGAGGAAAATGGATATAGGGTGAGAGTCATATTAGATTTATGAAAAGTGTCTTTATCAAAGATTAAAGAAGAATAGAAAGTTCAGATGGTTTTTTTATTGATTTTATTTAGAGTTATATTTTATTAAATAATGATTTCCGGCAGATTATATCCATCAGGGCGTAGTTAAATTTAAAAAAATTTATAGAGGGTTATTATGAGTATGGAAGAAGTTCTAAACAAAGTTAGAGATTGTGTTTGGGAAGTTCCCAGCGACTATAAAAAAAGTATGAGGGTTCCAGGGAGAATTTTTCTGGATGATAATTCACTAAAAGATCTGGAAAAAGGTGCTGTGGATCAGGTGGCCAATGTGGCATCTTTACCGGGAATACAAAAGTTTTCCATAGGATTACCGGATATCCACTTTGGATATGGTTTCAGTATTGGAGGAGTAGGTGCATTCAGTGCCAGGACAGGAGTTATAAGTCCAGGGGGAGTTGGATTCGATATAAATTGTGGAGTGAGAATGGTAAGAACAAATCTCACCCAGGAAGAAATCCAGCCAAAAATCAAAGAACTCATAAATACCCTTTTTAAAAATGTTCCATCTGGAGTAGGAAGTAAAGGAAAATTAAGGCTTGCTGGAGGCCAGATTGATGAAGTACTTAACCAGGGCGCAGAATGGGCTGTGGAAAATGGTTATGGATGGGAAGAAGATTTAAAATATCTGGAAGAAAATGGGAAAATGGAAGATGCTGACTCAGAAAAGGTCAGTGAAAAGGCTAAAAAAAGAGGTATTCCCCAATTAGGTTCATTGGGTTCTGGAAATCATTTTTTAGAGGTTCAAAAAGTTGAAAGCATTTTCGAACCATCTGCTGCTGAAAAATTTGGAATCAGTAAAGGAGAAATAGCTGTGCTGATTCATTCCGGGTCCCGGGGTTGTGGCCATCAGGTCTGCTCAGATTATCTAAGAATAATGGATAAAGCTTATAAACGGCATAAAATAAATATACCTGATCGTCAACTTGCCTGTGCACCTGTAGATTCTGATGAGGCTCAAGATTATTTTAAGGCCATGGCAGCAGCAGCTAATTATGGTTGGGCTAATCGTCAAATGATATTACACTGGGTAAGAGAATCCTTTGAAGAAATTTTCCAAAAAAGTGCAGAAGATATGGGAATGAGTGTGCTCTATGATGTGGCCCATAACATTGCCAAAAAAGAAGTCCATGAAATAAAGGGGAAAGCCACCAGGTTATATGTGCATCGTAAAGGAGCTACCCGTGCATTTGGACCAGGTAGAAAAGAAATACCCTCTGATTATAGGGAAACTGGCCAACCAGTATTGATTCCCGGTACTATGGGAACTGCTTCTTACCTGCTCCATGGTACGCAGACTGCTATGGAAGAAACATTCGGGTCAACTGCCCATGGGGCTGGCCGAAAGATGAGTAGGGCCGGTGCCAAAAGAGAGTATAAGGGAGAAGAAGTTCAAAAATACCTGGAAAGTAAAGGCATTGTCATAAGGGCGACTTCCATGCCCGTGGTGGCTGAAGAAGCACCTGGAGCCTATAAAGACGTTGATGAAGTTGTAGAAACAGTCCATAAGGCAGGTATCTCTAAATTAGTTGCTAAAATGGTTCCTTTAGGTGTAGCCAAGGGTTAGTTCCCTTAATTTATTTTTTAATGTAGATTAGTTTAGAAAACATTCCATGCATAATTTATATAATATCCACTTCACTAGTGGATTTTTTATTATTTTGATATGATCATAATCAAATTGGTGGTGAATTAATGATAGGGATTATTGGTGGTACGGGAGTTTATGAAATTACAGAACATGACCAGGACATAAAAAAAAAGGTAATTGAAACGCCTTATGGTAATTCTCCCGAGATATCATTATTTAAATTCCAGGAAAAGGACATAGCTTTTATTCCTCGCCATGCATCTGATCATGATTATCCTCCCCATATGATTAATTACCGGGCCAATCTATGGGCCTTGAAGAAGATAGGAGTAACTCAAATTTTAGCAACCAATGCCGTGGGATCACTTAAAGAATCAATTGCACCGGGAGATTTTGTTATACCTCATGATTTTTTGGATTTTACTAAAATGCGCCCCGGGACTTTCTATGATGAACGTACCGTCCACATAGATATTACTTCACCTTACTGTAGTCATTTAAGATCGGTTTTGATATCTTCAGGTAAGGTAGTAGATCAGGGAGTATATGTATGTACCGAAGGGCCTCGTTTTGAAACTGCTGCTGAAATTAAGATGTTTCAAATCCTGGGCGGAACTCTGGTAGGCATGACCGGAATACCAGAAGTTATACTATCCAGAGAATTGGAAATGTGCTATTCAAGTATCTGCCTGGTTTCCAATTATGCAGCATCTATCTCTCCTTACAAATTAACCATAGATGAAGTGTTTGAAATAATGGATAAAAGAAAAAATGACCTGGTTGATCTTATAGAATCCACAATTAAGTCCTTGAGTTATGATAAAGATTGTCCCTGCCAGCATGCTTTAGCCGGTGCCGAAGTGGATGAATTATGATGTTTATATTTTAAAGCACTCTTAAAAAAGATTTTTAACCGAGAATATTTATTTTTTATTTGATTTAGATTTTGGGGCAAATAAGGGCCCCCAGGGCCTTTATAAAAAAATAGCCATAAAATTCCCGGGCTTCAGTTTATAACCCCACTATTAATTCTAAAGATTCTTATGCCTGATTTTGAATTTTTATAACATCACCAGAAGGTAAAAATTCATATTATTGGTTATTTCTTAAATTGGAGATTATTTTCTTTTTAAGGTGTTTTTTGGCATATCCTGTAAAAAGTATTCAAAAACTTAAAATCAGCTTAAAAATACAAATTAGAGATATGGTAACTAATAAAGATGGAAATATTATTTTAAAGATTTTTGTTAAGTTATATAAATTAAAATAAATAGAATATTTTTAAAGGAGTGATTTTATGCAAAAAGTGCTTTTGGTATGTGCCAGTCCTCGAAAAAAAAGTAACACCATGCAGGTTCTTGAAGAATGTGCAAAAGAAATAGAGCAAAATGGTCTGGAAGCAGAGATCATATCACTTAGAAATATGAATATTGATTCCTGTCATGCCTGTCTTAAATGTGCTAAAATAAAAAAGTGCAAAATAGATGACGGGCTAAATGAAATAATAGAAAAAATCAGGAAATCTGATGGATTCATTGTGGGAAGTCCGGTTTATTTCGGGACAGCAAGAGGATCCATTATGGCCGCATTACAGAGAATCGGAATGGTATCTCGAGCCACTGATAAATTTTTAAGCTGGAAGGTAGGAGGACCTATTGCGGTAGCCCGAAGAGGAGGACATACTGCCACCATTCAGGAAATGCTCATGTTCTTTTTTATTAATGATATGATTGTTCCTGGATCCACCTACTGGAACATGGTATTTGGTTGGGCTCCTGGAGAAGTAGAAGAAGATGAAGAAGGCCTGGAAACTATAAGGCGCTTTGGAAATAACGTGGCTTCTCTGATTAAGAAAATAAAAGATTAATTATTGCCAGGTGGGAGGCATGCCCGGTCAGGAATTATATAAAAATTTAGCCAAATA